>OQVL01001687.1_pt1 | contig 13320 bp, 9 predicted proteins | sample 1691501 | NCBI WGS metagenome assembly OQVL01 (sample SAMN03418253, study PRJEB22391) | human gut metagenome | biome: human-gut; feature: organic feature; material: feces | host: Homo sapiens | place: Tanzania | collected 2013-01
GATCAGGATCACAACCACGCCGCCGGCGATGAAGAAGGACCAGTTGATATTGCCGAACCGCAGGTTCTGGTTGGTCAGCAGGTAGCGGCCGGCAGTGTCGGCGGTGATCACGCCGTCTTTGTAGCTGTTTAGGTACTGCCACTTGTTGCTGATGGTGTTGTACAGGTACAGGCGGGAGTAGGTGCTCACGTCCAGCTCCAACTGCACTGCACAGGGAAGGGTGCGGCCGTTGTCCAGTTCAAACTCCAGCCCCTCTTCGCTTTCGGTGAAGGTGATGGCGGTGTCAATCTCGCTGGTGGTGCTCTTTACGTCCTTGCCGGAAACGTTCAGGGTGTAGCCGTCGCCCACCACGCACAGGGTCTTGCCGGTGGTGCGCAGGGCGTTTAGAATCTCGCCGGTCACGGTGGGTACCTCAGACTGGGCGAACACCACCTGATCCTCCGTGCTGTCCTGAATGGTCTGCACCACAGGGTCCAGCGGGATGGTGCTGTTGTCGTCCGGGGTGCCTGTGCCGTCATTGCTGCTGTCGCTGCCGGAGGAGGCAGCGGCCGAACGGTTCACAATGACCGTGACCATGGCAGTGGCCTTGCCGTTGGAGATGGTAATGGAGGTAGAGCCGGTGCCTACCGCCGTGACCACGCCCGTGGGGCTGACCGTGGCAATGCTGCTGTTGCCGGACTTGAAGGTGAAGGACTGAGATGCACTGGCAGGGGTGGCTTTAGCCGTAATGGTGCGGGTGGCACCGGGCTTGAGCACGATGTAATTGGTATTGGGGGTGATCACCTGTCCGCTGTTGCTGGATGTAGTGCCGCTTGTGCCGGTGGAGGAATCCGTGGGCAGGGCAAGCACTGTAACGGTGGTGGTGGCCACCACCGAGCCGCAGGTAGCGGTAATGGTGGCTTTGCCGGGGGCTACGCCGGTCACGCGGCCAAAGCTGTTCACCGTGGCGATCTTCTCGTTAGAGGAGGTCAGGGTGACGGTGGCGTAGTTGGAAGCGGAGCTGGGGCGCACCTGCAGCGAAGCCGACACCGAGTTGCCCACATAGATGGTGTTGGAGGAGAGGGAAAGATCCATCTCGGTCACGATCATGGAGGAGTCCATGGAGACTACGATGGTGTAGGCGCAGATCTGGTTGCCGGCGGCTGCGGTAATGGTGGCAGTGCCAACGCCCACAGCCTGCACCACGCCGCTGCTGCTTACGGTCAGCACGCTGCTGTCATCGGTCAGAAAGACCACAGTATCAGTGCTGTAACTGGGCTTGACCACGGGGGAAAGCTGTTGGGAAGCGCCCAGCAGCATATTGGCAGAGTAGCTGCCGGTGGAAATGCTCTCGGCGGGCACGTCCTTGAGCCAAGGCAGTGAAACGCCGTTCTGCTCTTCAACAGGCAGGCTGGCGGCGGCAGCGCTCAGTGCGGTGCCGCATACCAGCACACCCAGCATCAGCACACAGGCGGCCAGTTTCTTTGCGGTTCGAATCATGTTGTTTGTACCTCTTTGGGGTGGGTGTAAAAGGGGGCATCCTGCCGTGCTGTGCGGTCCGTATTAGCGGAACAGCACGCCCAGAGCCTCCATGGCATACTCAAAATAGGTGACCTGATCGTATTCCACGCGGGCGGTCACGCTCATACCGTTGGAAAGATCCACCTTGTCGCCGCTGCGGCTCACCACATAGGTGGCATCGGGCTTGATGGTCATCTTGTAGTAGGAGGTGCTGCTGCTGGAGGTCACATCACTGTCAATGGAGGTGACGGTGCCGGTCAGCGTGCCGTAGGAATACTCCGACAGGCCGGTGATAGCGATCTTGCAGGGGTCGCCGACGTGCAGCAGGGGACGGTCGTTCACCGTCACCATGGCCATGATCTCCAAATCATCGTTTTCGCTGGCAACGGTAGCCAGTGCGGAACCGGCGCTCAGCACCATGCCCTCCTTGTAAGGGGTGTCCATGTGGATCACGCCGGAGGTGGGGGCGTAGATGAAGTAATCGTTGGCGCCGGTGTTCAAAGAATCCAGCTGCGCCTGCAGATTATCCACGTTGACCTGTGCGCTGGTAATGCTCTGGGAGATGGACTGCATGGTGGAGTAGTACAGAGCTTCCAGTTCGCTCTGGTTCTGCTCCATCAAAGCCTTGATCTGGGTGTCGGAGTAACCGGCAGCCTGATAGGTGGTGGCGTCAAAGGTCTTTTGCGATACCTGACTTTTGTAGGTCTGGTACTGGTAGTAGTAAGGCTGGTCATCGGCGCTTGTCTCGTCGAAGTAGTTGGTGTCGTCCTGAATACACTTGAGCAGCTTGTTGTACTGGTCCAGCTGCTTCTGGTAGATATCCAGCTGGCTCTGCAGGTTGTCCTTCTGCATATCCAGGTCGGTGCTCTTCAGCCGGGCAATCAGGTCGCCCTCGTTCACATAGCTGCCCTCGGAAACATACAGCTCGGTAATGGAGCCGGAGTAGCTGGACATGATGTAGGTCTTATTGGCGGCCTGCACCACACCGCTGTTCTGGCTGACATAGATGCGGTTGGTCTGGGTGCTCCAGATCACCAGAAAGATCATGAACAGGCCGGTCAGAATGACAAAGGCATACCCGTAGGGGGGCAGCTTTTTGTCCATCATGATCCGGCGGTCCTGCAGATCCGAAAGGTTCTGAATGGTCGTTGTCATAATTATTTGGTCTCCATAAACACGTCGATCACGCCGTCGTCCTCGTCCTGATTGACGTAGATGGTGTAGCTGTTGCCGCTAAGCTTGATGTCGTTTTCAAAAGCCAGGACCTGCAGCTTGGCGGTGGCCAGCTGGTTGAAGGCCAGAGGGCCGGTAAAGTGGGCGTACAAGCAGTTCTTTACCCGCAGCACAGCGTCCATGTGGTAGCCGGGCTCCATCTGGGTGATCATCTGGGTGGCCTGCTGCATCATGTACATGACGGGCATATGGTCCGGGCCGGTGCCTTCCACGATAGCCTGCACCAGCGGGCCGATGGGCTGTGCACCGTTGCTCTTCATAAAGTTCTGCATCTGGGTCAGGATGACCGGCAGACTGGCCAGTTCCTCGGGCTGCACAGCACGGGAGAGAACATTGGTCAGCTTGAGGGTCTTGTTTTCAGCAACTTCGATCTTGTTCATGATAAATTACCCCTAATCCTGTTGTTTTTTAAATGTAAGCCGAAACAAAAAGGTGCCCGGAAGCATCTGCCTCCGGGCACACCATAACGAGGCATTCTTTGGTTTCCCGCCGGGCGGGAAAAAGCTTATGCAGCATCCGGGCAAAAGCTGCGGATGCGGTGCGGTCAGTAGGTGATGGACTCGCCGTCGTCGTCCTCTTCCACCGTAGCGCCGGGCAGCTGTTCAACAGGCTCCTGCTTGCGCTTGCGGAAGATGCCCTGCTGCATGTTCCACAGCTCGGCATAGCGGCCATCCTTTGCCATCAGTTCATCATGGGTGCCGCGCTCCACGATCTTGCCGTGGTCCATCACAAGGATCAGGTCACAGTCACGAATGGTGGAAAGGCGGTGCGCCACGATCAGCATGGAGCGGTCTGCCAGCTGCTCGTAGATCATGTTGAAGATCAGCGTTTCGGTGGCAAAGTCCAGATTACTGGTGGACTCGTCCAGAATGTAGAGGTTGGAGTCCTTCAGGAAAGCGCGTGCCAGTGCGATACGCTGCTTCTCACCGCCGGACAGGCCGTTACCGGCTTCCTCCAGATAGGTGTTGTATTGCAACGGCAGGTGACGGATAAACTCGTGGGCATCGGCCTTCTTAGCGGCTTCCTTCACCTCGTCCAGCGTGGCGTCCATGCGGGAGATGCGGATGTTGTCGTAGATAGTCTTACTGAACAGCTCGATGTTCTGGGGCACATAGGCGATGGCGCGGCGCACCGAACTGTTGGTGTACTCGGCCAGATTTGCGCCGTTAATGTCGATCTCGCCGTCCTCGGGGTCGTAGTACTTCAGCAGCAGCTTGGTAATGGTGGATTTGCCGCTGCCGCTGCCGCCCACCAAAGCCACCTTTTTACCGGCGGGGATGGTAAAGCTGACATGATCCAGCGCGGGGGCACGGTTGCCGTAGCGGAAGGTGACGTCCTTGAACTCGATGTCGCCCTCCACCTTGCCCAGCTCGCTCTGCTCCACGCCGTCGGCGGTCTCGTACTCGGCGGGGTAGTCCATGATCTCGGTCAGACGCTTCATGGAGATGCTGGCCTCCTGGATCTGCATCTGCAGGCCGATCAGGTTGCTCAGGGGAGAAGTGAAGTAGCCGGACAGGGTGCTGAAAGCCATAAAGCCGCCCAGCGTCATCTCGCCGTTCAGCACCTGCGTGATGCCCACATAGGTGGTCAGCATACTGAAGCCGGTGGAGATGAAGGAGGAGATCAGACCCTGCGTGGTGCTGATGCGGCTGGAACGCAGGCTGATCTTCAGGCTCTTCATGTACTCGCGTTCCAGATTGTCCAGCTCGGTCTGCTCGTTGGCGTTGCACTTGACGGTCTCGATGCCGCGCAGGCTCTCGATCATCTGGCTGTTCAGCGCAGCAGACTGTGCCATGCTCTCTTCGTTGATCTTTTTATAGGGCTGCTTGTACACCAGCACCAGCAGGATGCTGACCAGTGCCATGAACAGCGAGATGGAGAACAGCATGGCGTTCATGCGGAACAGGATGATGCCGGTGATGACGGCCATGGAGATATCCATCACAAGGCTCAGCGCAATGCTGGTAAAGATGGACTTGATGGTGTTTGCGTCCGAGTAACGGGTGGTGATGTCACCGGTCTTGCGGGTGGCAAAGAACTTCATGGGCAGGTTGAAGATGTGACCGAAGTAGCCCAGCATCAGCGGGATATCGATCTTGATGGACAAATGGATCAGCACCCATTGCCGCACAAAGCCGATCAGCGTGCTGGTAATGCTGACCACACTGAACACTAAGATCAATGTGACCAGCAGGCTGTTTAGCCCATAGGGCAGAACCTCGTCCATCAGGATCTTATTGAACATGGAGGACGCGATGCCCAGAATGGTGGTGATGACCGAACTGAGGATGGCATAGAAGAACAACTTTTTCTGGGGCAGCAGCAGGTTGATATACCGCTTCATCATGCCGCCCTTTTCGATCTTGCCGCCCTTGAACTCCGAGGTGGGGTTCAACAGCAACAGAACGCCGGTAAAGTTCTTGTAGAACTCGTCCAGACTGATTTTTTTCAGCTCGGTGCCGGGGTCGCCGATGATGACGTAATCCTTGCACTTATGCTTTTTGCCCTTTTCTTCTTCTTCCTTGCGGGCTTCGGCGTCCTGCAGCATGTGCTTGCGGCGCGCGCCCTCCTCCTTGATGGTGGTCTTTTTGAACACCACAACAAAGTGAGCCAAGCCCTGATCGGTAATGACCTGCGCTATGCAGGGAAGCGAGAAATCGCTCAGGAAGTTTTCGCGGTCCACGCGGACTGCGGCGGTGGTAAAACCAAGCTCATTGGCGGCTTTTTGCAGGCCTACAAGGTTGGTGCCTTTCAGGTCGGTGCCCATCATATCCCGCAGGCGGGTGATGGTAACTTCCTTTTTGTAGTGCAGGCACACCATGGCCAGACAGGCAGCCGCACAGTCGGTGGTATCGTGCTGCCGGACGTAGGTATAACGCATAGATGTTTCCTTTTACTCTCAAGATTTATTCAAACGACACAAAGCCGCCCTGCCGCCCTCGCGTTTACCGCACAAAGCCACCGGCCTGCCTGCTGATTTGACCAACGAAAAAACTGCGCTCCTGCACGACAGTCGGAACCTGAGCTGTTGTCCTGACCGGGGGAGCGCCTGTCTGCGGATGCAGGAAAGCTATGCAGCTTTTCTACATCTATAAACTTATAAAAGTATACCACATCCACTAGTGTTCTTCAAGGCGATATTTTTTAAGAACCGTTAAGAATGCGTGAAAAAAAGATACAGAAAAACAAAAAAGCGATGGATAATTTTCCATCGCTTTGCTGGCGCCTCTTGCCTGACTCGAACAGGCGACACCCTGATTAACAGTCAGGTGCTCTAACCGACTGAGCTAAAGAGGCATCTATATAAAACGGCGTAGAGCCGTTTTACTACTATAAAATGGTGACCCGTACCGGAATCGAACCGATGTTAAAGGCGTGAGAGGCCTCTGTCTTAACCGCTTGACCAACGGGCCATACGTCCATTTTGCATCGGGCGTTCGCTCCCGACTCGACTATTTTAGCATAGCGCAGCCGCTTTGTCAACACAAAATTTCATCTTTTTTAAAAAATCGCCCGCACCCGGGCCGCGCCGGTGTGGAACAGGCCCAGCGCCAGCCCCAGATACACGCCGATCACCGTATCGTTCTGGTCAAATTCCATCTGCTGGCGCTGCGGCAGACCGGCCAGTGTGCCCTTGTATACGCACCGCAGCTCTTCCAGCCGGGTGTAGTCGTTCGGGTGCATCAGGGTGCTGTGCTTGGGCAGCTCCATGGCACCGCTCTTTTCCAGCACCTCGCTGACGAACTGGGAGCAGAAATAGTGCCGGCGGCGCTTCCAGCGGATATGCATCCCGCAGAGCGCAAGGCCGATGACGTTGAACCGGTAAAGGCTGCCGTGGGCCATCATGTGCTCGGCACGGCGGCGGGCACGGGTGTAGGCTTCATCGCTCACATCCAGCGCATACAGCGCGCAGGGCACGTTCTCCCGCAGACGGAACACGCCCCGGTTCAGGTATTCCCTGCTGGGCCCCGCCGGGAACATGGTATAGCCGTTTTTGCGGGTAGAGCTGTACAGGCAGCTCAGGTCTTCGTCAAAAGCCAGCGAAGCGTGGGTATAATTTGCACCGGTAACGGCGTAAACAAGGTTTGAAAGCAGGGTACCCGACCGGGTGAGCAGGATGTAGATGGTCTTCATGATCTTTTTCCTTTTTATATGTAGCACACAGAAAAAGCGGGGCTGTCCTTTTGTCAGATACAGTATACCACAGGCAAAGCTTCTTTGCCATAAAAATCGTCAAAATCTCGTAAATTTTGCACAAATCGGGCTGTGGATCCTGTTCCGCTCTTCCCTGCCGCGCCGTTTTGTGGGAAGGGCCGTTTTTGTGCGCGGTTTTTTCATGCATCCCGCCATGCATCCCGGCTCGTCAAAATTTTATCAAAAAATTGTTTTCCCGCCGTTCCACCTTATTTTTTCAGGTCTCGCCCCCTGCTTTTGTTTCCTGAAATTGTTTCAGGCAGTTAAATTTCTTAATGAAATTTGTTTCTTTTCTGCAAATAGTACGGTTTATTTATTGATTTTGCAAGGCTTTTATGTATAATGGTAAACAGGAGAATTTGCATTTACAAACTGCAAGCCTTCTGCGCAGCGCCCGGCCTGCCGGGAAACGCTGTGCCCTATACAGGACGTATGGATCAAACGAAAGTAGAGGTATAGCGAATATGGCAAAGTTGGATCTTACCAAGTATGGCATTACCGGCACGACTGAGATCGTGTACAACCCCTCCTACGAGCAGCTGTTCGAGGAAGAGACCAAGCCCGGTCTGGAAGGCTACGAAAAGGGCCAGGTCAGCGAGCTGGGTGCTGTGAACGTTATGACCGGCATCTACACCGGCCGTTCTCCCAAGGACAAGTTCATCGTTATGGACGAGAACTCCAAGGACACCGTGTGGTGGACTTCTGACGAGTACAAGAACGACAACCACCCCGCTTCTCAGGAAGCATGGGCTGCTGTGAAGGCTATTGCTCAGAAGGAGCTGTCCAACAAGCGCCTGTACGTGGTGGATGCATTCTGCGGTGCCAACAAGGATACCCGCATGGCCATCCGCTTTGTCATGGAAGTTGCATGGCAGGCACACTTCGTCACCAACATGTTCATCAAGCCCACCGCTGAGGAGCTGGAGAACTTTGAGCCCGATTTCGTTGTCTACAACGCATCCAAGGCCAAGGTTGAGAACTACAAGGAGCTGGGCCTGAACTCTGAGACTGCTGTTGTGTTCAACATCACCAGCAAGGAGCAGGTCATCGTGAACACCTGGTACGGCGGCGAGATGAAGAAGGGCATGTTCTCCATGATGAACTACTTCCTGCCGCTGAAGGGCATGGCTTCCATGCACTGCTCTGCCAACACCGACCTGAACGGCGAGAACACCGCTATCTTCTTCGGTCTGTCCGGCACCGGCAAGACCACCCTGTCCACCGATCCCAAGCGTCTGCTGATCGGCGATGACGAGCACGGCTGGGACGACAACGGCGTGTTCAACTTCGAGGGCGGCTGCTACGCAAAGGTCATCAACCTGGATAAGGACTCCGAGCCCGATATCTACAACGCCATCAAGCGCAACGCTCTGCTGGAGAACGTCACTCTGGATGCTGAGGGCCACATCGATTTCGCTGATAAGAGCGTCACCGAGAACACCCGTGTGTCCTACCCCATCAACCACATCCAGAACATCGTCCGTCCCATTTCTTCTGCACCCGCTGCAAAGAATGTCATCTTCCTGTCTGCTGACGCATTCGGCGTTCTGCCCCCGGTCTCCATCCTGACCCCGGAGCAGACCCAGTACTACTTCCTGTCCGGCTTCACTGCAAAGCTGGCAGGCACCGAGCGCGGCATCACCGAGCCCACCCCCACCTTCTCTGCATGCTTCGGCCAGGCCTTCCTGGAGCTGCACCCCACCAAGTATGCTGAGGAGCTGGTCAAGAAGATGCAGAAGAGCGGCGCCAAGGCTTATCTGGTCAACACCGGCTGGAACGGCACCGGCAAGCGCATCTCCATCAAGGATACCCGCGGCATCATCGACGCCATCCTGAGCGGTGCCATCAACGAGGCTCCCACCAAGAAGATCCCCTACTTCGACTTTGAGGTCCCCACCGCTCTGCCCGGTGTCGACCCCGCCATCCTCGATCCCCGCGACACCTACGCAGATGCCGCTCAGTGGGAAGAGAAGGCAAAGGATCTGGCTGGCCGCTTCGTGAAGAACTTCGCCAAGTACGAGGGCAACGAGCACGGCAAGGCTCTGGTCTCCGCAGGCCCCCAGCTGTAAGCTGAAACCCGCATTTTTCTTCTGAACTCCATAATATAAACAACCCCCGCCCAGCGGCTCATTGACCGAGCTGTTGGGCGGGGGTTCTTTTTTATTCTTTTTTATTCAATGTACACACTGTACAGCCAAATCAGTTGCAGAACAGCGCACGGCGCTTTTCAAAGTAAATCCGGCACAGTACCAGCAGAATAATCATGACGATCAGATTTGGCACGGCAGAACCAAGGCCGCTCGCGATGATCAGATTCTGCAGCACTCCATACAGGAAAGTGGCAGCCATCTGTGCGATCAGATAGATATAATACAGATCCGGGGCCTTCGTTTTAAAATGTGCCAGCTGCTGCCGGACATAGATTGCCGCCACGGCCAGCGCAATATAGATCAAGCCAAACAGAATATTGACCGTGTGCATTCCCGGATAGAACGCATAAAGCAGTTCTGCACTGACGTCTGATACCGTCTCGTAGATCCGACCAGTCAGAAGCAATATACCCTGACTAACTCCAACCACTGCACTCAGGAACAGCTGCACCCAGATGACGAACTTATAATACTTCATCGGATGGACCTGCGGTGCCGTGTAACCGGTGTTTGCCTGCGGCATCGTATAGCTGCTGCTGTCCGGCACTACGACCGGTTCTTCCGCCGTTCTCCGGGCTCCGCAGCTCGGACAAAATGTTGCATTATCCGGCATTGATTTTCCGCATTTGACACAATAAGCCATAAAAAATTCCTCCTTAGCAACAAGTGCCATTTTTATAACTTTAGTATAATGGTATTACAGGGTTTGTCAAGATAATATCATCTGCGGCCTTCCCGTTTTCCACGTTCTTCTGCCATACTGTGAAAAAAGCGAGCGTTTGCACGATCGGCAAACACTCGCTCTTTCTTGTATTTCATTTGCGTCGTTCAGGTGACATGGATGATCTCGCGGGATGTCTTTCGGAGCAGACCCAAAGCATTATTTCAAAAACAAAAAAGATTGACCGCCTCTGTTCTTCCCCCAACCGAGCGGTCAATCTTTTGACATAATCCCGGGAAGGAACTGACCACATCTACAGCCAGTGCCTTTCCTCTGTTTTTATTATAGTAGCATCGCCGCTTTTTGTCAAGGGCACCCACAGGGTGTCCTTTCTTTTGCCCGGGTAAACAGAGCGTCGATTGCGTTTTACGCGGCCTTATGCTATGCTTTTTCCAAGGGAGTTGATAAAATGGACGCCAGAACTTTCGGGAATTATCTGAGCCGGATGCGCAAAGCGCAGGGGATGACACAGGCTGAGCTGGCTGAACAGCTGCATGTTACCGACAAGGCTGTCAGCCGCTGGGAGCGGGGCATCGGTCTGCCGGATATCAACACACTGGAACCGCTGGCAGATGCGCTGGGGCTGACCCTTGCCGACCTTATGCACTGCCGCGCCCCGGAAGAAGCCGATGCCGCACCAGACATCCAGCTGGAAGATTTCTTTACCATGCTGCGCCGACAGCACACCGTAGATTGGCATTCTGTGCGCACCGCCCTACTTGGATTGAGCATTGCGCTTGCCTTGTGGGGTGTTTTGGCTTGCCCCGGCACCATTGCTGTGCACTGGCATGGTCTCAGCGACGGTTCTCTTCAGCCAGACGGCTGGATGCCGTCTTTCCTCATTTTTCCGTTATGTGCAGGCATTGAATTTTTATCGCTGGAGATCTGGAACAGTTTTGAACAGACAGGCTATTATCGCCGTCAGGGCGAAATCAATCTTTTCATCATTCACGCCATGTCCTTTGGTACACGCTCTGCCCGATGGATGAGGGTCGTGCTGGATCTTCTGTTTTTCTTTTGCTTTGGTTTTGTGGTTCCATTTGTAGAAGCATGGATGATTTTTTTGAATTGATGCCGCCCATTTCCGTAAAAAAGGGACAGCGGAACGCCCGCAGGCGCTCCGCTGTCTCTTTTTCAAAACGATAATTCAGCCCAGCAGCTCCAGCACACCGGCCTTGGGGCGGGCGCCTACGGCCTGACGCACCAGCTTGCCCTGCTCGAACACCAGCAGGGTGGGGATGCTCATCACCCCGAACTGCGCCGCCAAGTCCGGCTGCTCGTCCACGTTCACCTTGCCCACCTTCACATCGGTGCGCTCCTCGGCTACCTCGTCCACCACGGGGCTCAGCATCCGGCAGGGGCCGCACCAGCTGGCCCAGAAGTCCAGCAGAACGGGCTTTTCGCTGTGGAGCACTTCCTGTGCAAAGTTTTCCTTGGTAATGTTGATGACTGCCATATTTTTTCCCTCCTGAATGGGTGTTGTTTTTACTGACATCCTCAGTATACCCCATACGCCGCCCGCTTTTCCGTGACCAGGTCACGCAGGCGCAAAAAACAGCCGCTCCGGGCGCACCCGGAGCGGCTGTTTTTGAAGGAGGTAACGAGGTAAATGAATAAGGATCTCCCAACGCTTATCCCGGGGTGCAGGCCCCGGACAGGCGCTTAGGCAAAGAAGGAAATGACAAGTGCTACCAGGAAGCCCACGCCGCCGACCAGCGTTTCCATGATGGTCCAGGTCTTGAGGGTGGTCTTTTCGTCCATGCCCACAAGGCTCTTGACCAGCCAGAAGCCGGAGTCGTTGAAGTGAGAGCAGACGGTGGAGCCGCCGGCGATGGCAGCGGTGACGCAGGCGAGGTACAGGGGGCTCAGCTCGCTGATGCCGGGCATTGCGGAGATGATACCGGCTGCCATGGTCATGGCCACGGTAGAGGAACCGACCGAGATGCGCACCAGAGCAGCCACGATGAAGGCCACCAGAACCAGCGGCAGGCTTGCGTTTGCCACGGCGTTGCCGATGACGTCGCCCAGACCGGAGTTCTGCAGCATGTAGCGCAGCACGCCGCCGCAGGCAGTGACCAGCAGGATCATGCCGGTGGGCTCCAGAGACTTGGTCATGATCTTTTCCAGCTGGGCGTTGTTATAGCCGTGACGGGTGCCCAGCAGATACATGGCGGCAATGGTAGCCAGCAGCAGAGCCATGAAGGGCTCACCGAGGAAGGCCAGAACGGGCTGGATGCCGGCCAGTGCGGGCACCACCTTGGCCACGGAGTTTGCAATGATGAGGATCAGCGGGATCATAATGATGCCCACGATGGTGCCGAACTTGGGCAGCTTGCTCTCGTCAATATCTGCCTGCTGAGCAACGTGCTCGGGGACTTCGATCATGTACTTTTTGCCGCAGATGGAACCCCAGATGGGGCCTGCAGCGATCATGGCAAAGATACCGCAGAAGATGCCGATGAGGATGACCCAGCCCAGGTCAACGCCCAGCATGGTAGCCACCAGCACGGGGCCAGGCGTGGGAGGAATGAAGGCGTGGCCGACAGCCAGACCGGCCAGCAGGGGGATGACGTAGTACAGAACGGAGCGCTTGGTGCGCTTTGCCAGAGAGAAGGCCAGCGGGATGAGGATGATCAGACCGGCATCAAAGAACACCGGCATGGCCACCACCAGACCCGTGATGCCCAGTGCCCACGCGGCCTTTTCGTCACCGAACTTCCGCACCATGGTCACGGCCAGCGTCTGTGCGCCGCCGGATTCTTCCAGAATGGCACCGAACATGGAGCCAAGGCCCACCAGAAGAGCGATGCCCTTTAAGGTGTTGCCGATGCCTTCGTTGACCGAGCCGACGATGTCAGACAGGGGCATACCGGCCATCAGGCCGATGCCCACCGCACCGATCAGGATGGAGATCATGGCGTGGACTTTGAACTTGATGATAAGGATGAGCAAAAGGATCAGGCCCGCCACTGCGGCGAACACGAGCCGTGCGGCGTCCGGGGTTGCAACAGCTGTCATAAACATTTCCTCCATTTTTGATGTTATGTTTGCTTTGGGTCTTATTTCAGCGCCGTCCCCGCAGACGGACGCCGGATTTCGATGTGTTTTTTATAGATGAAGCAATATCCGCTTTTTTTGTTTTTGGGGTAACTTCAACCAAGCCGTTCAGCAAAGCATCGCTGAGCAGTTGATTTTTTGAGTTTGTGTCTGGGCTCCGCAGGAGCGTTTCTTACTCCATGTAGGCGCCCTTCATGGGGCTGACGGCGTGCTGAGAGTAGAGCTTCAGCAGGCCCTTGGTGTACTTGGGAGCCTTGGGCTTCCAGTTGGCACGGCGCTGGGCAAGGATGGCCTCCATCTCTTCGGGGGTCTTTTCCTCACCGTTCACGCCCACGATGGCAAGCTGACGGTTCGGCACATCGATGCGGATGAGGTCGCCCTCTTCCACCAGAGCGATGGGGCCGCCCACTGCAGCCTCCGGGCTGACATGGCCGATGACCGGGCCGCGGCTTGCGCCGGAGAAGC
>OQVL01001690.1_pt1 | contig 13314 bp, 10 predicted proteins | sample 1691501 | NCBI WGS metagenome assembly OQVL01 (sample SAMN03418253, study PRJEB22391) | human gut metagenome | biome: human-gut; feature: organic feature; material: feces | host: Homo sapiens | place: Tanzania | collected 2013-01
GCTGGCTCTCTTCGTCCTGTTCGTCATCCTCTATATGGTCGGCATCGACCAGTGGATATGTATCGGCTTCGGCGCGGCATCGTCTTCCGTCCTCGTATGGCAGACCTTCGCGCTGAACGCCCGGTACGGCGAACACGGGCTGATGAAATTGGGAGCGGCAAGGAGCCATCCCCGATACCTTATCAACCGACGGCGGATCACCCGATTACTCAAACGGCAACGAAAGGAAGAAACGACATGAGAAATACATCCAAAATGATAACACTGGAAAACAAGTTCCCCCTGCTGGCGGTGGAGCATGGCTGCATCATCTCCAAAGACGCCGACATCACGGTGGCTTTTGAGGTGGAACTGCCGGAGCTTTACACCGTGACGGGCGCAGAGTACGAGGCGATACACGGCTGCTGGTGCAAGGCTATCAAGGTGCTGCCGTACTTCTGCGTCGTGCATAAGCAGGATTGGTTCATCAAGGAGAAATATATGCCGGAGTTACAGAAGGACGACATGAGTTTCTTGAGCCGTTCCTTTGAACGCCACTTCAACGAGCGTCCGTACCTGAAACACTCCTGCTATCTCTACTTGACCAAGACGACGAAAGAACGTAACCGTATGCAGAGCAACTTCAGTACGCTGTGCCGGGGACATATCATCCCGAAGGAGCTGGACAAGGAAACCGCCGGGAAGTTCATGGAGGCCGCCGAACAGTTCGAGCGCATCATGAACGACAGCGGCTTTGTGAGGCTGCGCCGCCTCTCCACCGACGAGATTGTCGGGACGGAGAAGTCCGCCGGGCTGATAGAGCGTTACTTCTCGCTCATGCCCGAAGGCGACACGACCTTGCAGGACATCGACCTCTCGGCAAAAGAAATGCGTATCGGTGACAACCGCCTGTGCCTGCACACCCTCTCCGACGCGGAGGATATGCCCGGAAAGGTGGCTACCGACATCCGCTACGAGAAACTCTCCACCGACCGCTCGGACTGTCGCCTCTCCTTCGCCTCCCCCGTGGGGCTGCTGCTTTCCTGCAACCACATCTATAACCAGTATGTGATTATCGACAACAGCGAGGAAAATTTGCAGAAGTTCGAGAAGTCCGCAAGGAATATGCAGTCGCTATCCCGATACAGCCGGAGCAACAGCATCAACCGCGAGTGGATAGACCAGTACCTGAACGAAGCCCATTCCTACGGGCTGACCTCGGTACGGGCGCACTTCAACGTCATGGCGTGGAGCGATGACGCGGAGGAACTGAAGCATATCAAGAACGATGTGGGCAGCCAGCTGGCAAGCATGGAGTGCGTGCCGCGCCACAACACCATCGACTGCCCGACACTCTACTGGGCGGCGATGCCCGGCAATGCGGCGGACTTCCCGGCAGAAGAGAGTTTCCACACCTTCATCGAGCAGGCGGTGTGCCTCTTCACGGAGGAAACCAACTACCGCAGCTCGCTCTCGCCCTTCGGCATCAAGATGGTGGACAGGCTCACGGGAAAACCGCTGCACCTTGACATCTCCGACCTGCCCATGAAGCGAGGTATCACGACCAACCGCAACAAGTTCGTGCTGGGTCCTTCGGGCAGCGGCAAGTCTTTCTTCATGAACCACCTCGTGCGCCAATATTATGAGCAAGGCGCACATGTGGTATTGGTGGACACGGGAAACTCCTATCAGGGCTTGTGCGGCATGATCCGACGCAAGACAGGCGGAGCGGACGGTGTGTATTTCACCTACACGGAAGATAAGCCCATCAGCTTCAACCCGTTCTACACCGACGATTACATCTTCGACGTGGAGAAGAAGGACAGCATCAAGACCCTGTTGCTGACGCTCTGGAAGTCGGAGGACGACAAGGTGACAAAGACGGAGAGCGGCGAGCTGGGCAGTGCCGTGAGTGCCTATATTGAGCGCATCCAATCCGACCGTAGCATCGTGCCGTCGTTCAACACCTTCTACGAGTATATGCGTGACGACTACCGCAAGGAACTGGCACAGCGTGACATCAAGGTGGAGAAGTCCGACTTCAACATCGACAACATGCTCACCACCATGCGGCAGTATTACCGGGGCGGGCGTTACGATTTCCTGCTCAACTCCACGGAGAACATCGACCTGCTCGGCAAGCGGTTCATCGTCTTCGAGATAGATTCGATTAAAGAAAACCGCGAACTGTTCCCCGTCGTGACCATCATCATCATGGAAGCCTTCATCAACAAGATGCGGCGGCTGAAAGGCGTGCGGAAACAGCTTATCGTGGAAGAGGCTTGGCTGTGACATGTAAGTCTTGTATATGATTGTTCAACTTTCATTCCACGAGTCAGAAATAGAATGATTGAACCTGTTGTTCCGTCAACAGTAGCCTATGGGAACGTGCGGTATTAAGCAATGAACCCGTGCGGTAACAGAACCGACAATGAAGCCCTTCCGAAAGGAGAAGTCTGAACCGTGAGGGGATGACAACTGCCGTTAGTATCGAACGACAGGGGAGCTAGGCTGAATGGTATGAATAACGTAATGTGAACCGTTGATAAACGTCGTAACTTCGAATGAGCTGCTAATGATACTGGGCTCTAACCCAAAAGGGATGCAGTCGGATAACCTTCTCCATGCTAAGGTTACACGGACATAACGACTGCCGGCGGATAGACGGATTCTAACCCATTCGTTTGTCATATACAAGAAACATGGTAAACCCGTACTTCTCCTGTGTAACAGCAGGTAAGCAGACCGTAAGTGAAGCCGAATGGAGTGCGGGCAGAGGAATGCGGAGAAAGCGAATGCTGTTCTGTAATGGAACGGATAGAGGTTGAAACATCACTTCACACGAAAGTGGGCAGACTTCCGCATGGTGGATGTTTTACAAGAAACTTATAGAACTTATTAAAAGAGAAAAGCAAATGAACGAAATTAAAACATCGTGTGCATCTACTGGCCGGAAATGGAACACTTGGGAAAGCATAGACTGGAACAAGTGCGAGATAGCGGTTAATAAGCTACAAGCACGTATTGTAAAAGCTCAAAAGGCAGGCAAACACGGCAGGGTAAAAGCCTTGCAGTGGGTGCTGACGCATTCGTTTTACGCTAAGGCTTTAGCCGTAAAGCGTGTTACATCAAACAGTGGCAGTGACACCGCAGGCGTTGACAAGGTGAAATGGTCAACTCCCAATGCCAAATTCAAGGCTATCGGTGAACTGAAAAGAAGAGGCTACAAGCCCCAGCCGTTAAAAAGGGTCAATATCAAAAAGAGTAACGGGAAACTACGTCCTTTAGGTATCCCGACAATGAAAGACAGGGCTATGCAGGCATTATACCTGCTTGCATTGGAACCTGTATCGGAAACAACTGCGGACAGTAATTCTTACGGTTTCCGTAAAGAGAGAAGTACAGGAGATGCAAGGGAACAATGTTTTTGTGTTCTTGCAAAGAAAGCTTCTCCCGAATGGATTATGGAGGGTGACATCAAAGGTTGTTTCGACCACATCAGCCACGACTGGCTGCTGAACAATATCCCTATGGATAAAGTGATGCTGCGGAAATGGCTCAAATGCGGTTTCGTCTTCAACAAGGAGCTATTCCCCACGGAAGAGGGTACTCCGCAGGGCGGTATCATTTCACCTACTCTTGCGAACATGACACTGGACGGACTGCAAACTTTGCTTGCAGAGAAGTATCACAAGAAATTTGTAAACAAGAAAACGACCTACTATCCCAAAGTACATCTTGTACGCTATGCGGATGATTTTATCATCACAGGCAGAAGCAAGGAAGCTCTGGAAGAAATCAAGCCGTTAGTAGTGGACTTTCTCAAAGAAAGGGGATTAACCCTGTCGGAAGAGAAAACAAAGATTACACACATTGATGACGGATTTGATTTTCTTGGGTACAATATCCGAAAATACAAAGGAGTGCTTCTAATCAAACCGTCCAAAAAGAGCCTGAAGAAATTCATGCAGAAAATCCGGGGAATCATTGATTCCAATAAAGGAAGCAAACAGGAATCACTTATAAGGCTCTTGAATCCTGTGATAACAGGCTGGGTAAACTACTATAAGAATTGTGTGGCTTCTGACACATTCAGAAAAGCTGACTACCTGATATTTGAAAAGTTATGGCAATGGGCTAAGAGACGACACCCCAAGAAAGGCAAATATTGGATTGCCGACCGATACTTTACACGGGTAAAAAACCGTAACTGGTGCTTCGTGGCAAACTTCAAGAAAGGCAAGACTGATGACAGGATTGCACTGAAAAGGCTGTATGACACAAAGATTACCCGATATGTCAAGGTAAAAGGTGAAGCAAATCCCTTTGACCCCGAATGGATAGAGTATTTTGAAAAGCGCAAAACTTTCAAGATGCTACAGTCGCTCAACGGTAGAAAATCGTTGCTGTACATGTGGGAAAGACAGAACCATTTATGTCCCGTATGTGGTAAACCCATAAACAAGGAACATCCTTGGGGAACTTCCCAACAAATAGTCAACGGCAAGAAAGTAAATTTCCTGCTGCATGACAGTTGTAGAAGAAAAGCCATTCAAACTAATAAGATGTAACTATGAGCTGGTTTCTATTAAATAGAAATTTAACACTGCTTGAGCCGTATGATTGGAAACTTTCATGTACGGTTCTGAGGGGGGAAAGGGGCAGTAATGCCCCTGACCTACCCGGCAAGGCCCTCTCATCGGCGAACATGGCTGAATATCTGCGCTATATGTATAAGACGGTCAGAAAATATTACGGCGAGGCAATCGTGGTGACGCAGGAGGTGGACGACATTATCAGTTCTCCGGTGGTCAAAGAGAGCATTATCAACAACTCGGATTGTAAAATCCTGCTTGACCAAAGGAAATATATGAACAAGTTCGACCAGATACAGGCGTTGCTCGGACTGACGGAAAAGGAGAAGTCGCAGATACTCTCCATCAACATGGCGAACAACCCTTCACGGCTCTACAAGGAGGTGTGGATAGGCTTGGGCGGCACGCAGTCGGCGGTCTATGCCACGGAGGTCAGCGCGGAAGAGTATCTGGCGTACACCACCGAGGAAACGGAAAAAGTGGAGGTTTACCGTCTGGCGGAGAAGCTGGGCGACGACATCGAAGCCGCCATCCGGCAGCTTGCCGAAAGGCGGAGAAACAAGGAATAACTAAAAAACAGAATGTATCAACCAAAAAAGAAAAACGCGTATGAATTTACCAAAAGTGAAAATGCTGCAAGTCAGCAAGTGCCTTATCGGATTGGCGGTCATGATGCTGCAATCCTGCGACGTGGCCGACAACCGCCGCGACATGCTGTGCGGGAACTGGGAGAGCGTGGAGGGAAAACCTGACGTGCTTATCTACAAGGAGGGCGAAGCCTACAAAGTGACGGTGTTCCGTCGTAGCGGTCTGCGCCGCAAGCTCAAGCCGGAAACCTATCTCTTGCAGGAGGAGAACGGCAACCTGTTCATGAACACCGGCTTCCGCATCGACGTGTCCTACAACGAGGCCACGGATGTGCTGACTTTCTCGCCAAACGGGGACTATGTGCGGGTGAAGCCGCAGCCGGGACATCCGACCGAAGAATAACAACCACTAAAATCCAAAGTAACATGAGAACAAGAATAACAATGATTATCTGCCTGTGCCTGCTTTTCGCGGGCAGGGCAAGCGCACAGTGGGTCGTAAGCGATCCGGGCAATCTAGCGCAGGGCATCATCAATGCCTCCAAAAACATCATCCATACCTCCAAGACCGCCACGAACATGGTGAGCAACTTTCAGGAGACGGTGAAAATCTATCAGCAGGGCAAGAAGTATTACGATGCCCTCAAATCGGTGAACAATCTGGTCAAGGACGCCCGCAAGGTGCAGCAGACCATCCTGATGGTGGGCGACATCACAGACATCTATGTGAACAGTTTCCAACGGATGCTCCGTGACGGGAATTTCAGACCCGAAGAGCTTTCCGCAATCGCTTTCGGCTACACGAAACTGCTGGAGGAAAGCAACGAAGTGTTGACGGAACTCAGGAACGTGGTGAACATCACCACGCTCTCCATGACCGACAAGGAGCGCATGGACGTGGTGGAACGCTGCCACTCGAAGATGAAGCGTTACCGCAACCTCGTGAGCTACTACACGAACAAGAACATCTCCGTGAGTTACCTGCGTGCGAAAAAGAAGAACGACCTCGACCGCATCATGGGGCTGTACGGGAACATGAACGAAAGATACTGGTAGCCTATGAAGTTCGACAACCTTCATCAGATTTTACGTTCACTTTATGAGCAGATGATGCCGCTGTGTGGGGACATGGCTGGTGTGGCGAAAGGCATCGCCGGGCTGGGTGCGCTGTTCTACGTCGCCTACCGGGTATGGCAGTCGCTGGCGAGAGCTGAACCGATAGACGTATTCCCGATGCTCCGTCCTTTTGCCATCGGTCTGTGCATCATGTTCTTCCCGACTGTGGTGCTGGGCACGATAAACAGCATCCTCTCACCCGTCGTACAGGGCACGGCAAAGATGCTGGAGGCGGAAACGCTGGACATGAACCGATACCGGGAGCAGAAGGACAAACTGGAATACGAGGCGATGGTACGCAACCCCGAAACCGCCTACCTCGTGTCCAACGAGGAATTTGACAAGCAACTGGAGGAACTCGGCTGGTCGCCCTCCGACATGGTGACGATGGCGGGAATGTATATCGACCGGGGAATGTACAACATGAAGAAGAGCATCCGCGACTTCTTCCGCGAGATACTCGAACTGCTGTTCCAAGCCGCCGCCCTCGTGATAGACACCGTCCGCACCTTCTTTCTCGTGGTGCTGGCGATTCTCGGTCCGATAGCCTTCGCCCTGTCGGTATGGGACGGTTTCCAAAACACGCTCACGCAGTGGATATGCCGCTATATACAGGTCTATCTGTGGCTACCGGTATCGGACATGTTCAGCACCATACTGGCGAAGATACAGGTTCTGATGCTGCAAAACGACATCGAGCGGATGCAGGCAGACCCGAACTTCTCGCTGGATTCGAGCGACGGGGTGTATATCGTATTCCTCTGCATCGGCATCATCGGCTACTTTACCATTCCCACCGTTGCGGGCTGGATTATCCAAGCCGGAGGCATGGGCGGTTACGGTCGCAACGTGAACCAGATGGCGGGACGAGCCGGAAGCATGGCGGGCAGCGTGGCGGGTGCAGCCGCAGGAAACGCAGTCGGACGTGTCGGCAAATTGCTGAAATAATCAATGTGCAATCATAAATTGGAAAATATAAATGGAATTCAAATCACTTAGAAACATCGAATCGTCGTTCAGGCAGATACGCCTGTTCGGTATCGTCTTCCTCTCGCTGTGCGCCGTGGTGACGGTGTGGAGCGTGTGGAACTCCTACCGTTTCGCAGAGAAGCAACGGGAGAAAATCTATGTGCTGGACAACGGCAAGAGCCTGATGCTCGCCTTGTCTCAGGATTTGTCGCAGAACCGCCCGGCGGAGGCACGGGAACATGTGCGCCGTTTCCACGAGATGTTCTTCACGCTATCACCTGAAAAAAGCGCGATTGAACACAACGTGAAACGTGCCTTGCTGCTGGCGGACAAGAGCGTGTACCACTATTATTCGGACTTCGCGGAGAAGGGGTACTACAACCGCATCATCGCCGGGAACATCAACCAAGTGCTGAAGGTGGACAGCGTGGTGTGCGACTTCAACGCCTATCCCTACCGTGCCGTGACCTACGCCACACAGAAAATCATCCGGCAGAGCAACGTCACCGAGCGCAGCCTCGTGACCACCTGCCGCCTGCTGAACGCATCGCGGTCGGATGACAACCCGAACGGTTTTACCATCGAGGGTTTCACCATCATTGAGAACAAGGATTTACAGACTATCAAACGGTAACAGGACATGAAAAGTATCAGAAAATCAATGTGGGGCATGTATTGGAAACTCCACGACAAACGGAAACGCTTGGCGGCAAGTCTCAAAGGGTATCTGGACGGCTTGCCGCCGGAAACACGCCGCCGCATCGTGCTGGGGATGTTCGCCGCCTTCGCGGTGCTTGCCCTTTACACCTTCGGCAGAGCCGTCTATGACATCGGCAGGAACGACGGCTCACATATGGAAACGGGACACGCCGGACGGGTGGAACTGCCGACCCCGGCGGAAACAGGCAATCACTTAACACCTTATTTATATGGAACAGACAAAGAATGAACCGACGAAAGAGAACAAAGCTGCTCCCGAAACGGGGAAACCGAAAAAGGAGCGCGAACCGCTGACAGAGGCGCAACGGCTGAAACGGCAGAAGATGATCGTGCTGCCCGCTATGGTGTTGGTGTTCATCGGGGCGATGTGGCTGATATTCGCCCCGTCCTCCGGCAAGGAGCAACCGCCGGGAACGGACGGATACAACACCGAGATGCCCGACGCTGACAAGGCGAACCGGCAGATTATCGGCGACAAGCTGAAAGCCTACGAGCATGGGGAGATGGAAGAGCGTCAGGAGAGCCGCAACCGTGCCATCGGGCAGCTGGGCGACATGTTCGACCGCGAGATAGCGGGAACGGAGAACGGAGTGGACTTCGACCTCGCCAATCCGGGCGGCAAGGAAGAAAGGGCAAAGCCAGCCACGCCGCAGACCATCCAGTCCTCCGCAGCCGCCTACCGTGACCTGAACGCCACGCTCGGAAACTTCTACGACCAGCCGAAAAACGACAATGCGGAGATGGACGAATTGTTGGAGCGCATCGCATCGCTGGAGTCGGAACTGGAAAGCGAGAGGGGCAAGGCTTCCTCTATGGACGAGCAGGTGGCTCTTATGGAGAAGTCCTACGAGCTGGCGGCAAAGTACATGGGCGGTCAGAACGGAGGACAGCCATCGGCGGAACAGAGGGCAGAGCCAACTACCGTGCAGAAAGGGAAGAAGAACAAGGCAATGCCTATCAGACAGGTGGAGCATCAAGTAGTTTCTTCACTCTCACAGCCTATGAGTAACGCGGAGTTTGTCGCCGCCTTATCGCAGGAACGCAACCGGGGTTTCAACACGGCTGTCGGCACGGCGGAGGTATTGGACAGGAACACCATACCGGCGTGCGTGCATGGGGCGCAGAGCGTGACGGACGGGCAGACGGTAAGGCTGCGCCTGCTGGAGCCTATGGCGGTGGCAGGCAGGACAATACCCCGGGGTGCGGTGGTGGTCGGCACGGGCAAGATACAGGGTGAGCGGCTCGACATCGAGATTACCTCGCTGGAATACGACGGCACGATTATCCCCGTGGAGCTTGCGGTCTATGACACGGACGGACAGCCCGGCATCTTCATCCCGAACTCGATGGAGATGAACGCCGTCCGGGAGGTCGCCGCCAACATGGGCGGCTCGCTGGGAAGCAGCATCAACATCTCCACCAATGCCGGGGCGCAGCTCGCCTCCGACTTGGGCAAGGGGCTGATACAAGGCACGAGCCAGTACATCGCCAAAAAGATGCGAACCGTCAAGGTGCATCTGAAAGCCGGGTACAGGGTCATGCTTTACCAAGAAAAATATTGAAAACAATAAAAATTACCACTAAAATCCAAAAGTAATGAGAAAAGTAATCATCATGTTTGCCCTCGCTATGGGCATCATAACTGCCAACGCGCAGGAGAATGTAACCGTTGAAACGACCAACGGAAGTGAACAACCGACCTTGACGAAGGAGGTCTATCCGCAGAAGGAGGCGGACGGCGACCTATATCACGGGCTGTCACGCAAGCTGACCTTCGACCGCATGATACCGCCGCACGGTCTGGAAGTGACCTACGACAAGACCGTCCACGTCATTTTTCCGGCGGAGGTGCGCTATGTCGATTTAGGCTCGCCCGACCTGATTGCCGGGAAAGCCGACGGAGCGGAGAACATCATCCGTGTGAAGGCTACCGTAAGGAATTTTCCCAACGAAACGAATATGTCCGTCATCACGGAGGACGGCAGTTTCTACACCTTCAACGTGAAGTACGCCGCCGAACCGCTGTTGCTCAACGTGGAGATGTGCGACTTCATCCATGACGGCAGCACGGTGAACCGCCCGAACAACGCGCAGGAAATCTATCTGAAAGAGCTGGGCAGCGAAAGCCCGATGCTGGTGCGCCTTATCATGAAGTCCATCCACAAACAGAACAAGCGCGAGGTGAAGCATATCGGCTGCAAGCGTTTCGGCATCCAATACCTGTTGAAAGGCATCTACACGCACAACGGCTTGCTTTATTTCCACACGGAGATAAAGAACCAGAGCAACGTGCCTTTCGATGTGGACTACATCACTTGGAAAATCGTGGACAAGAAGGTTGCGAAGCGTACTGCCGTGCAGGAGCAGATTATTCTGCCGCTCCGCGCGCAGAACTACGCCACCCTCGTGCCGGGCAAAAAGAGCGAGCGCACGGTCTTCACGATGGCGAAGTTCACCATCCCCGATGACAAGTGCCTCGTGGTGGAATTGAACGAGAAGAACGGCGGCCGTCACCAGTCCTTCGTGATTGAGAACGAGGATTTGGTACGCGCGGGTACCATCAACGAACTTCAAGTACGCTGACCATGAGAAAGTACATCGCAATAATCATCGCGTCGCTTGCCCTTTTTACAGGGCAGGCGCACGCCCAGCGGTGTCTGCCGAAGATGCAGGGCATCGAGGTGAGGGCGGACATGGCGGACGGCTTCAATCTCGGCGGCAAGGACGGCGGGTACAGCTTCGGGGCGGCTCTCTCCACCTACACGAAGAAGGGGAACAAGTGGGTGTTCGGTGGCGAATACCTGTTGAAGAACAATCCCTACAAGGACACCAAGATACCCGTGGCGCAGTTCACGGCGGAGGGCGGCTATTACTTCAAGATACTGTCGGACGCCCGAAAGATTGTTTTCGTCTATGCCGGGGCTTCGGCTCTCGCCGGATATGAGGCGGTAAATTGGGGGAAGAAGGTGCTGCATGACGGCTCCACGCTGCACGACCGGGACGCCTTCATCTACGGCGGTGCGCTGACGCTCGATGTGGAGTGTTACGTGGCAGACCGTATCGCCCTGCTTGCCAACCTGCGGGAGCGTTGCCTTTGGGGTGGCGACACACGGAAGTTCCACACGCAGTTCGGGGTCGGTATCAAGTTCATCATCAACTGACACGGGCATGGAAAGGACGGAAATAGATGCTGTCAGAAGGATGCCGCTTGCGGATTTTCTCGCACGGCTGGGGCATGAGCCTGTCAGAAGGAGCGGTAACGAGCTGTGGTATCTTGCCCCGTACAGGGGCGAGCGCACATCCTCTTTCCGTGTGAACGTGGCGAAACAGCTCTGGTACGACTTCGGTTTGGGCAAGGGCGGCGACATCTTCACGCTTGCCGGGGAGTTTCTGCAAAGCGATGACTTCATGAAGCAAGCGAAGTTCATAGCGGAAGCCGCCAATATGACGGTTGCCGGATGGGAAAAGCCCGTCTATCTCTCGAAGCCGACCGAATCCGTTTTTGAGGATGTGGAGGTCGCTCCGCTGCTCCGCTCACTGCTGACGGAGTATTTAGAGGAACGGGGCATCCCTTACGCCATCGCATCCCGTCACTGCTGCCGCTTGAACTACGGTGTGCGTGGGAAACGGTATTTTGCCGTTGGCTTTCCGAACATGGCAGGTGGCTATGAAGTCAGAAGCCGATATTTCAAGGGTTGCATACCTCCGAAGTCTGTATCACTGGTAAAGGCGAATGACATCCCGGCTGACGAGTGCCTCGTGTTCGAGGGCTTCATGGACTTTCTCTCTGCCGTGACGCTTGGTGTAACCGGTAACGCTGACTGTCTTGTGCTGAACTCAGTCGCCAACGTGGAGAAGGCGGCGGGATTGCTGGACGGATACGGGCGCATCGGCTGCTTCCTCGACCGTGACGAAGCCGGACGGCGGACGCTTGCCGCACTTACCATGCGATACGGGGAACGTGTCACCGACCGTTCCTCCCTCTATGACGGTTGCAAGGACTTGAACGAGTACCTGCAACTGACAACGAAAAAACAGAAAAACAACCATCTAAAAATCGAAGAACAATGAACATACTGAACAACAGAAACAAGAGAACATCAATATTCAAGGCAGTGGCGTTATGCCTGATAGCCGCCATGTCATTCACCCTCGTGTCATGTGACGATGACATGGACATCCAGCAGTCCTATCCCTTCACGGTGGAGGTCATGCCCGTGCCGAACAAGGTAGTAAAGGGGCAGACAGTGGAAATCCGCTGTGAACTGAAAAAGGAGGGCACTTTCGAGTTGTCCATGGTGGGTGATGACAACCAGCCGGTTTCCTATGGCGGAGACCTGGCGGGTGAGTCGGACGGTGTGTGCGTCTATTCGTTGAGGCGCGGTGCTGCCGGAATGTCTGCACCCAAGGATGGCTTTTATCGTGTCATATATAGCCAGTCTGTCGGCAAGGTTACATTGATTCCTTATGATTTCAGGATGTGCAGCGAGACATCCCTTACGGAATCCGGAGAGAAGGAAATCGTTTTCGATGCTCCTGTGTATGACAATGTGAATCATATAGTTACGTGGAAGAGTTCGGCTGAGCCGAAGACTATCCTTTCAGGAGACTACATGTTCCGTTATACGGAAAGCGGCAAGCAGGAAGTTCCGCTGACCGCGTCGTATGACTGTACCCTCTCTACCTGCCTGACGGGCAAGGAAGCCAGCGTGAAGACCAATGTTCTTTCGGATGTCAATTCCGAACTGACTTCTGGTTCACCGGTCAGTCTCCGCCTGAAGAAGAAAGGTTCTTACGTGTTGACTGTCAGCTATGATGTGAAGAATGCCGCGTTTTACGGTTCAATCAATGGTACTGAGTTTATCATTCCTGAACCATCCGGAATGTCGGAAGAATTGTACATGAGCATTGACGGAGGCGAATGGACTCCTATGGCTGCCTGTGGCGTTGCCGGCAATGGTGTGTTCTGGACACTTGCTTATTTCGCTGATGGCCAGGGTGCGAAGTGGTCGGTTTCCGGTTCTGATGCTGACAGTTTCTGCAGCGGTACTACTAATGACGGATTCACGGTTTCCGGAAATCAGGCATTGCCGGAAAAGAGCGGCACACGCATGGTGTTCGTCGATCTTTACAACAAAATTGTTTCATTCGAAGATCCTGCGCTTTTCGCTATGGGCGACTGCTTCGGAGGAGAAGATGTGGAATTGGAAAAGATCGGAGAGAAGTATTCTGCGACGACTACGGCTGACGGCAATATCAGGATGTATGCTACCTGTTCATACAATGAACGTGACTGGGACAGCATGGAATTCGGCATTTCAGGCACCAAGTTGTGTTACCGCGGTGTC
>OQVL01001694.1_pt1 | contig 13302 bp, 8 predicted proteins | sample 1691501 | NCBI WGS metagenome assembly OQVL01 (sample SAMN03418253, study PRJEB22391) | human gut metagenome | biome: human-gut; feature: organic feature; material: feces | host: Homo sapiens | place: Tanzania | collected 2013-01
ATTGTAATTCCGACGTCCGCCGGACAACTGATCCGCCGGGCGGCAGATGATTTTCAGGATTATCTGTTCACCAGCATGAATGTTTCCGTGCCGGTGCTGGCGGAGGCGCATCCGCTGCGCGGAGAAAAAATCCTGCTGCTGACAGCAGACGCTTCCGGGCTGGACCTGCCCCGGAAGCCTGAAAAGAAATGTTCATTTGCTCTGGATATCACCGGCAGTAACGGCATTCTGCTGTGCGGTGCGGACGAACGCGGCGTCTTCCGCGGAACCCTGCATCTGGAAGATGTGCTGAACATGCGGGAAGCCCCGTATCTCCGGGAAGGAAATTCCCTGCGGGAGCCGCTGACCCGTATGCGCAGTGTGCATTCGGGGTCCGGCATTGACGACTTCCCGGACTGGCAGCTCAATGCCATTGCCCATGCCGGATTCACTGCCATTGACCTGTTTGTCAAAGCCCCCGACACCACCACGCGCGGCTACTGCAATATCAATGATGTGATTGACCGCGCTTCGCTGTATGGTCTGGATGTGGTGATTTACAGTTACCTCAGCAGCTACAAACACCCGGATGATCCGGATGCGGAAGAATTTTTCGACAGTGTATACGGCGAAATTTTCCGGCGTCATCCGAATGCCGCCGCGCTGCACCTGGTCGGCGAGTCGCTGGAATTTCCGAGCAAAGATCCCCACACCACCGGCAAACGTTTCTGCGAAAGTGTCCGGGACGGCATTCCGGACACCCGGCCGAGTCCGGGCTGGTACCCCTGCTGCGACTATCCGGCTTACATCAAACGCATCTGTGCCGCTGTCCGCAAAGTGAAACCGGAAGCCGAAATCATTCTCAACACCTATAACTGGGGCTATATGCCGCTGGAAGACCGCCGGCGTCTGCTTGCCGCTCTGCCGAAAGATGTTACTCTGCATGTAACCTATGACATTTTCAAGCTCAATCATCGTGACGGATTGAGCTGTCCGGTGATGGATTACAGCATTTCCGCGGCGGATCCCGGCTACTACTTCACCAGTGAAGCCGAGACTGCGGCGGAACTGGGAATCCGGCATATCCGCGTGACCAGCAATCTGGCGGGCGCATCCTGGGATTTCGGCACAGTGCCGTACGTGCCGGTTCCGTTCCGCTGGGCTCACCGCATGGAAGTTCTCAAGCATTATCTGAAAACCTGCCGCGTCGACAGTTTTTACGAAAATCATCATTACGGCTGGTGGCCGAATCCCTGCAATGATCTGGAAAAGGAAATCTTTTCCTCCGACGGCGAAACCGATGTGGAGAAAATTCTGCTGAAAACCGCTGTCCGGGATTACGGAAAGGAAGCCGCTCCGCATATTGTGGACACCTGGCGGATCTGGAGCAACTCCATGGATCATTATGTCGGCACCAACGAAGACCAGTACGGACCGTGGCGCACGGGTCCGTCCTATCCGTTCATTTTCCAGCCGAACATTTCCCGCGTGATGGCGAACAAGGAACTGCAGTTCCCGACGGCGCCGCACGCTCATTTCGGATACCATATCATCAAGACACTGTATATGCCGTATGAAAACGCCAATCAGTCGCCGGGTCCGCTGCGCTATCCCTCTGAAATCCGGGAACTGGAAAAAATGCTGACCATGTGGGAAGAAGGTCTCGAAGGACTGAAAGCCGCCCTGCCCCTCATTCCGGAAAACAAAAAACAGAACGGCGAATTCCTGTATGCGCTGGGCAAATTCATCCGGAACTCCATCCGCACCACGCTTCATATGAAAAACTGGTGGATTCTGAATATGAAACTCCAGATTCCGTCCGACCGCAAAACCATGCTGTCGCTTCTGGATCAGATCGAAGCACTGGCACAGGAGGAAATCGCCAACGTGAAAGATACTTTCGAGGCGGTCCGGACCGATTCCCGGCTGGGCTGGGAACCTTCCATGGAATATGTCTGCGACGAATGGCATCTGGAATGGAAACTCCGCCAGATGGAAAGTATGCTCGGCGAAACCGCCGCATACCGTAAAATGATTGAACTGTAAAAGGAGAACTGACATGCGCATCTTTCTGTTTCTGCTGGTGGCAATGGCCGCAGCCGCGGCGGGCGGCACGGAACGGCTGTATCTGAACCCTTCCGCCGAATGCGGAATCTTCACCACTTTACGGGGTGAATGGAGTGCCTGTCCGGCATCCGAGGTGAAACTGTCCTATGACGACAGCAAGCTGATTGTCGATGCGGTGCTGCGGCTGCCGGAAGGCTCGGAATTCCAGCGCGGCGGAAACAAAGATGACGACATGGCAGTTTTCAACGGCGAAGTTTTTGAATGGCAGATCGCGCCGGGAAAAACAGGGGATGTGTACTGGCATCTGGCATTGAGTCCTTCCGGATTTTTGTATTCCGCCAGAAAAACTGACATGGCATGGAATCCCGCCGGTCTGCTGAAAAAGAATATTGTCCGCGGGAATGAATGGACATTCCGGCTGGAAATGCCTTACCGGCTGATCAGAGCGGCAAAGCCAAGTAAAGGAGAAATCTGGCGCATGAATCTGGCGCGAACCGCCCGGTTCAACGGAAAATCCGAGACCGCCAGTTTTTCCGGAGCCGCGAGTTTTCATGCTCCGGATCAGTTCGCCGAAGTGATTTTCGGTGAAGATACCCCGGAGAAAAATTCCGTACTGCTGCGTTCTGCCGATACCCGGAAACAGCCGTACGTCCTGACGTTTTCGTCTGCCCGTATGCCGGAACAGGTCAAGCTGGACTATTATTCCGGTGAAAAGCCGGCTTTCTCCGGAACATTCCGCACTCAAAACGGTATGCTGACGGCGGAAATTCCAATAGAAATCGGATATTTCCCGCTCAAATCAGCGGTTCCGTCCCGCGTTGAACTCCGGGATGCCGCGACCGGACGGCTGGTCGGGCTTTCTTCCGGAATCGTCGCCACCGGCAATGCGGACAGCCTGACCCTGGACCGTTTCTACTACACCCCGGCGGACAAAGCGATCCGTTTCCGTCATTCCATGGGAAAGGATATGACGCTGCGTCTGACCGGACCGCAGGGCGAAGTGTTTTCCGCGCCATGCCCGAAAGAGAATGGAAGCATTCCCTTTGCCCTGCCGGGCATTTCGCCCCAGAAAAAAGATGTGCTGACCTTGGCACCGGGACGTTATGTGCTGGAATTGACGAACGGCAAAAGCCGCACATCCAGAGTGTTTTTCATTCTGAAAAATGTTCCGGAAACAAAACCGGTCTCTGCGCCGCAGCAGCTGCGTGTTTCCGGCGAACAGCTTCAGCTGAACGGCAAACCGGTTTTTCTGATTGGACTTTCCAGCACTCCAAAAGTATTTTTCCAGTTTGGAGACGCCCATAATCTGCGCTATGAAACACGCGGCGTCCGGAAAGACGCAGTACAGCTTGCCGGCATTCCCGACGCCCGGCTGTTCCGCAAACCCTTCACCGGACGGGCTTATCCGCCGGATGATGTTCATGCCGCAAAATCCGCGGATTTTGTGCGGAAAATAAAAAATACCCGTCCGGCGTTTTTCCGTATTTCCTACGAGGCACAGATTCCGAAAGCGTTAACTGCCGCAGACGGCACAATCATACCCGGCGATACGGATGAACTGATGTTCAAAACGTATCAGGCGGTCAAACTGGCGAATCCGGAGCTGGTCTATTCGATTCAGACTGACAATCCGGCGAAAATTGCCAGTCTTTCGAAAGCGTGCGATGTGTTTGAGGTGGCGCTGTATTCCTCCAGTTATGCACAGAATATGCTTCCGAATCTTCAGCGCGACATGACAAAAGTCCGCAGTGAGCTGTCCGGAAAAAAACCGGTGATTTACTGGCTTGGCGGGACGATTCCCGACAACCAGTGCCGCCGTGCCGAAGAAATCCGTGCCGGGGTCTACCTGTCCATTCTCAACGGCTTTTCCGGAAACATCATTCACATGGGACACGGCTTCCTGCCGGAAACACGAACCCGGCTCTGGTCTCTGCTTTCCGGTATACTCTATGAAGTCGAAACTTTCTATCCGCAGTTCGCCGCGGGCAGCCCCCTGCCCGGCGATTGGAATAACGGACCGGTCATCGCGGTTGCCCGTCAGCTGCCGTCCGGAGAAATCATGCTGATTGCGGTGAACACCAGCGCGGCGGAAGCCGTGTATCCGCTCCGGAAAGATTACAGAATCCGGCGTCTGTCCGGGGAAACTGTGCCGAACGGATCGGATGTCTTCACGCCATATGAACCGAAAGTTTACCTGCTTTCAAAAATGAAATAAGGAACGGATTCAGCCGCGGGCGTACATGCATTTCAGGTAGTGCGATTCTTTGAAGTCCGCCGGATGATCCGGGGCTTCCGCGCGGCGTTCAAGTTCACGCAGAGGACGTCCGGCTGTCCGAGCGGAACGATGCACTTCCGCGAACAATTCGTCCGCCTTGACCCGGCTTGAACAGGAAGCGAACACCAGCAGACCGTTTTTCCGGAGGAGCCGCACCGCCTGAGCGGCAAGACGTGAATAGGAATTCAGAGCCTGCGCCCGTTCTCCGGAAGCCTTGGCGAACGAAGGCGGATCAACAATGACCACGTCGAAACGTTCTCCGCGCAATTCCAGTTCGTGCATGGCGTGGAACGCGTCATCCGGCAAAGTCCGGTGGCGGCAGTCCGCCACGCCGGGGAAATGACGGTTCAGGGAAAAATTATGTTCAGAGGCGTCCAGTGCGGGTTTGCTGAAATCAATATCGGTAACTTCCCTGGCACCGTTCCGCGCGGCATACAGGGAGAAACCGCCGGAATAGGAAAACACATTCAGCACTTTACCAGCGCCGCGGGCATATTCCCCGACTTTTACACGGTTTTCGCGCTGATCAAGAAAAAATCCGGTCTTCTGTCCCATGCGGACATTGGTTTCAAAAGTCAAACCGTTTTCCAGGAAACGAACCGTGCCGTCCCAGCCGTCTTCGCCGGTAAGCATACCGTCTTCATAATTCAGCCGGCTGGCAGGGGACAGCGAAGCCACTTCACGGGACAGCCGCACGGCGGTGCGTTTCAACTCCGGCGAAACCTGCCGGAGAGCAGTCAGCACATTTTCCAGATGCGGCAGCCAGGCGGCGGAATAAACTTTGACCGACAGGACATCGCCGTAGCGGTCGGCAGCCAGTCCGGAAAAACCGTCGGATTCACCGTTGATCAGCCGCCAGGCATTGGTTTCCGGACCGAACAGCCCCGCTCGCCGCACGGCGGCTTTTTCCGCCAGAAGCCGGAACAGTTCCGGACCGATGTCCGGAGCCAGGGAACCGAATGCCAGCACCCGGAGCCGGATGTCGGACCGCGGATCTATCAGAGCCGCGCCGAGCTTGCGGCGTCCGTCAAACAGCACGGCGATATCCCCGGCGCACATTCCGGACGGCATTTTCGCGATGGAATCTTCAAAGATCCACGGATGCCGAGAACGCACAGCCTGAAGTCCTTTGGTCAGCAGATGAACCGCCGCGACTTTGGGCGGACGGGATACGGCGGTCTGTTGTTTTGCCGGCATGATATTTTCCTGTGGTACGGTCAGAGTTTGCCCAGTTCGCCGGAACGTTCCGCTCCGGCGATCACGGCTTTGACAACCGTGCTGCGGAATGCCCCTTCGTCGAGAGCCGCCACTCCGCGCGCCGTGGTTCCGGCAGGAGAAATGACTGCATCCCGCAGAGCCGCCGGAGAATCCGTTCCCGCCAGCACCATTTTCGCACTGCCGTAAACGGTCTGCGCCGCCAGTTCCAATGCAATGTCGCGCGGAAGTCCTTCATATACACCGCCGTCCGCCAGAGCCATGATGAATTCAAAGACATACGCCGGGCCGCTTCCGCTCAATCCGGTTACGGCATCCATCAGTTTTTCCGGCACCTGACGGCATCTGCCGAAGGAACTCAAAATCATTTCCGCACAGGCAATATCTTCCGCCGCAACAGCTTTGCCCGGCGCGAAGCAGCTCATGCCTTCGCCCGCCAGCGCGGGGGTATTGGGCATGACGCGGATCACCCGATCCGTTTTTGCCATGGCGGAAAGTTTTTCAAGGGGGAGTCCCGCCGCAATGGAAATCAGCAATGCGCCGTTCAGCAGGGGCGCAGCTTCCTCCAGAGCCTCTTTTGCATATTGCGGTTTGACCGCCAGCAGCACGACGTCCGCATCTTTCACCGCTTCGGCGATGGTCCTGAAACAGGGAATCCCGGTAACTGCGCTGAAATGTTCCCGCGCTTTTTCCGAAGGATCGCAGGCGGCGGCTTTCCATTGCTGTCCGGCGGCGTTCATCAGACCTTTGCCGATGGCTGTCGCCATTTTTCCCGCACCGATAAATGCTGTTTTTTTCTGTTCCGACATGGTTTCAACTCCTGATTTTCTGATTTTTTCCTTTTAATATAATCTATTTTCCGGATTTTTCACCGAAAAAAGATGAAATTTTCAGGAAATGGGTTATTTTACTGTCTGTCGCATCTCAAAAAAGAACGGACGGGACATGAAAAACAATCGGATTTCGGAAAAAATATTGTTCGGAGCTTTTTCCATTCTGCTGGAATGGGAACGCTCCAATGCCAATCTGGACGAGTGTCTGGACAAACTCAGAGGCGAAGGTTCAGAAGGCAGCCCGGCGGTGGCGTCACTGCTGTTTGAATACTTCCGCCACAAAGGCTTCATAGATGATCTGATCCTGAGCCGGGCAAGGAAAGGCGGTGTAAAACAGGAACTCCGCGCACTGCTCGCCTGCGCTCTGACGCCGGCAGTGTTCCAGACCGGCATCGCGGCACAGTCCGCCGCCAATGTGGCAGTGGATTGCGCCAAACGAAAATTCGGACACGGACCCGCCGCATTTGTGAACGCGGTTCTGCGCTCCGCTCTGCAGTCGGAGGAAGTCCGCAATCCGCCAGCCAGTTCTTTCCCACAGACACTGAAGAATCACTGGGAAAAAATTTTCGGTCCGGAACAGACCGCAGCTCTGATTGACGCTTATGCCGTCAATCCCCCGCCGGTTTTCCGGCTGCGCGGAGAACTGCCGGAAAGTGGATCAGAGTTTGTCCGGGAATTGCCGCGTCTGGATTTTACAGCTCCGTTCCGTTTCTATGAAATTCTTCAGCCCGAAAAATTTTTCCGGCTGAACTGGCTGGAAAAAGGTCTGGTCTACGTGCAGGATCCCGCAACAACGCTGGCTTTGTCTCTGCTGGATGCCGCACCCGAAGGAGAAGTTCTGGACGCCTGCGCCGCGCCCGGCGGGAAAAGCATTCTGCTGTGGGACTGGGCAAAAATGGCGGGCAGTACCTTGAAACTGACTGCCGCCGACCGGTCTCCGCAGCGGCTTCAGACCTTGAAACTCAATCTGAACCGGGCGGGCGTCCGGGCAAGAACCGTGCAGGCTTCGGCACAGGAAAATCCGTTTGCAGAAAAATCCTTTAACCTGATTCTGGCGGATGTGCCGTGCGGCAACAGCGGAGTAATCCGCCGCCGCTGCGATGCCCCCTGGCGTTATTCCGGCAAAAAACTGCTGGATGTTTCCACTTTGCAATGGGACATCCTCAATTCGCTGGCGCGTCTGACGGCTCCCGGCGGACAGCTTCTGTATTCCACCTGCAGCATCGAACCGGACGAAGATGAAAAACAGGTGGAACGTTTTCTGGAAAATCATCCGGAATTTCATCTGGTGCGTCAGCGCAAACTGTATCCGGAGGCACTGCATGACGGTGCGTTTGGCGCGTTATTGAAACGGGATTGAAATCTTGAAACATATTTAAAGGAGAGAGTGTCATGACAAAATTACCGAAATCCCTGCCGCTGGTGGGATCATCCGTCGGACCGGGTCTCGACCCCATCCGCGATTTTGAAAAACTGAAACTCGGCAATGTTGTCCTGCTCTGGCTGCCAGACAGCAAGCAGGAGGCGCTGGATGTGGTCCGCTACTGCCGCGATCGGAAAATCTACATGATGCTGAGCGAAATCGTGAAACGTCATAATCATAAACGTCTGCACTGTGAAAACCTCTCGAAGCAGGATTTGGAAGAAATCATTGCCGAAGCCGGAGATTATTTTCTCGGACGTTACGCCATCGGCGAAGCCGGCGGCATGTTCTACTGGCCGAAATCTTATGTGATCAACGCACAGGCGGGACAATATGTCAACATGCCTGCCTGCAGAAACGAGGCGGAAGCGCACGTCGGAGGTCGCAAGGGCTTCGCAGGCCGCGAGCGTCCCGTCCGAGGAGTCCTCGACGGAGAGGATGCACTCCCAGTCCGCGAAGGACTGTCCGCGCACGGAGGCGGCCATGTCGTCCACGTACCGCGCCACGTTGCAGCACGGCACGATGATCGAGAAAAAGGGGCGTGGCTCAATATCGGCGTTCATGGGCGTCATGCAATCATGAGACATCGTTAGCATTTTCTCGGAATGCAAAGGGATTCAAAACGGGCGATGCGGCGGCGGTTCAGATACTTTGACCGTTCCGACAACTGCCAATGGTTCTGTTTCAAGTAATGCTTATACCGCAACTGTTTACGATCAGTACGGTGTAGCATGGCATGAGGACGCAACGCTTTCAGCTGATTACACCACTAAAATTAGTTTCGGTAACAACAAAATAACCGCAACTAACGGAAAATCAAATGCGAGCAGTGATTATACCGTTACTGTTACAGCATCTTGCGGAAATGCAACAAATACAAAAACTTGTAAAATTATTACTTGGAGTTACAAAGCAACATTCTATGACGAAGACGGAAAAACCATATTGAAATCTACGCAGGATGTTGCTTACGGAAACTCAGCTACTCCTCCGTCAAATCCGACAAAGGCTTATGATTCAACTAACCATTATACTTTCAGAACATGGGAACCTACTGTAGGTGCGCTCACAACAGGTGCGCAGAAAGTTGATTATATAGCGAAATATAACACAATACCTCATACCTACACAAGCTCGGTTGCCAAGGCACCAACATGCACAGAAAAAGGAATAACAAAATATACCTGCACCTGCGGATATTCATACACCGCCGAAGATATTAAAGCCAATGGTCACACCTACGGTGCCGCCGCAACCTGCACCACTCCGCAAACATGTACTGTCTGCGGTACACAGCTCAATCAGGCGCTCGGTCATGATTTTTCATCAATGACTGCTTCGGATACTTATCTTAAATCTGCGGCAACCTGCGTTAATGATGCCGTATACTATTATAAATGTTTACGCTGCAACGAAAGCAGTAAGAACCATGATGGAACAACTTGGACGAAAGCCGACAGTGCTCTCGGACACAAGTTCAGCGTAAAGAACACCGACACAAAATATCGTAAGTCGGAAGCTGGCTGCATCAATGCGGCCGAATACTATTATAAGTGCGAGCGCTGCGATGAAAGCAGTAAGGATTTCACCGGCGAAACTTTCACCGACGGAAACGCTCTCGGTCACAGCTGGAACACCGGCGTTGTTACAAAAGAACAGAAATGTACCGAAACCGGTATTAAAAAATACACCTGCTCACGCTGCGGAACAACAATGGAAGAAACTCTTCCCGCTCTTGGTCACAGTTGGGACAGCGGCACTGTAACAACCTCACCGACATGCGAGGGCGCAGGCGTAAGAACTTTCACTTGCCTGAGAGACAGCTCACACAAAAAGACCGAATCAATCGACCCGAGCGGTCATAGTTGGAACTCGGTTTATACTACCGATAAAGAGCCGACCTGCACCGAAAAGGGTTCAGAGTCAATTCACTGCTCAAAGTGTGATGCAATTAAAGCAGGCACTTCAAGAGATATTAACCCTATCGGCCACGATTGGGGCAATTGGGTAACAACTGTTGAAGAGGACTGCATAAATGCGGGTTCGGAAACAAGAACCTGTAAGCGCAATTCAACCCACACCGAAACACGGGAAAGAGCTGCACTCGGTCACGACTATGCAAAAGAGTTCACCGTTGACAAAGCTGCAACCTGCACCGAAAAGGGTTCAAAGTCAAGACACTGCACACGCTGTGATGTGGCAACGACTGAGGTAACAGAAATTCCTGCTAACGGCCATAAATCCAGTGACTGGATCGTTGACACGGATTCAACCTGCTACAGCGAGGGCACGCAGCACAGAGAGTGTACCGTTTGCCACGTAACGCTTGACACCAAGCCGGTTGAAAAGAAAAACCATACATATCCGACAGACTGGACAATAACAAAGGCTGCAACCTGCACCGAAAAGGGAAGAAAAGAAAAGCGCTGTACTGTTAAAGAATGTAATGCGCTTCTTATCGAAGAAGAAATTCCTGCCAACGGTCACACCGACGGCGAATGGATAATCGACAAAGATTCAAGCTGTACCGTACCCGGAGAAAAGCATCAGGTCTGCGCGGTTTGCGGCGCAACGATCGCTACAGCTGAGGTCGGCCTCAAAGACCACACCCTTTATCACGAACACAAGGACGCAACCTGCACAGACAACGGCTACGACAGAAACAGATGCTCGGTATGCAACGGAATTTTTGATGAAAAAATTCTCGAAAAGCTCGGACATGATCCCAAGGTGGTGTCCGATACTCAGCCGACCTGCTATCATGACGGTCTTTATAAAAAGGTCTGCGCAAGAGAAAATTGCGGTGTTGTTCTTGAAACTCAAGTCAGACCGAAGCTCGGCCATATATACGGAGAAGGCGTGAAGCATGACGCCGACTGCACCAAGGGCGAATATGTTGAATATGTCTGCACCCGTACCGGCTGCTCCGAGGACGAACCCGGCCACATAAAGACCGAAGTATTCAGCAATCTTGAGGCTCTCGGACACGATTGGTCGGCATGGACTCCCGTCAAGGGCAAAGAACCGACCTGCACCAATGTTGGCGAAGAAGAAAGATCCTGTCAGCGTGACGGCTGCGACGCAAAGGAAACAAGACCGCTTTCAAAGCTCGGCCACAACATGAAAGCCGGCGAAAAAGTTGCCGCTTCCTGCATTTCCGGCGCATACACACCGTATACCTGCCAGAACAATGGCTGCACCTTCAGCTATAACGAATATGATGAAACCCAGCCCGCAACCGACCATAAGTGGGTAACAACAACCTCACAGGAGGGCAACGTTCTCACCGTTACCTGCGAATGCTCCGTTTGCCACAAGACACACACCAAGCAAGTTGAGGTTGACGAGGTTCATAACTACTCAGTTGTCAGCGAAGTTAAGGCCGCAACCTGCAAGGAAGCCGGAAAAATCAGAATTACCTGTGACGGCGCTCACAAGGCAGGCTGCACCGAATTCATCGAAGTTGAAACCCCGGTCAACGCCAACGCACACAGCTATGAAACCACAAAGGTTGACGCAACCTGCAAAGCTGAGGGTTATGTACTTTCCAAGTGTTCACTTTGCGGAAACGAAATCAAAACAACACTTCCCACCACCGCTCATGCATGGGATAAGGGCGTTGAAACAAAGCCCGCCACCTGCACAGAGACCGGTGTGAAGACTTTCACCTGCTCAATCTGCGGCGACACCTACACCGAGGCTATTGCTCAGACACAGCACAGCTTTGAACTTATCAATACCGTTGCCCCGACCTGCAAGGACGGCGGAAAGAGCGGTTACAAAGTCATCCATCAAAAGGACGGTTCTGGAATAGGTGAAGGGCTGGAACACAGCCCAAACCTCGTTAAAATCCATTTCCTTTGCAGCCCTAAGCGTTGCGGCAATCTCGGTAGGGTGGTGGGCATAATCATCGGCAATGGTAACGCCGCCAACCTCGCCGAGAATTTCAAAACGGCGTCCCGCACCGGGGAATTTGTCGATATGAAGAGCCATTTCCTCCGGGTCCATGCCGAGATAGAGGCAAACGGCGGCGCAAGCCATGGAATTGAGTATATTGTGCTTTCCGGGAATGGAAAGGCGGATTTCGCACACCTTTTCACCCTTGTGCATAAGGGTATAGCCGGATTTTGCTCCGCCAAGAAAACGAACATCGGCGGCGTAATAATCGTTCTTGTCGCTCCAGCCAAAGGTTATGATTTCTTTATCAAGTCCCTCAACTGCTTTCATTGTATTGGCATCGTCGCCATTTACAATAACGGGACCGGTGCTGTTGGAGGCAAATTTGCGGAAGGACTTTATTGAATTTTCGATTGTGCCGAAATAATCAAGGTGGTCGTTGTCTATATTAAGGATTACGGAAATGTCGTTTGAAAGCTTGAGGAAAGTATCCACAAATTCACAAGCCTCCACAACAAAAATATCACTTTTTCCGGCTCTGCCGCTTCCGCCAAGGGCTTTTACCTTGCCGCCGATAAAGGCACTTGGGTCAAAGCCGCCTTCAAGCAGGGTCTGGGCTATCATTCCGCTTGTAGTGGTTTTTCCGTGTGTTCCGGCAACGCAGACTGCCTTTGAATATCTGCGGGTAAGCAAGCCGAGCATATCGCTTCGTTCAAGGCAGGGAACGCCGGAGGCTTTTGCGGCAATAAGCTCTGGGTTATCCGCCATAATCGCCGCAGTATAAACTATAAGGTCTGCGCCCTCGATGTTTTCCGCCGCCTGTCCAAAGGTGACGGGAATACCCATTTTGCGCTCGATTTTTGTGGTTTCCGTTTCGTTGTTGTCGGAGCCGGTTATATAAAATCCCTCAGAATGGAGAATTTGAACCATGGGAAACATTCCGCTTCCGCCGATACCGATAAAATGAATGTGCTTTCTGGTTTTCAAAAGGTTTTCATCAATAGTCATAAACAAATCGCTTCCTTTTGTATTCGGGCTTTGCCCATATATAATTATATTATACGGCAAAACCGCAAAAAAAGGAATATCTATTTTTGCATTTGATGAATATTTCACGGAATTTTGCCAAAAATCCTTTCAGAAACATTTGGAAGGAGCAGCATATGAACATCACGGATATAAAAATCAGAAGGACATACGACAGCGAGCGTCTGCGTGCGCTTGTTTCCGTCACAGTGGACGGCGACCTTGCCGTGCACGACTTAAAGGTTATTTCCGGACCGGAGCGTCTTTTTGTTGCAATGCCAAGCCGCAAGGACGAAAGCGGGGTTTTTCGGGATATAGTACACCCCATAAGTCCTGCGGCAAGAGAGCAGCTTGAGAGTGCGGTCCTTGCCGCATATGAGGAATATCTTGCACAGCAGCAAGCCGAAAATGAATTTGAAGGCTGAATTTTACGGGCAAAGATTAAAAAAGCTCCAAAGGTTTTTGACCTTTGGAGCTTTTTTCGCTTATGTCAGTATCTCATCATAATTGCGACCCAGCCGCCGTGCTCAAGGCGTTTTTCGGTAACAAAACCCGCCTTATGGCAGGCACCCCGGCATGGCATTCGG
>OQVL01001695.1_pt1 | contig 13301 bp, 17 predicted proteins | sample 1691501 | NCBI WGS metagenome assembly OQVL01 (sample SAMN03418253, study PRJEB22391) | human gut metagenome | biome: human-gut; feature: organic feature; material: feces | host: Homo sapiens | place: Tanzania | collected 2013-01
AGAGCTGGCTACAAAATAGCTTCTTCCTAAAATGTCTACCGCTGTCCTTCCATTGCAGCTCTCTATTACTGTCTGATACATCACGCACCTCCTATTACCACAGCCCTGTAGTTGTCCGCAATCTGACACCACCCCCTTACTCCTGCCACATTCCTGACAGTGGATACAAAAACAGCATAGTAATTCTTTCCTTTGATGGTTACTGTTCCATCGCCACCCAAAACACCCGGCAGAGCACCTATATCGCTTGGGTGCTTTGCCTGCTCTGCCGCTTTATAGATTTCTTCAACACTATCAGACAGCTTTCCTATGTAATCCATCAATACCACCTCACTATGGTAATACTCTGCTTAAGCTCTCTTGTGGTCTGGCTGATTTCATTGTATACGAGAAAATAATCATGCCCATTAAAGCGGATTTTCTCAAAGAAATCCAAGGCATGGCCATAATTGTAAATATCCATGCTGACTGTTTCCTTTATCCGCCTGTTAAGCCACTTAAGCTCTTTGGTAAGCCTTTTTAATATGTCGGATTCCTCAACTGGAAAATTAGCTTCATCTATGAATGAATTGCCATCGTTTTTATCAGAACTGCCAGAATATCTGGCACCTCCAAGAGTAATACTCTCCTCATTTCTCATATACCTTGAATCCACACCGGATGGAGAGCCTGTGCTTATGGAAGAACCCTGATATTCACCATCAACATACACACTGGTTCCATAAAAGCCGTTACCCAGAGGTGCATGAACTGTAAGACGCCGGCTCTGAATCCTGTCCTTTTTGTCATATGTTATTTCCTTTTCCTCTCCCAGAATACATACCCCGCCGGCTCCCATATTGTAATTATATGTTATGACGGTACGACTTCCATCCGAATGACGAATGTTTTTACCGGAAAGATACATCCCTGTTTCACTGCTGCCTTCATAGCTGTATTCGCTGCTGTCACCATTTGCAGTTTCCTGCACCAGATAGCCAGAAATATAACTGCAGCTGCTGTCCCCGAAGGTTATGGTCCCAGAAAATGGTATCGGCTCAATGTTAATGTTCTGAACCGAAGCAATAGTGCCATTACTGCTTTTCCCGCTCCACATCGTTCTGACCAGTTCCCTGTGAAACTGTGGCCTTGTGTGGTGGGTGCTGCTTATATCTGTGGTCTTTGCCTCATGCCCGCGCTGAATAATATTAATGGAATTATCTGCAGCTCTCAAAAACACATTAATCTGCCTATGGGGAATTTCTGATGTCCAGCCAAAGAGAGAAGATATAATGCTCTCATATGTCTGCCCATTTCCTACCCAGGTACTGCTGTGGGTGAAATCATCAATGGCTATATTGAGCTTTTTTCCCAAAGCCCCCGCAATCTTTTTTGCATGGTAGCCAGCCTTGTGTTTAGTGCTTCCTTCCGAATACTTCATTGGCATATAGAGAATCCTGTCCACATCATACATACCACTGGCAGTAATGGTCATATCCTGCTGGTCTGTTTCCCCGATAACATAGCTGTATCTATAGTCAAAAATCATACCAGATATGGCATCTAGGACATTCACAGGGTAGGTAGTCTCCATTTCAAAGCTGTCTGACAGGGTAAGCTCATTTAGGGAAATCTTCATGCTTACCATGCCATATTTAGCCTTTTGGGGCGGTATGATGAATGGTGATGATGGCTCATCAGTATGGGCAGTAATAAAAGTTGTATCATATGGCATCTTTAGGCAGGAATCGAAAAACAGGGAAAACGGCCTCTGAACATTGCGAATACCATCGCCTTTAATCGAGAATCCCTGCCGGATAATGAGCAGGCTGTCAAATTGCATATCAAAATCTATAGGCTCTGCTTCCCTACGGCTTCTGACAGTGCTGTCAGCATAAATTTTATATGATTTAAGCACCCTGCACTTTGAGTCAGCCTGCATATTAAAAGGAACAGCTTCTCCAGGTCTTGTAAAAGTTATTGAGCTGCCAGCATAAATATCATAAGCTGCTGTCAGCTTCCTGCAGGAGTCAGCCATAAGCACAGCATTTTCAACATTTGCCAGCAGCACATCTCCATTAATAGCAAAATCCTTAATTACTGCATTTCTTGTATCGCAGCTAAGGGAAAACACAGGACTTTCCTCGGTTACGCTTACAAAGACACGAGGACTTCCAATAACTGTTTTGCTTTTATTTACTGTGGCAAATAGTTTAGGAGATTTTACAAGGGATTTAACAGGAGTAACTGATGCAAAGGCTGCGGGCTGATTCAGACTTGAACTGTTTTTTCCTGCCGTTATACAAAGAACAGGATTCTTTAATTCTGCCATACAAACCATCCTTTATTCTGCCGATGTAACAACTATATTTTCAAGAGCAGCCACTCTGTCAAAGCAGGCCCCTGCATTATGGCTGTTGCCCGATGGGAGCTGAACTTTTTTTGATTTCTGGCCCATTGATATATTGACGGACGGTACATTATCTGAGCCAAGAGCATTCTCCCAGACCATACCAGCAGCCGTGATAGTATAGCCATCAATCTTAGTTCTGGCCGGCTTTAGCACAATTTTCTTGCCTATATCCTCTGTGCTGTATCCATCCTGGGCCTCATTCCACTCACAGCTTTCAACCGAAGTTTCCACTTCCATAATTGTTTCGTTGATAGACAGTTCCCCATCAGTTACAATCATATTTTTCAGCTTGTAATAACTGGAATTCAAATAAAATCTGAAATCTTTTGCCATTGCACCTGTTTTTACATAGTCTGTATATTCGCCTATCTTATTTCCATCAACATATACGGTAATGCATCCCGCCACAGTATCCACATCCAGGAACACATGATACCAAATGCCTCGACTCACTTTAAAGCTGGTTGTTAGTACATTTTTATTCGCCAGTCTTATTTCCATATAATTACTGTTATTTACATATAAAAATACATCGTCAACGGCTTTATCTCTCACTGACTTAAAATAAAATCCAGCCGTGTACTCATTCATATAGCTTGCTGTAATCATCATATCAAAAGACATCTTCATATGATTGCCTGTATCCTCGTCCAATACAACAATGCCCCAGCCATCTGCAGCAAGGCATCCATCCTTAATGCCTGAGTATTTCACATTGCCAATGCTGGTAAACCACGGATAGTATGGATTTATGTACTTCATTACACATCCTCCTCAATGGTTCCCTCAATATGAATGGAAACTGTTTTATCCGTATGAGGTGCTTCTGTCGAATCCGCTGCAATTTTCAGCCAGAAGCAATAGTTTTTACTGTTTATTACATCCTCTATTTCCAGAGAATTTTTCCACTCTACCTCATTTAGTACTGTTTCCTCTGTGAAATCATTATCCATGGCAACCTGCCACCTTCCTATGCTGCCGCCACTGTCTTGATACTCCGTCCCATCCCAGAAAGCAAAGGAAACTCTGGTTTTACCGCTTGTCTTATATCCTTCAGCACACCTGAGAGCTACCTTTACTGCCTTTACCTCATTTTCTGTGGCATTCAGGACCACAGAAACAGGCGATGTCTGGGACATATCCTCAGACACCGCCGTTCCATCAGTCCCACCCTTAGTGGGATTGTTCATATATAAAGAAATGTATTCACTCATTTAAATCCTCCATAATTCCAGCTCGCAGTTAATATAATTCTCGAAACGTTCCTCATAGCCATAGGAAATCACCCTGACTCTCATGCCCTGCCATGTAATTCCGTTATGGTCTATCATATCAACAATGGTTCTGGCATGAAAATACTGCCAGAGCTCTTGGAATTCTTCTTTATAGAATGTGGCTGACAAGCTGATTTTATCCCCGCTGGCAATATGGCCATAGTCCTGTACCACATTGCCACCATCAGTTTCTATAATGGACTGCCTATCGTCTGGGGATATTTTCCAACTATCCGGTCTTGAAAGAGAAACTGCCTCTCCTATTTTTATACGCATTTATATCAGCTCCCATATGAAACCTTGTAATTATTATTCCCCGGCAGCCTTTCAATTATTTTCTTTGCTGCAGTCTGTGCTACCTGATTGCCTACATCCTCCAGACCGCTGATATTCACATTCAGATTATAATTGATATTCTGAAAACCACCCGGTGTGTCGCTGGCACCACTTACTGCCTGACTCATATTTGCCATGGAATCTTCATATCCTGGCTCAAACATCGGAACAGCATCTGTCCCCTTCCAGACAAAGTGCTCTGGCATCTTATCATAAATAGGTACAATGTTCTGCTGCGCTTTTTTATAGATATCGCTGAATCCCAGCATCTCTCCGGGAGTAGTCCAGGCATCCTCTGGAAGATCAGCATCCTTACGAAGCTGCGTGAGCATATTGCTCATGGCCGTCTGCCGCTTTTCTTCCTCTGTGCCATAACCTGCCATTGCTGTTCTGTAGATTTTAAGGTATTTATACTGCTCCTTAAACATATGAAGGGCTGTTTCCTGCTGGAGCTGTCTTTTCTTTTCCTCGGCCCACTCCGTGGCCTTTACCTCATCAAGCCCCTTCTGCTTCCATGCTTCCTTTTCACGGTCAATGGAATCAAGCCGGTTCTGAAGCTCTGATTTCCAGATGGAATCAATGGACTGCGCTACATCTTCATTAAACTGCTTTAGAATTTTAGCCTTTTTGGCTTCAGTCACTCTGGCAATTTCAATTTCTGATGCCCCACGCTCCTTGTACTTTTTCATTTCCACATCAACGGCATGAAGGGAATTATCCAAATCGCTGTGGGTAAGGCTGTAAAGACTTTCCTCTAACTCCTTATTTGCCTTGGCCGCTTCCTCTGCAGCCTTTTTCTGTTCTGCCAGAATTGCTGCTGTGTTATCAGTAACTTTCCCATTCCCCTTATTTTTCTTTGGTTTCTTTTTCTTTTGCTCTTCATCAAGAATCAGCTGTTTCTGCTTTTTGGCAGCATTGGAAGATGACAGGATTTCATAACTTCCATAAAGGCCAAGGCCGGCTCCTGCAAGTGCACCTACCACTGTGCCGGGGCCTTGCAGAAATGAGCCGGCTGCAGCACCTACTCCTGCACCAACCAAAGCACTGGAAAATAATGTTCTTCCCTGACCTGCCTTGTTTATTGCCTTAATGTCCGTCATGACATCCCTGAAATTTTTTGCATTTATTCCTGCACTGTCCAGCATATCCGCCACATCTGCTATCATATCCTTGGCTACTCCCATGGCAGACACAATGGCCTGTCCCAAATCCACAATAGCTTCCTTGTTATCCTTGATAAACTGAACCATGCCTTGAAACATTTTCACCACATCCGGCATCAAATCCCTTGTTATAGGCAATAGTGCTGCACCCATGGCCATCTTAAGCTGTCCCATTTCCATGGTCATTTTCTGCCATTCAAGCCATGTTTCATGTGCTTCCTGGGGATTCAAAAGGCCTGTGGTCTTTATGCTTTTGGAAATTTCCAGAAGGTCGTTATAGTCCTGCAGCACAGGAATAAGGGCAGCCCCCTTGGCCCCCAGGACCTCTGCTGTAAAGGCTTTCTCCTCGCCTGCTGCTACTGCATTTTCATAGCCCTTGGCAAGTCTGGCTAACTGTTCATTAATGGCTAATAAATGACCATTATCTTCAACCAGGGAAATACCAAATTTCTCCAGTGCCTTAGTGGTATTATTACCATTTTCCCCAGCAGTCATGAGCTGTTTATCCAGCCTTGCTATAAATGGTGTTATGCTGTTAAGGTCAGCTCCGGCAAGGCTGAATACTCTTTTAAGCTCTCCTGCTTCCGCAGCACTCATATGAAGTCTCTGAGTGAGGCGGTATGTGGCCTGACCTGCGTTCATAGCAGCAGTGGTCATACTGAAAAGCCCGGCACATGTTGAAGCCACAGCCATAAAGGCAGCCATTTTGGCAGAAAGAATGGTATAGGAACCTGTCAATTCCCCAATACCTGCCTTTGCTTTTCCAGCCCCTGTTACAAGGGAGGAAAAGAATCCCTTTGATTTCGGTGTAGTCTGGTTGAAGGCTGTACCAAGGGAACGGAGCTGGGCTTCAAGATTTGCTACAGTTTTCTGCTGATAAAGGAGATTCATCTGTGCCCGCTGGGTAAGACCATGATCCAAACCATGGTCATTTATGGACCTTTGCAGCTGTGCCTGAAGGATTGCTTCTTTCTGCCTTTGAATCTCCAACTGCCTATTGATGGCCTCATGCTTTAGGCGAATCTTATCAAGCTCGTTGCCGACTCCCTCCAGCTTCGACAAGTCAACATCTGTCTTTAGCTGAATCTTCTTGTTTTCACTATTCAGCCTGGTGATAGCCTGGCTAACGGTCTTACCGGCGGTATCGAAGCCAAGTTTCAGGTCATCAATATTAAGCCCTAGGCTGATATAAAGTTCTTCAATTTCCTGACCTTTAGCCATTTTTTCACATCCTTAAAAGTTATTGTGTTTAAACATAAGTAGTTCTTATATCCGTATTTTTTTGGGTAATTATTATCCTAAGTAAAATAAAGGTTGCTTATATGAGTTATATCTCATATAATATTGTTGAGATGATTTAAAGAGAGGGGAATTAAATGAAAACTCTTAGCCAATATAAAAATGAACAAATGAAGAATCCTGATTTTGCTGCTGCATATAATGAATTACAACCAGAAATAGAGATTATTCGTGCCATAGTTGATGCCAGAACCAATGCAAATATCAGTCAGAAAGAACTTTCTGAACGCACCGGTATAGCACAAGCAGAAATCAGCCGCATTGAAAATGGCAGCCGAAATCCCTCTATTAAGCTCCTACAACGATTAGCGGCAGGCATGAATATGGATTTGAGGATTGCTTTTGTTCCACGTGTCTAGCAATCCTATCCCATAACATCTTCAATAAAAGCTGGCTTTAGATGCTTCTTTGCCAGAACCACCATCTGCCCTAAGAGCACATCAAGCTCCGATTCATCAATCTCAGCCACAGTCCACCCATAGGCAGACTGCAGCCGTTCATAATAATTCAATATGTGTTCATACGGGGAAAGCGCTAAGCCTTCCCCGTTTCTACATTTGGGGCCTGTGCCAGCTTCTGAAATGTCATGGTCTGAATCCACTTGAACAGTTTTCTGACAAGAGGTACAACTTCGCTTATTTCCAGATTCTCATCGATACTGTCCTCTGTAATCTCCGGCCTGCCAAATGCCAGAATGATTAACTGAATCTGGTCATTTAGAAATTCTTCAAGCTGCTCAGAACCTCTATCCTTATCTGCCTCTTTTAAAAAAGCCCGCCACACCTTCATTTTAGGCGGAGCAGGCTCTATTTTTTTGCCATCAATTACAATATATGGTACTTTCATTTGTTACACCTCCGTATACCAGGCTGCTGCCATTTCACTCGTAAAGCCTGTGGTTTCCTCATCTGCCTGCTTATATGCCACACCGTCAGATGTGCGGTATATTGCCTTGGCTGTCAAAGAAGGAGTATTGTACTGCAGGCTGTCTGCCTTGGTCTGAGGGGATTCATCCGGCTCAGAGAACTGCACCTTTAGGAATTTGCAGTAACGCTTTTTGCCATTTTTCTTGGTGCTCTCAAACATCACAGCAAAATAAGGGGAAACATCCTCTTTGCTGGCGGTCATTACTCCATCCTTCAGCTCATGACCAAGAAGATATGCCTTATATTCCAAAGGCAGAGCCGCCACATCTATGGTCAGCTCATACTCAGATGTGGTACTGGCTGAATCCACAGCCTGATTATCTGCATAAAGGGTAGCACTGGAATTTTGTGCCTTTATGGCAATCTGCCTGATATGGGGCACTGCCAGTATTTCCTCATAGGAAGCAGTGCCTCCTGCCTGATCATCAACCATCTTTGCTACATGAAACCCTTGCAGTCCAATAAATGGTGAATTGGTTATTCCTGCTTTTGGTGCTGCCATTACGAATCAACTCCTATTCTGTAATCAACGGCCAGTACCTTAAGGCCGTCCTCTAAAAACTCCACTGTCTGAACCCTCATAAACCCCAGCCCAGACATTATCTTATTTACCCGTCTATAAATCCCGGCATGACCGCCTGCTTTGGTGACAATATGTATTCTTACTGTCATTCTGCTCTGGATTTCCTCATTGTCAGCATGGAGAGCCGGCACATCGGAAATCACATTATAAACAATATTAGGAAACCTGCAGCCATGAGGGCTGGCCTGATGGTATATTCCCATCCCGGCAAGCTCCCTATCCTCCTTCATGGCTTTTAACATTATTTCAAGCATAAAATCACCTCTTTTTCAGTCCTTCCCTTACTGCCCTGGCAATATTATCCCTGATACTGTCCCTGACTGCGTCTATAGCTGGATAAAGAAATGGCTTGTTTATCTTTGGCGAAAATTCTACGACCTTGCCGTAATAAACTCCATCATTTTGTGCATCCGCCACTACCTTGATGTATGTACCATTTCTTTTAACCTCAGCATGAACGGAGTCACGCAAGGCTCCTGTTTTTACAGGACATCTTGATTTGGCATCTTCCACCACACCATCAGCTCCTTCTTTTAAAGCGCCCTTAGCAGCCTTGACGGCATTAGTCCCGATAATGTCTAAAAGAGCTGACAGGGATTCATTGCTTTTCTTCCTTCTCATAGAATCTCCTTTACCATCAGGGTAAGAAGGCCGCTTCGCTTATCCCCCAGAACTGTAAGAATCTCATAAAATTTATTTCCAGCCATCATACGCATTTTAGGTGTAATGCCATCAAAGAAGCGGATGTAGATTTTATACTGTGTTTCAGACATATTCTGCTGTGCTGCAAAATATTCCCTGCCGCTCACCGGCACAATATCTGCCCAGATGGTAGACACATCCACCCATTCATCTTTAGGATTTGCAAATTCATCTGTGTCCTCGGAAGGCTTTTGCAGAGTAACCCTGTATCTCATTTTTCCAACCTTCATTAAAACACATCCTTTCTAAGTCCTGATAAAAGAGCCCTCAGTGTCAGCACCAGATTCTTATGGTCTGCTTCTTCCCTGTGCTCATAGAGATAAGTTACGGCATAAAAAACAGCTGTCTTTAGCTGGGGATTACCCCCAGCCAATTCCAGCTCGCTTTTTCTAAGGATTGTAAGGCACAGCTCCTGGGCTGTGGCTATAAAGCCTTCAATCAGCCCATCATCATAATCCCCATCAATCCTTAGATATTCCTTGGTTTCTTCCAGCGTTACCAGCATATGCCTTCACCTTCTTAGGAAGAAGCAGTGCCCTTCATCTTCAGAATCTGTACAGCTTCTGGAAGAATTAGGCGGCCATCAACACGCTCCTTCATCACATAACCTACCATGCCATTGCCTGCAAACAGCTCCTTCAGTTCCTGCATAGAGCGGGAACCACGGTCACCAATGTTGTAGTAGGAGAAATCACCAAAGGCCATGGCTGCCTTTCCTGCGGCAGCTTCCGGGGCAAACTGAGAAGTGTGGATAGCATAGCCAAAGAGACGGTCCGGCTCACCTGCAGTAAGAGCCGGCTGCCAGAGGTATGCTCCATTGTTGTCCTTCAGCTTACGAAGAGAAGCCAAAGTCTTGTCATTAGTGATAAAGGCTGCACTCTTGCGGTATGGACGCTTCAAGGTATACACCAGATTGATAATATCATCAGCAGAGATATTTGCCGTAGAAGTGGTAGTGTTGTACTGACCGCCATTTGTGGTGTCAAAAACGCCCATAGGCTTTCCCTTGCCATCTCCATTCAGGAAGGCATCCTCTTCAGCATTGGCCAGAGCTTTGCCGAACTGGTCAATGATATAGCCCTCCAGATTAAAGGCAGCATCATAGAGAAGCTCCTCAGTTACCTTGATAGCCACATGGAGCTTGTAGGCATCCATCATAATCTGGTCAAAGGTAGCGTCACCAAAGGTCAGTGCACCGCCCTCCTCAATCCATGCCGCAGCAGGCGTGGTTGCTGCAATGTTAATCTTGTGCTCTCCAGAGGTGGTTATCTTTGTTGCAAGGCTGCGCATGATGTTCTCCTCGTTGAGTACATCAATAAGCCGGTTATCATATTCTACTGGCACCAGATAGCCACCCTGCTGATCATTGCCCTCCTGCAGCACATTGCTGATATTGCGGAAACGGGTACGCATGGCAGTCAGCATATCCTGCTTGTATTCATCGGTTGCCCGGAAGCCGCCTGCTGGCTTTGCATTTTCCGGCTGATTCGTAATAGGCTTACTGGTAGGCTTATCAAGCTCTCTGTCAATAGCAGCCTGACGCTCCAAGCGATCAATAGCCTTTTTCATTTCCACAACATCAGCTTCCATCTTTTCATAGGCAGCAGCATCCTCAGCAGAAAGCTTGCCATCCTCATCAGTGTGGGAATCCAAAAAATTCTTTGCTTCTTCCCACAGCTTTACACGCTTATCACGCAGTTCCATAATCTTATCCATTTTACATTCCTCCAATTAATTCCAAACGCTTATGAAATACAGATGCCTCCACCCGATTGTCAGGCTTTGTCATCTTGACCTTTAACTTATCCAGCAGGGAATTTGTCACTGCTGCCCTTGAAAAAATCATACCCTCATCCTTAATGTCATCGTCATCATACAGGACACTGTCTGCAAATCCAAGCTCCAAAGCCTTTCTGGCATTGAACCAGGACTCTGCATTCATCATATTGGAAAGCTGCTTTCTAGGCAGCCCTGTCTTTATCTCATAGGCATTGATAATGGACTCCTTCACCTCAGATAGCATATCCATGGCTTTCTTCATTTCCCGCTCATCGCCGATTGACACTGTAGCAGGATTATGAATCATCATCATGCCCACAGGGGAAATTGCCACATGATTACCTGCCATAGCTATCACCGAAGCAGCGGAAGCAGCAATACCATCAATGTGTACATCAACACATCCTGGATATTCCATGAGCATATTATAAATTTGCGCAGCAGCAAAACAATCTCCCCCAGGAGAATTAATCCACACAGTAACCTTGCCCTGTCCGCTGTTAAGCTCGCTTCTAAAAATCTGTGGAGTGATTTCATCACCATACCAGGTTTCGTTAGATATTTCCCCATTAAGGACAAGAATTCTATCTTCATTATCATTCCTCACCCAATTCCAAAATTTACGACTCATTGTTATCATTCCCTCCTGCAGTCTGTCCAAACAGTCCTGCGTCTTTAAGTTTTGTTAAGTTGCCATTGATAAGGTACAGATTGCCTCCATCTTCATCAGGAATTGGATTCATGTTCTCCAGCTCCCTGATGTCATTGGCTGACATCCAGCCATTCTGCCTTGCCACTGCATAGCCATTCATGCGGCTCTGATAATCTCCTCGTAAGAGTCCATCCACATTGAACCTAAAGGACAGCCTGCCTTTTTCAGATGGCAAAAGAAGTGACTGCTGCATGGCCTGTTCCCATCTGACTATCCATGGATTTAATGTGTACATCACAAAATCAAGAGATTGCTGTTCTATATTAGAAAAGCTCGACTTTTCAAGGTCACCTACCATATGCGGCGGTACTCTGAAAATTCGAGCTATCTCGTTGATTTGAAATTTTCGTGTTTCCAGGAACTGTGCTTCATTAGGCGGTATAGCCATCTGCTTAAAGGTCATGCCCTCTTCAAGAACAGCCACACTGTGGTTGTTCTTTCCTGAAAACTGAGCTTTCCAGCTTTGGCGAAGCCTCTCCGGATCCTTAACAATTCCCGGATGTTCCAATATACCTCCCGGTGTTGCTCCGTTGGCAAAGAATGTGGCACCATATTCCTCTGTGGCTATGGCAATGCCAATAGCATTTTTTGCCATTGCAATAGGACTGTAGCCGATAAGGCCATCAAAGCCAAGGCCGGGGATATGCAGCACATCCTCTCTAGGCAGAACCACCTGCTCAAATTTCTGTCTGCCATTTGGCTCGTCAGAATTTCTGGTGTAGGTGTAGTAAAGCCTTCCTGAGTTATCCCGGCTCACATCCATCTTGTTTGGAAGCAATGGGTACAAAGCCACAACCTCTCCCCTGCCATTACGAATAATCTGGGCATAAGCATTACCATGAAGCAGAAGATGGCTCATCATAGTTTCCCTGAAAATGAAGCTGGTCATCTCAGGATTTGGTTCATCGTGCAGCAAATGATATAAGGAATGGCTGTACAGCTTTTCCTTGCTGCCATCCGGCCTATACTGATACACATTCAGTGGCAGGCCTGCAATAGCCTCTGCCAAAATCCGTACACAGGCATAAACAGCAGTTACCTGCATGGCAGTGCGGTCATTTACAGTCCGGCCTGATGTCGACTGTCCCCATAGAAAAGGCCAGTGCGTTGATATATAATTGGTTGGCTTATCCCTTGGACGGAACAATTTTGAAAAGATATTCATAAAACTACCTCCATTCATACAAAAAAACTTTATTTTAGCAGGATTTTTCTAGTTCGTATAGAAAAGTTACATTGAGAGTTTGTGGTTAATTTTTCAAAGGGGGACACCATCATGTGTGATAAAGTTGATGACAAGTATATCGATTTTATAGAAGACTATTTATCTGATGTTTTAACAGGCCAAATGTATGCTGATGTTGATACCATAACTATTGAAAAATATCTAACGGAAATAGAAGATTCAACAACTGGGAAGAAACTATTGTCTCAAGCTCACTGTGCTGAGCTTCTAACAGATGAGAGTAAGGAAATTATTGATGAACGATTACAAAAATCAAACTGTGATACCCACGAAATTATTATAAGATTTAGGTATTGTTTGCAGATGATGTTAAAAAAGAATTTTGATATTCCAGAAGAACTGGTTATGTATATACTGCGTTACATCAACGGAGCCATTTGGTATGTAAAACATAAAAATAACACTATAGTAGATATTGCCAAAGGATGGATTGAGGAAAATCCTGAAGAATATCAAAAGGCAATGAATGAAAGTTTGGCATTGTTTAATGATCCGCAATATGAAAAAATAGCTGAGCAGATGGTTAAAGAACAGGAAGCGTCAAGAGAGTATTTGAAAGAATATGTAGCAGATATAAAGTGTGCGCTTATAGATAGCAGAAATGGATACAGTGTTGTAAGTAAGCCTGTAGGTAAAGACGATGCAGCAACAGTAGAAATGTTGGATAAGCAAATAGAACTATACGAGAAGTTAGAAAAGATAGTGGAAAAAGCGGATGATAAATCAATAGGAGAATTATCAAGAAAAATAAAAGATGTAACCCAAAGCATGAAACCCGGAAAAGAGATGCCGATATTAACAAATGATCTTTCTTTAATGATAAAAGAAGCAGATGCAGTGAAATAAATTTTGCTATAAATTAGAGTCTTTATCGAAGCGGAGAGTCAAT
>OQVL01001698.1_pt1 | contig 13295 bp, 10 predicted proteins | sample 1691501 | NCBI WGS metagenome assembly OQVL01 (sample SAMN03418253, study PRJEB22391) | human gut metagenome | biome: human-gut; feature: organic feature; material: feces | host: Homo sapiens | place: Tanzania | collected 2013-01
GGTGAGCTGTGCGCACTTAATGTGGCAGATGTGAGAGCAGTCCCTGATTTGATTTTTCTTGAAATTCGACGTTCTCTCAGCAAAAAGCGCGAGAAAAAGGCGAAAGTGCAGTGGACGATGTACAAATGGGGGGAAAGTGCAAGACGCCGCATACCCTGCACACAGCTTGCACAGACCGCCCTGAAGCCATTGCTGAAGCGTCCAGGGTGCATGGATTTCAGGGGTGATGAACCTCTGCTTGTAGACGAGGATGGACATCGATTGGAACCAGCAAAGTATAGACGCTTTGAGGACAAAGTGCTAGCAGAGGTAGTGCCTGAGTATGCAAGGCTGTCCTCCCGAAGTGATGTCGTGCAAAGCAGCGTGCGTGGATATTGTCGGGATGTCTGCGGTATGACAGCATCACGGATGATGCGAATTTTCGGTTTGAAAGCGGAGAGCACCTACGAAGAATGGTATGTCGATTATTCATCGCGCATCGCACTGCTGGCTACGAGGGCACGGCTTGAGCGGTGTCATAAACTCTTGCAGAGCGACGGTCAATTGAAAAACGCTCAGCTTCGCATACGGTTGAAGCTGAAGCGCGGTGCCAAAATACGCTTTACAGCAAAATATCCGATTCGTCTTACAGTGCTTTTATAAGCGCAAGAAAACAAAAGAAAGTCAGGCGATTTTTATGAAAACTGTTTATGCAGACAATGCTGCAACAACAGCTCTTTCCCCTGAGGCTTACGACGCAATGGTAGATGCTTTAAAAAACAACTACGGTAATGCGTCAAGTTTGCATCATGTGGGTCAGGAGGCTGCCGCCGCAGTTTTGCAGGCAAGACGTGACATTGCCGACGCTATCGGAGCCGATGTGAACGAGATTTACTTCACCTCGGGCGGAACCGAAGCGGACAACTGGGCAATCACCAATGCCGCACATCTCGGCGAGAAAAAAGGGAAAAAACACATTATTTCAACAACGTTTGAGCATCATGCCGTTCTTCACACGCTTATGAAGCTTGAAAAAGAAGGCTTTGAGGTAACCTACCTTGATGTTCATGAGGACGGCTATGTTCGTCTTGACGAGTTTAAAAAGGCTCTCAGGGACGACACCTGCCTTGTTACAATAATGTATGCAAACAACGAGGTCGGAACAATTCAGCCGATTTCCGAGATCGGTGAGATCTGCAAGGAAAAGGGCGTTTATTTCCACACCGACGCCGTACAGGCTGTCGGTCACGTTCCGATCAACGTTAAGGAACAGAACATTGATATGCTCTCGTTCTCATCTCATAAATTCCACGGACCTAAGGGAATCGGTGCACTTTACTGCCGCAAGGGTATTCCTCTTATGGGCTTTATGCAGGGCGGTGCTCAGGAAAGAAACAAGCGTCCCGGCACAACTAACACTCCCGCCATTGTTGCGACGGCGGCGGCGCTCAAAAAGTGCTGTGAGGATATGGACAAGAATATTGCCTATGTCAGCAAGTTAAGGGACAAGCTTATCGACACTATCCTTGAAATCGTTCCACGTTCAAGGGTAAACGGAGGCCGCTCACCCCGTCTGCCCGGCAACGTTAGCTTCTGCTTTGAGGGCATCGAGGGTGAGTCGCTTCTGCTTCACCTTGACCTCAAAGGAATCTGCGGTTCCTCGGGTTCTGCCTGTACATCAGGCTCTCTTGATCCGAGCCACGTTCTGCTTGCACTCGGTTTGCCTCACGAGATTGCTCACGGTTCGCTCCGTCTTTCTCTCTGCGAATACAACACCGAGGAAGAAATTGATTATATCATTGAGGAGCTTCCGAAAATCGTTTCGATGCTCCGTGATATGTCCCCCGTTTGGGAGCGAATAATGAAAGGAGAGGACTACTATGCTGTACAGTGAAAAGGTAATGGACCACTTCCAGCATCCGAGAAACCTCGGCAAAATGGATGACGCGGACGGCGTCGGCGAGGTCGGCAATGCAAAGTGCGGAGATATAATGAAAATGTACCTTAAAATCAAGGACGGTAAAATCGAGGACGTTAAGTTCAACACGTTCGGCTGCGCTTCGGCGATTGCCACAAGTTCGATTGCAACCGAGATGATCAAGGGTCAGAAGATTGAGGACGCACTCAAGCTCAGCAACAAGGCTGTTGTTGAAGCTCTTGACGGGCTTCCGCCGGCAAAGATTCACTGTTCCGTGCTTGCCGAGCAGGCTGTTAAGGCGGCCCTCAAGGATTATTACACCAAGAACGGTCTTGAGCTTGATCCGAACGTATTCGGCAGTGAATGCGGAAGCAACTGCGAAAGCTGCGAGGGCTGCAGCCGAGAGGGTTGAGCCATGAAAAAGGCTATGATTGCCATGAGCGGCGGAGTTGACAGCTCCGTCGCTGCTTATCTGATAACTCAGCAGGGCTATGAAGCGATCGGCGTTACGATGAAGCTTTACAACAACGAGGATATCGGTATAAAAAAAGAAAAGACCTGCTGCTCACTCGACGACGTTGAGGACGCAAGGAGCGTTGCAAACAGGCTCGGCATACCTTATTATGTTTTTAATTATACCGACAATTTTAAAATGCAGGTTATCGAACGCTTCGTTGACGCTTATCGCAACGGCAGAACGCCGAACCCGTGCATCGACTGCAACAGATATATCAAGTTTGATCAGCTAATGCACAGAGCAAAGGAATTGCAGTTTGATTATGTTGTAACGGGTCACTACGCTATTAACGAGTACGATGAAGAAAAGGGGCGCTGGATACTGCGCAAGGCGACCGATGACACAAAGGATCAAAGCTACGTTTTGTATTCTCTTACGCAGGATCAGCTCAGCAGGATTCTTTTCCCGCTCGGCAGAATGACTAAGCACGAAGCGAGGGAAATCGCCGAAGCGCAGGGCTTTGTCAACGCAGATAAGCACGACAGCCAGGATATTTGCTTCGTTCCCGACGGCGACTATGCCCACTTCATTGAGAATTGGTGCGGATTCAGGTTCACCGAGGGTGATTTTGTTGACCGTGGCGGCAATTTCATTGCCAAGCACAAGGGCATAATCAACTACACGATCGGTCAGCGCAAGGGCTTGGGCATTGCGGCGAAAGCGCCGTACTATGTTGTCAGCAAGGATCTTGCGAAAAATCAGGTCGTTCTCGGGTCAAATGACGATTTGTTCTCTAACCACCTTGAAGCAACGGATTTGAACTTCATTTCGATTGAAAAGCTCACCGAGCCGATGAAGGTCAAGGCAAAGGTCAGATACAGGCAAAAGGAGACCGACGCCGTGATTACTCCGCTCGAAAACGGAAACGTCAGCGTTGATTTTGAAACACCTCAGCGTGCGATAGCTCCCGGCCAGGCAGTTGTTTTCTATGACGGAGACATAGTTGTCGGCGGCGGTACAATAATTTAATATCCAAACACAAAGGACGACCGATTATGAAAATCGACCGTCCTTTTTAATGTTAAATTAATAAGTAAATGTTGCGTCCAATGTGTACTGTCCCGAGCCAGAGCCCTCAACATTGGTAAGTCCGTAAGTTGCCTTTGCCTCAACGGCAAGCGGCATCGTATGGTTAAGTGTGAGGATGTTTCCGTCGTTATCAATTTCGGCGGTGAGAACCGTACCGGAATAGTCAAGTTTTGACGACTTAACCGTTATGTTGTTTTTCTGCGCAAGCTCTGCAATTCCTGCAATGGGGAGAGAAGCCTGAGAATTGTACTTAGGCATTGTCTTGTAGTCGACAACCTCACCGACAAGAGCTATTGTAACCTTATATCCGTTGTCCGTCTTTGTAACGGTATAGCTTTTTACTCCGTTTGCCTCAAGTGCGGTCGGAACAAGAAACTTTTCCGCTTCGGCGGGATTTGCCTTGAAAGTCTTTGCGCTCTGGGTGGGGACAGCATTCTTCTCAATGAGAGAGTTTACCGCTCCGAGAAACATAGCGGGTTTAAATTTGTCGAGCTTAACATCAATATCTGTTTTCTTCTCGATAGTAACCTTTTCACTTGCATAAGCCTTTTTCAAAGCGTCGTTATAGTATCTTACGGCTTCCTCTTTATTGTAGTCAACAGGAGTTTTTTCGTCGTCGATTATGATCGGATCCTCAATACCTACGCTGATATTGAGAACCTTGAGCGCATCTGAGGAATTGATCTTGCCGTCTCCGTCAAGGTCTGCCTTTTTCGTGTCAATCTCGACGCCGTCAATGCCGACGGAATATTTAAGAATCGCAAGAGCGTCAACGGAGTTTACCGAGCCGTCGTTGTCAACGTCGCCCATATAGCCGACAGCAAATGAAACAGCCGATGCGGATGCGGCAATCGCCGCCGCGGTCATAAGAGAAAGACCTGTTTTAATAAGTTTGTTCATAGCTATATCCTCCTATTAACCGAGAGTCGACGGGTCAATCTCAGTGTAGTCTTTGAGGCTGAAGTATGAGGAGTTAACTCCTGCCTTGAAGTCTGTGATTTCCTGGCTTTCCTTTGTGCTGCCGTCGGTAACTACAAGTCTTGTCCACTTGCCGTTGAGGAAGTAGTAATCGCTGACCGAACCGTCGGAGGATTTGTATGAATCAACGGTATAGGTCTTGCTTCCCTCTTTTACGAATGAGGAGCCGATATAGGTTTCATCTGCGCCGATGTTGATATTGCCGAAATCAAGATCGCCGATCTCCTCGTTGGACATTTCCATATAAGCCTTAAGAATCGGAAAAACCATATATGCCTTACCGTTGAGAACGAGAAGTCTTGTATCTATACCGCTGACTTTCATCGAAACGCACATATTCTTTCCGTCAACCATAATTGTTGTGGGAACCTTGGTCGGCTTTCCGTTTTCATCCGTGGTGGCAACAATTGTTGAAAGGGTGAACTTGCCGGTTTTGAGGATCGGGTCAACAACATCTGCCTTGTATTCAACCGTTGTCGGACCGTCGTAGTCACCGACGGAAATGTTGAGAACGATGAGGGCGTCAACCGAGTTGACTCTGCCGTCGCAGTTTACGTCGGCGAGCTTCGGGCTGATGCTTTCGTCCGAACCGACGGAGTAAAGAAGTATCTTCAGTGCGTCAACGGAGTTTGCAGCTTTATCGCCGTTAACATCGCCGAGAACTCTTGCAGATGCGGAAATTCCGAACATTGCTGTCACGAGAATTGCCGAAAGTAACAATGAAATTATTTTTTTCATACATATTTTCCTTTCTGTTTATACTTATATTAATTCTATCAGTATTTTTTTAATTAATCAATAGTTTTTGTCAATAAATTCTTTATTTCAATAAATTAATCATATGAAATTTTTGCCTTTCGTGTGGCAATAAGCGAAATGAGCATTATTCCGTACAAGGCGACAAGGAAATAAGGGAAAATATCGGTTGAAAACTTTTGAGCAAGAAATCCTGTTAAAGCCGGCATTGAGAGGATCCCTATATATGCCGCCGCCATTTGCGAGCCCATAACCGCCTGCGACATTTGAGTGCCAAAGCGAATCGGAGTAAGGTGCACCATGTTTGGATAGAGGGGTCCGTTACCGAAGCCTATGAAAAAAAGTCCTACTGCACTCAAAATCGGAACAAACGGCTGAACAACAAGAGCAATTGCCGGAACTATAAGCATTGTCCCGACGGTGATAATCTGCTGCGGTTTGAATTTTGAGGAAAGAACTCCTGAAACAAAGCGTCCCAATGCCATTCCGCCGTAATAAACTGTAACAAACAGCGCCGCCTTATCAACTGTGAGTCCTCTTGAATTAACAAGAAATGAGCTTGACCAGGTTCCGCTGACATATTCAAGTGAACACGAGCCAAAAAGAACAAGCCATGTTGATTTGACCCCGGGGAGCCTTATCAACTGTGTAAGGGTGTTCTTTCGGCTTTTTTTGCCGGCAGTTTCAGATGAGGGGTCATTTTTTCGCCAAAGAGGAAGAGACACAAATGCGATAATCGTAATGACGAGCTGAATGATAAAAGCCCAGCGATAGCCGCTTTGCCATGATCTGTTTTTTAATGCGAGTGACATTAGATAGGGACTGAGTGTAACTCCGATCCCGTAAAAGCAATGTAAAAAGTTCATATGCGACGCTTTGTAATGAATTGCCACATAATTGTTGAGCGCCGCGTCAATTGCACCTGCGCCGAAGCCGAGGAAAAGTGTGAAAAAGAACATCATATATATGTTCTTTGAAATCGAAAATCCGAACAAACCGATAGCAGTAAGCATAGTACTTACTGATGTAATTTTTGATGTTGAAAACTTTTCTGTCAGTTTCGCACTTAGAAGGCTTGAAATAATGGAGCAAACCGTCATTGTGACGGTGACTGCATTGGCAGCCGAAAGAGGCAGCCCGAAATCGCTGTTAATCGCAGGCCACGCTGCGCCAAAAAGCGAATCGGGGATTCCGAGCCCAACAAAGTCGATAAATATAACAATTAAAAGTAAGGTTGCCATAGTTTATTTAACCGTGAAATTTGCAGTCATAGCGTCGGACTCGGCGCCCCATGCAGTTTTTGCGGTTACAGATACGGTGTATTCGCCCTTTTCAAACTTACCGAGCTTGAGTCTTTCGTGCTTCTCCACCGTAGCGGAGTAGTATTTCGGAAGTACCCAGTCGGATTTGACAACCTCTCCGTCGGCGTTGAGAACCTTAACCGTATAGAGGAATACCGGCTCCGAATCTGTTGACTGAGCCGCATCAAATCTTACGGTTACATTCTTTGCTGCTTTGAAAACCTCGAGCTTTGCGTCCTCGGCAAAAACGGGAGCGGTGGCTCTTGCCGTCTGCTTTTCGGGCGTGTACTCACGGTTATTCGGATTTGCGGGATTTGCAAGAATGTATTCGCAGAGAACCTTTTGCTCGATAAGGTCAATACCTCTCAGACGCATATTGCTGTCCTTATCAAGCTCAACGATCCAGAACTGAGCCTCAAGTCCGTTGCCCGTCGGGTGAACCTTGCGCTGATCTTCAACGGTGAGCTCCATATAGGCGAGCGCACCTGTACCGATTGCCGTAAAGCTGCCCTGCCAAATCGAACGGGGATCGTTGAGCGGATAGTGGGAGTGACCCGAAAAGTCGACAACCTGCGGATACTGCTCGAGAATATCGGTGAAATCATCAATTCCCCAGCCGTCAAAATCGGAACTGCCGTAAACCGTGTTGCGAACGTGCTCGTGATGTGAGACGAAGATCGGCTTGTTCGGATCATCTTTGACTGCCTCGTCAAGCTGAGCCTTGAGCCATACTCTCTGCGCCTCTGTGTAGTTCACACCCTCAACGTCGGAAGTCGAAATTCCGATAAAATGATAACCATTGACTACCTTGTGATAGTCTGTGTCCTTGCCCATGAGCTGAGCGAAGTATGCGACGGTGGCTTTTTTCATATTTCTGAAATCGTGGTTGAGTGCGATTATCGGAAGAAGCTCCGTTTCGCTCTGGATGTACTTATCGGCAACAACCTTGAAACCGGCAAACTGGTCGATGTTGCCGTCGTTTGTAATGTCGCCGTTGATAAGAAATGCGTCAAGCTTGTTGTACTTTTCGTCAGCCTTTGCGATTGCATATGCGAGTTTAGCAGTTTTTTCAATTCTGTAACTGCCCTTGCCTGCGGCGGTTTTTAAATGGGAATCACTGCAAGCGACAAAGCGGATAACGGGTGTGAAATCGGTTTCATCCTTAGGTGCTTTGACCACGACGAACATACTTGTGAGCGACATAAGAACTGTAGTTATCGCAACAACGATTGCTGTTAATTTGTTAGTCATTTTTACCCTCCTGATTATCTAAGGTCATATATACTGTCTGTTTTCGGTTTGCGGTTTTTATATTTGCCGTTCGTAAAGTCGGGAATTTCAACCGTTGCGCCGCCGTTCTGAATTGAAAGCTCACTGAGCGGCGTAATGCTCATCCAAACGGCGGCGTCGTAGATGTCGATCGGCGGCAGTGTGCCGTTCTTGACGGAAACTATCCACGCCCTGATAACGTGCCAGTCCATTCCGCCGTGACCTGCTTCAAGCATCTCTTTTGTGGTGTCCTGCCAGAGCGGATGATTATACTTTCGCTCGAATTTTTTTGCCTTGCCCCAGAATTTTTTCTGAGTCCACTCATTTTTCTTGTAAGCCTTTTTGTCGAGGAAAACAATATCGCCGTCCTCCTGATAAAGACCCTTTGTTCCTCTTACCGTAAGGCCTCGGCTGTAAAAACGGGGAAGACAGGTGTCGAGAGTCAGCTCAATAAGCTCGCCGTTCTCCGTTTTGATAAGTGTCTTGACAATGTCGGATTGATTGAATTTTGTACCGCCGAGCGATGGCTTGAGATCCTTGTGCTGCGAAACAAAATCCTCAATTCCCATAGCCTTACTGCAAACCGTAGACATTGAAACAAGTCGGTTGCCGTAGTTTATGTTGAGAATCTTTGCGATAGGTCCGAGCTCGTGAGTCGGGTAATTCTCGCAGTTTCTTGCAATGTAGTTGCGGAGTCTGTAATGACGGTTCTTTTCACCGTAAGCAACCTCGTCTCTGAGGTCGTGAGCATACTGTCCCGAGCAGAAAACAATATCTCCGAGAACGCCCTCACGAACCATATTGAGAACCATCATTTCACGCTCGCCGTAACAGCAGTTTTCCATCATCATTGTCCATACGCCGGTCTCCTCATAGGTTTTTACAAGCTCCCGGCACTCGTCGAGAGTGTAAGCACCGCCGACCTCCATAGCCGCAGGAATGCCTTTTTTCATTGATTCGATTGCAATTTTGACGTGGCATTCCCAGTCGGTTGCGATATAAATCGTATCCAGTCCGGGCATATCGAGAACCTCTTTGTAATCAAGAGTACCCAACGGAGCGGGTCTGCCTTTATCAACGAGCTTCTTAATCATATTGTCGACACGGTCCTGATATTTGTCACATACGGCGAGGATGTTGATGTCCTCCATCTTTGCCATAACCTCAGCCATGCTTGTGCCTCTGCCTCCGAGACCGATGACTCCTATATTAACAGAATTTTTCATAAAACACCTCATATCTTGAATGCTTGTGATGAAGCAATTATACCATATTAGAACAGTTTTTCAACCGAAAAGTTTCTTATTTTGCAAAATTTGTCCGTAAAACAATCGTTTAATATATAATGTATAGAGAGGCGATGTCGTTTTTGCGAAAAAGCAATAGAAAAGCAGAGGAGAATTTAATTTTTTTGTTGCCATTATTGCTTTTAAATAAAAAAATTTTGAATTTTTGTCTAATTTGCAATGTGTTAATTTGGAAAAACCTATTTACAAAATTGCGTTTATCTGATAATATTATTATAAGCCAAACTGGAATGGTGGATTTTGGCGACCCTATTTACAGTTTTTCTCCGACGTAGATCGGAAATTTAACGGAGGTGTTTTAGGTGAAACAATCCAAACGACTGTTATGTGTTCTCATCGCTCTCATCATGATGCTTTCATGCCTGACTGTCGGTGTAAGCGCATACAAAACCAGCTACACGACCTGCAGTTACAGCAGTGTTAAGCAGCCCGTTTTCACAAAGGAGCAGGCGGCGTCCGCAATGCTTGACTACCTTGACGACGAGGTTCTTGCGGGACTGGATGTAAACTTTGACTTTTCTGAAATGAGTCTGCATGTTCACATCTATTCTCTTGATAGTCTTTTTGACACAGTTAGGTCTATTTCAAGGCATGCTCTGTTTGATATACTCAGCATGGGAGATATAAAAAGGCTTGATTTAGGAATCCCGAAGAACACTGATATCAGACGTCGTTCGGACAATATGACCGATCTTCAGGTACTCGGATATCTTCTTCAGTGGCTTCAGGAGAATGCCGATCCGCTTTACAAGTGGGCAGACAATTCTTTCGACCTCGGTATTATTAAAGCTGCTTGGAACCCGAAGAAGAAGATTCCTATGCTCAACGATCTTCACGGCTACATAAACGAGATGGTCTATAAGGCATTGATCAACTCGACAGGCGAGGGCTTTGCGGTCGGCGGAGCTTACGATAACCTTGATTACATAGTCAACGACTTCGTTAACAACCGTCTTGTTAAGTTCGTCTGCGATACGCTCGCAAAGCCGGACGGATCAAATGCCGCTGCCGATTTCCTCGGACTTGCCAAGAATGCGGACGGTACGCTGAAGGAATACGTTAAGCTCGTTGATCTTCTTCCGTCGCTTAAGACCTCTATCGGTTCTTCGATCGACTTTACAACGGTTAAGACCTATGATCTTATCGAATCGTTGTTCAGTGCGCTTATCGACGATATTGTTGTTAAATATGCAGGCAACCTCATTCTTGACGCATTGAAGATTGACCCTGAGGACACAACTGCAGATACATCCTATATCAATATCGCCATCACCCTTTTCGTTACCAACGAAACAATGGGTCTTCCCGAGGACGCTTCTCAGGATGAATTGATCGCCAAATTCCTTGAGTCTCAGGGCGTTGAGAATCCGACAGCCCCGAAGCCGATAGATAAAATCAACGTTGCACTTAAATATATCCTCAAAGAGGGAATTACAAAGTATATTTACTTCCAGGATGACGGAAACGGCGGAAAGTATCTCACTCTTGAGCCGACATTCGTTTCCAAGCTCTCCGAGTATATAAAGATGCTTCTTCCGATCATCGGTTCCGTATGGAAAGATGCCCCGGAAATCACAGATGAGCAGTCAAAGGCTCTTGAAACCATGAATGACGAGCAGACGTTTGCTTTCCTTGTTAAGTTCCTCCTTGAGGCACTTGTTGACGACGTTGAGTTCTCGGATAACTGCAACTCAATCAGAGAGCTTGCAACATATACTCTTATCGACGTACTTAAGGATCTCTATCCGAATGCGGAGTTTGAGGATCTTATGGCGAAGAAGGATGCCAACGGCAACTACATCGGTTCTCAGTACAACCCGGACGGTGACTGGTGTCTTGACCTTGTTGCAGCTTTGGTAGACTACTATCTTGTCGGTGAGTTCGGTATGGAAACCGTTAACCCCGATCCCACAAAGATCACATTCGCTGCCGAGCTCAATGCAGCATTTGATTTCTTCCTCACGAAGTATTCAAAGTTCTTCAACCTTGGTTCCGCTGCAAACGGCACCGATGTTTGGGCAAAGGTTTATTACTCTGTTAACCAGGTTATTCCTCTCACAAACATTTGCTACGGCGTTGAAAACAGCAAGGACGGTCTGAGAGAAATCTTTATGGATAAGATTCTCAATTCTATCCTTGACTTCGATATCAACACTCTTCTTTCGCTTATCGGCCGCCGTGCTTCAACATCAACTCTTACGGCAACTCTCGATAAGCCGCTCACACAGATTGTTACAAGTCTTCTTGCAAGAGTTCTTAACGGACTGTTCCAGCTTCCTCATTATGAGACAGCGGGTACAACAGATAATGCAACTCAGCTTTCGCTGATTATTCCTTACAGCTACACAAGGCTTGATCAGATCATCACAAATGTTAACACCGACGGTGCAAACAACGGCTGCGGTCTCAAGAACACTGTTAAGATGCTCCTTGGCAGTCTTGCAAATATCACGGGTGAAGGCTCACTTTGCGACACATCACTTGATCTCCTCGCCGAGCTTATCGGAGCTATTAATGTTAAGGCCTATGACTACGTGACAGTTGATTACAACACAAATCATACTCCCGGCGAGACTTACAGCATCAGCGAGCTCAAGGCTATTTACAATGAGCTTGCACTTACAGGCAATGAGGGTCTCAACTACTACGACGATAACTATGAGTATTTCCATATGGTTGACTTCGCACCGTGGGCATATCTCAAATTCAGGTCAACGCTCAGAACTGCCGGCAGTCTTATTTCTCAGTATGATCAGGCTGAAAAGGGCAAGGATATGTACCCGTCAAGTGCGGACATTACTTTCAACTGCTACGCACTCAGAACCTACAAGGATCTTCTGATAGGCAATCAGACATACAAGTCAGTATACCAGCTCAACAAGGTTCTTGCTCCTCTCGGAACAGTTAAGTTTGAGGATAACCTCAACGCCGACGGAACAAAGAAATATACCGACAGAACATGGAACGCTTACTGGAACGCTTACCAGTTCGCAAACAAGGTTATGAAAGAGTACAATGAGCACGTTGCGGCAGGTACCGAGATGGATTACAGACAGTCCAAGATCAACACTGCAAGACGTCAGCTTTCAAAGGCTTTCCATAATCTTAAAGCCTATGTGGGTCTTGCAAATTATAAAGAGCTTGACGGTCAGATCAAACGTGTAGAGAACCTCTTCCCGCCGGTTCGTTACACAAAGGATTCGGTACAGAAGGTTGTTGACGCATACAAGCAGGCGGTCGCACTTGACCGTGACTATGATCAGGACAGCCAGAAGCTCGTTGACAATTTCTATAAGAAGCTCTATGATTCAATCGAGAAGCTGGTTTCTATTCCTTCAATTGAATTTTATAACTACGGCAGCAATTCTTTCGAGCAGAATATCGACGAAAGATACGGCTACGCTATCGGTTATGACGAGACATTCTGGACGGCTCAGGATCAGACAGACTTCGGCGGACTTGAGGGATTCAACGATTACTTCTCATCGTTCTACGGATATTCCGGAGACGGCAGCGTTACTCTTGTTCCGACAGCAAACGGCAAAGATATCGGTTACGTCGGAGATGTGAAAGAAGTCAATTCCGAATTGATCGACACTCTTTTGGAAAATGATTTCGTGCCGATTATTGCGCCAATCGGACTTGGAGATGATTATAAGGCGTACAATATCAATGCGGACGATGCTGCCTGCGCAATTGCAAAATCCATGAAAGCGGAGAAATTGGTATTTATGACTGACATCGAAGGTGTTTGCAAAGATGCGGACGATCCATCGACACTGGTTTCCGTGCTGACACTGGATGAAGCACATAAAATGATCGAGGACGGTTTTATCGGTGGCGGAATGCTTCCGAAAATACGTAACTGTATTGAAGCCGTAGAACAGGGCGTAAACCGTGTACATATTTTGGACGGAAGAAGAGAACATTGTCTCCTGCTTGAGTTCTATACGAAGAAAGGTATCGGAACGGCAATTATTGGAAATGAGACAAATTTGTACCATCATGAGACAGAGTAAAGGAGCAGACGTATGAATACATTAATTGAAGAATCTGAAAAATATCTGATTCATTCCTACAATCGGTATCCGGTAGCAATGGATCATGGCGAAGACGTGTATCTGGTAGATACCGAAGGAAAAAAATATCTTGATTTTGCAGCCGGGATCGCGGTGCAGGCGTTCGGTTACGGAAAGAAGGAATATAATGACGCGTTAAAGGCACAGATCGACAAGCTGATG
>OQVL01001699.1_pt1 | contig 13290 bp, 13 predicted proteins | sample 1691501 | NCBI WGS metagenome assembly OQVL01 (sample SAMN03418253, study PRJEB22391) | human gut metagenome | biome: human-gut; feature: organic feature; material: feces | host: Homo sapiens | place: Tanzania | collected 2013-01
ATCTAATGAACCACTTATAAAAACTACAACAAACAAAATAAAAAGAAAAGAAGAACTAAAAAAAGTTTTAGAAAGTAAATAAACAAAAACCCCTAAAATTTAGGGGTTTTATTTATGCTACTTATTCTCTTTTCCTGCTTTTATTAGTCCAACAAATAATGGTTGTGGTCTATTAGGTCTAGATTTAAACTCTGGATGAAATTGTCCTGCTATAAAGTATTTATGTTCTGGCAACTCAACCATTTCAACAAGTTCTCCATCTGGTGATGTTCCTGAGCAAATCAAACCTGCTTTTTCCATTTGTTCTTTGTATGAATTGTTGTATTCAAATCTATGTCTATGTCTTTCATCTATTTCTGTTTTACCATATAAGCTTTCTGCCATACTTCCTTTTTTAAGTACACATGGATAACTTCCAAGTCTCATTGTTCCACCTTTTTTATAAATTCCTTTTTGTTCTTCCATAATATGTATAACATTATTTTTACCATTAGGTGCAAATTCTTCAGAATTTGCATCTTTTAATCCTAAAACATCTCTTGCAAATTCTACTACTGCCATTTGCATACCTAAACAAATTCCTAAGAAAGGTACATTATTTTCCCTTGCATATTTTATAGCCTCAATCATGCCTTCAATTCCTCTGCTACCAAAGCCTCCAGGAACTAATATTGCATTATATTTGCTTAAAATTTCTTTTACGTTTTTCTCATTTATGGTCTCAGAATCAACAAAATCTATATCTACTTTAACATTGTTTGCAAAACCTGCATGTCTTAAGCTTTCTACAACAGAAAGATAAGAATCTTCTAGTTTTACATACTTTCCAACTATTGCTACTTTAACTGTTTTATCCTCAATATTTCTTATTTTTTCAACAAGCTCTTCCCATTCTTTGTTATTTGGTTCTTGTTTTTCTAATTTCAAATGTCTACAAACTTCTCTTGTAAGTCCCTCTTCTTCTAGCATTAGAGGCACTGCGTAAAGATTATCAACTGTTTTATTTTGTATTACACTTTCTGGTCTAACATTACAATATAAAGCAATTTTATTCTTCATGCCTTCCTCTATTGGAAGCTCTGATCTACAAACTAAAATATCTGGCTTAATTCCAAGTGATTGCAATTCTTTTACAGAGTGTTGTGTTGGCTTTGATTTTAGCTCATTTGAACCAGCTATATATGGAAGTAAAGTTACGTGAATATATAAAACATCTTCTGGAGCCTTTTCAATACCTACCTGACGTATAGCTTCAATAAAAGATAAACCTTCAATATCTCCTATTGTTCCACCAATTTCTGTTATAACAATATCAATATCCTCATCTTCAAACTTATAAATTCTTTCCTTAATTTCATTTGTAATATGTGGAATAACTTGAACTGTTTTTCCTAAATACTCCCCTCTTCTTTCCTTCTCTATTACAGATGAATATATCTTCCCTGTTGTTACACTTGAATTTTTAGTTAAATTTTCATCAATAAATCTCTCATAATGGCCTAGGTCCAAATCAGTTTCAGCACCATCATCTGTTACAAAAACTTCCCCATGCTCAATTGGACTCATTGTACCTGGATCTATATTAATATATGGGTCCATTTTTTGAATAGTAACTTTATACCCTCTGTTCTTCAAAAGTCTTCCCAAAGATGCTGCAGTTATGCCCTTTCCAAGTCCTGAAACAACTCCTCCTGTTACAAAAATGTACTTCGTACTCATTCTAATTCCTCCTATTTTTACACAAACAAAAAAAGATTTAAAAAATACCTTTTAGGGGTTTTTTTTAAATCTACTTTAATAGTATAACATTAAAAGTAACATTAATCAACATTTTTTGAGAAAAAAGTTGAAATTATAGTTACTTATCCACAATGTTCACAATGATGTTCTTTTAAATTACATTTTGCTTTTATTTCTTCTTCTGTTAGTTTTCCTTCTCTTCTATAATAGTCTGCTATTGCTTCATGTATTGCTTCTTCTGCTAATACTGAGCAATGTAGCTTTACTGGTGGTAAGCCGTCTAATGCTTTTACTACATCACTGTTTTTAAGTGCAAGTGCTTCTTCTACAGTTTTACCTTTTATCATTTCTGTTGAGATACTACTTGTTGCTATTGCTGCTCCACAGCCAAAGGTTTTGAATTTTACATCTGTTATTATATTATTTTCAACCTTTATAAACATTTTCATAATATCCCCACAAACAGGGTTTCCAACTTCTCCTATTCCTGAAGCATCTTCTATTTTTCCAACATTTCTTGGGTGTGTGTAATGGTCTACAACTTTATCTGAATAATCCATTTAAACTTTTCCTCCTTCTATAAATTCTTCCCATAATGGTGACATTTCTCTTAGTCTATTTACTATTTCTACTAGGTTTTCTACTAAATAATCTATCTCCTCTTTGGTATTATATTTTCCTATTGAAATTCTAAGTGAGCCATGTGCAATTTCATGTGGCAAGCCTATTGCAAGCAATACATGTGATGGATCTAAAGAACCTGATGTACATGCACTTCCACTTGATGCACATATTCCTTTTAAGTCTAAGTTTAAAAGCAATCCTTCTCCTTCGATAAATCTAAAAGAAATATTGCTGTTACCAGGAAGCCTATTATTTATATCTCCATTTATCTTCATATATGGTATTTTTGCTTTTACTTCTGCTTCGTAATAATCTCTAAGTTCTTTGATTTTCTTGTTATGCTCGTCCATTGTATTATATGCACGTTCCAAAGCACTTGCCAAACCTACTATTCCAGGTACATTTTCTGTTCCTGCTCTTTTATTTCTTTCCTGATGTCCTCCTGCTACGAATTTTTGGAAGTTAACACCAGTTCTCATATAAAGAACACCTATTCCTTTTGGTCCATAGAATTTGTGTCCAGATAAAGATAAGCTATCAATATTTAACTCTTGAACATCAATTTTTAGATTTCCTACAGCTTGTACTGCATCTGTGTGGAAATAGATTTTATGTTCTTTTGCAATTTCTCCTATTTCTTTTATTGGTTCAATTGTTCCTATCTCGTTATTTGCAAACATTACTGAAATTAATATTGTTGTTGGTCTTATTGCATTTTTTAGTTCTTCTAAATTAATTTGACCATTTTCATCAACTGAAATATAGCTTACTTCAAAGCCTTCTTTTTCAAGTTCTTTACATGTTTCTAAAATTGCAGGATGTTCTATTTTTGATGTAATAATGTGATTTCCTTTATTTTTATTTGCATGAGCAATTCCCTTAATAGCTGTGTTATCACTTTCACTTCCTCCTGCTGTAAAATAAATTTCTGTAGGTTTGCAATTTAAAACCTTTGCAACCTTTTCTCTTGCTTCCTCAACAGCTTTTCTTGAATCTCTGCCAAGTTTATATATAGAAGAAGCATTACCATAATACTCTGTTAAATATGGCATCATGTCTTCTAAAACCTTTTCATCTAATTTTGTTGTAGCACTATTATCAAAATAAACGTTTTCCATAATTCTCCTCTTTTCATACTAAACTAGTATGAATTATACAACTTAATTCCTACTTTGTCAATAGGTTTTGAGAAAAAATTTTATGCCTTTATAAGTTTTCTTCTTAAAAAGGCATTTTTTCTCCTATTTTAATAAATCTTCCAATGTTTTGCTATCTATGTAGTCATTTATTACATCATCTAGACCTTTCCAAAATGAATAGGTTTTACATATTTGTTTTCTTTGGCACGCTCCATCTTCTGTTAAGCAAATTATTGGTGCTAAGTCTCCTTCTGTTGCTCTTAGAATATCTCCTACTATATAATCTTTTGGCTCTTTTGCAAGTTTATATCCACCTGCATTTCCTCTAGCTGTTTCTAAAAAACCTGCTTTGTTTAGTAGTGCAACTATTTGTTCTAAGTATTTAATTGTTATATCTTGTCTTTTGGCTATTTCTTTTAGTGCTATAAAGTTTCCATTTGAATTTAAAGCTAAATCTATCATTACTCTTAAGGCATATCTGCCTTTTGTTGATATTTTCATTTTGTGCCTCCTATATTTCATACTACTATTGTATGATATCACAAAAGCGGATAATTATCAACTAATTATCCGCTTCTATTATTAAATTTTAAAAGATTTATCCATTAAATTCAACTTTTTTGCCATCTACAATTCTTGAAACAAGCATTGCAGAGCTTGTGTTTCCAACAACATTTAGCATTGTTGCTGGGCAATCTATGATTGTTGCAATTACTGTAAGTATTGGTAATGCTGCAGCTGGATATCCCATCATTGTGATTATCATCATTTCTGAAATTGTTCCTCCACCAATTGGAACTGCTGTAACTAATAATGTTGCAACTAGAGAAACTAATAGCACTTGCATAACTCCTCCAAATGTTGCTACATTTGTTCCAAATAAACATACTAAGAACATTACTTTAAATACTGAACCAATAATGCTTCCATCTTTATGTAAGTTTGTACCTAATGGTATAGATGTTTCTGCTATATCTTTTGAAACTCCCATCTTTTCAGTTGCTTCAATATTAACTGGAATTGAAGCACCACTTGAGCATGTTGCAAGAGCTGTTACTGTTGGTGGTATTACATGTTTCCAAAAAGCTTTAACTCCTTTTTTCTTTCCAGCAATAAAAGCATAAATTGTGTACATTGCAAAGTAGTAAACTACTGATACAACTAAGTAAATTACAAATGTTTTTGCGTAACCTAGAGCAACACTTGCTCCAAAGCTACCAACTATTGCTGCGAAATAGCATCCTAAACCAATTGGCGCATAATACATAACTATTTTTAACAAATTCATTATAACTTCTGTTGCAGATTCTAAGAAATCTTGTACAGGCTTTGCTTTTTCACCTGACATTTTAATTGCACATCCAAATAGTATTGAGAAAATTACAAGAGCTATTAAATTATTTTTTGAAAGTAGTCCTGTAAAGTCTGATACTGTAATTGCAGAAACTGTTCTTTCAAGAATGTTTAAATCTTCTGTTTTTTTAACTTCTTCTTGGTTTTCTTCTAAAGAAGCTAAAATTTTTTGGCCATCTTCTACATTTACTAATTTAATAAATATTGTGCTAAGTAGACCTACAACAACTGCTATTATTGATGTTATAACAATAACTAGAATAATTGACCCCATAATTTTGCCTAAACGTTTTGGTTGTTTTATTCTTGCAATTGAAGTGCTGATTGTTAAAAATACCAATGGTACTATTATAACAAACATTAAATTTAAGAAAATGTCTCCAAATGGACTTAAAACGGTTGCACCCTCCTTCCATATTAAACCTATTATTGCCCCTATAATTATAGAAACTAGCAATATTACTGTCTGACCATAATGCTTGAAAAACTCTTTCATAGGTTTTCCTCCTTCCAATCCATTTTCTATATTATATACAAAAAGTTTAATAATGATTACAATTATTATAACTTCGTATACACGTTTAATATTATATCATATACAATCATGCTTTGAAAAGACCTAATTCGATAAAATTTGACTTTTTCCTTTTATAGCAAAAAATAACAGGAGTTAAGTCACTCCTGTTATTCGGTAGATTAATGAATTTTTAAAGCTGTAATAATAACATTCATATCTTTAAATGTTTTGCAGACAAATTTGTCTTTCACATCAACCCACTTATCGGCTCCGATGCGGCCTATTGCCATGATGTTGCCGTTTCTGTCGTGCATTATTGCAACTCTGTCTCCATCATGGATCCATGCCTCATTGAATGCCATCTTGAATTTGTTGCATACATCTTCTGCCTTTTCTTCTTCTTCAGCCAAATAGATTGTCGACAAATTCAGGAAACCCAGGTATGAAGCTTCCTCAAAAGTAAGCCTCCATGCCCAAAAGCAGTGATGCTCAAACCAGTATGGCTTTTCATTCAAACCTCTTATCCGAGCCGTTGAAATACCTACTTCTTTAAGTCTAAGATGCCATCTACGTAGAGCTGCTTATTGGAGTCTCGATACTGAACCTGCAAAAAGTAAACTTTGTGCAGCACGTTGTCACGCCCAACTACCACCGCTTGGGTCTTTTGGACGTAACCTAAATCCTCGAGCCAATCCACAACACCTTTCGGAAAACTCGAAGTGCCCACAAGATAAACTACTAAACAAATCACGTACGCAATACGCATATACGCCAAAGAGCGAGTAACGCGACTTACGGTTACTTCACGATAAACTTTGCTTGCCCCGCTTTTTTCAGCTTGCACTAATACCGGAATGTCGTTTTCCGATTCATAGATCTTTACTGCCATGCTTTATAATTTTATATGTTTTATGCCAAAATCTTGAAACAGTTACGTGTTTTACATCACTTGCTGCTTCCTGGTAATCAATTTCTGACTTATTGTATTACAGATATCAGTTATTGTTTACTTTTATTATATATTGTTTTAGATTTTATTTTTCCTATAAGTTTTTTCCTCTTTGGCCAAAAAGGAACTTAAAAACACCTAACAAATCACAGCCTAAACATCAAAACACACGCAAAACGTGCAATCTGCCATCAGGCAAGAGTAAAATCACTTATAGACAAACTATGGTTACCACTTTCTGCACTTTTTTGACTCTAACTAATAATAGCTTTTAAAAACATTTAAAAGCATCTTTAGTTAGTCTAGCCCAAAAAAGAAGCCTGCCTGTTAAAGGAAGTTTGGAGAATTTTTCCAATTTGACTAAATTAGATAAAATCTAACCGTCAATAATTGATCCCCCAAAAAGCAAAAACAGATAAAGGCTAAAGCAAAAAAATGCGCCCCCAAAGCCCTAAAAACAAGCCCCTAAAAAGCAAGGTCTTAACCGAAATAGTGGCTAGAAATTTTATAAAAATGGATTAATGGAACTATGATTCTTACTCTAGTTATACTTTGTATCGCGGCAGCCATGCTTTTAATGATTGCCTACATGGTATATAACGACTACAAAATCCAGCAAGAGATCGATCAAAAAGCCTTGATCGCCAAGAAAAAAGAGATTATTAACGAAACCGATGAACTCTTGCTTAACGTGACCCAAATTCCTTATAGCACCAAAATTATCATTGTGCTTCAGGAACGAGTGCTTGACGCGCTAAAGCAAATTCTCGCCGTAACCCCTAATGCTGTGAGCATTAAACAACGTATCCAAGGGTTAACCGAACAAATCAGAACCTTAAGAAGTTCAGCCAACTCAGAACCTACTTTTGTGCCTCCTAATGACACCAATACCTCATTAAGAATGATGAAGGTGCTACGCCGTTTACGTAAGATTATCCGTATTGAATTCAATCGCGGGCGCATGTCACAAGCTGATCTTATCACCGAAGATAAACGACTTGAGCTCATGATCTATAAGATTCAATTTTGTAATTTGATGTCTCACATTAACGAACTTAAGTTTGAAAAACAATATGGGACTATGCGAGGCCTAATCCAAGGGGCTTTAACTAGCATAACGCGCATAAACACCGATGACAAGTGGATGCTTTCACTACGAGAAGAACTTGAACGTATGCTAGAAGAACTTAATCAAACAGTTAGTGCTAAGCAGCACAAAGAGATGGAAATGGTTAAGGAACAACAAAAGGAAGAAGACGAAATCGACGCCCTCTTTATGCCAAAGAAGAAGTGGTAAAAAAGAAGAAGTGGTAAACAAGTTATCTATTTTAGAAAGAGGCTCAAGTATCTTTAGCTACCGCTCTAGTTTTGCATGATTATATGCAACAAGGGTTCTGAGACTACCCCTCCACAGAGAGGGGGATTTTTATATTGTGCGACGAGAAATACTTTCTAAATCTTCTACACTTTCTGGATCATTGATTTCCTCGTTTTCGTCCTCATAGTCTGAGGTGACTACTGTTGGAATCGGCACTCCTAAAGCCTCAAATAAGCGCTTTTTCTTGCCTACAACCTCATCGTATAGTAATCCATCTTTAAACTTTGTAACCATGATGTTGTTTAGGATCTGAAGTACTTTATTGTCACTTTCATAAACAAGAGCGAAATTGTCCTTTGCATCTTTTGCAAACAATTCATAGTTCTTAAGTCGATTTCTAACCATAAGAGATATGATTGTTGCAATGAACTGTACAAAAACCTTTCCTTCTAGGGTGTTGTCTTTAGAAACGTGGAATCTATTGCAGTTTAATCGACTCTTTAAGGTGTGAAAGGCATATTCTACCTGGTTACGTTCTTGATAGGCAGTGTATGCTACTAGCGGATCTTTGATGGAGTCAGAAATGAGTACACGGAACCCCTTGTACTTAAGGGCCTCTTCGATTTTAGCATTGTTGATAGTATAAGACATCTCATCTTCTGATTTGTCAATAAATCTATCAGATAATTCCATATCAACACTAGATAACACCTGCCCCGAGTAGAGATTCTCCTTTACAGTAGCTACGTTATCGCATAGGATATTTCTGCAACTGGTGTAGATGTTATTATCAAAGTACATGTGCAAATAGCACTTTTCCTTAGCTTTATTTTGGGCACGTTTACCCTTTAAAGGAAACTCATCATATTTCCAATCATATTCTTCAGTACAGCAATATTGACCTATGTACCTGATGTAGTTATTAGCATCAAAGAACTTATTTCTATTGTCATCAATTGCAGCACAAACAGCCTGCATACCACATTGAACCTTGAGGTTAAATAAAAAACGAACATTGTTGCGCAAGGCATCGTCAATGTTATTTTTACTAGGATATCCCTTATCAGCAACCATGATGTACTTTCTTGCAATATCTAATCTAACTTCATCAGCAATAGTTCTTCTTACTGTTGATATATCAGGAACTGCACCATCGTATAAGCGATAGTACAAAGGCAATCCAGTTTTTTGCTCTACAAGGAGAACCATATTGATTTGTCTTAAATCATCACCATCCTTATTCTTGTCAAAGTCGCTTTTTGATAGGTTGGATGAATATGTAGAGATAGATGTTGAATCGATAGCTAAAAAAATGTCTTTAGATAAATCAAAGGTATTTGATTTCTCATATAAATCAACTAACTTTGAAAAGAAATTATCTTTATCATTAGAGTTGATTGAAGCAAAAAGTCTTGAGATTGAAGCTTCACTCATAGCCTTTTGAAAAGGCAACTTGGTGCATTCGGCAAATACATCATAGTAATGCATTGTATTTTGTTTATTAAGCACAATGTAATAGGCTAAGGATAAAATCTTATTGGCTATTAAGTTGTTATTACGAGGAAAGGTTCTTTTAAGAGCTTCCCACAAAGGTGAACTCTTAACTATCGCATCTAAAGCGTAGGTTGCACCACCATGTAGTTGAGAGACTTTTATATTTTTACCTAGTGTGTATTGATCATTATCAACAACTTCAAATTTAAAACCTTTATCAAATCTAGTTACTTTAAATTGTTCAAGGGTAGGATATTGAGCAATAAACTCTTCTTTAAACTTAACCACTCCATCCTCGCCTAAGGTACCAACAGTCTTAGAGCTGGTTCTCTTACTGTTCTTCTTTTCCTTGTCCCATTTACTTGTATAAGTCATAACGTAGCGATACTTGCCATTTTTATTGACAAATAGTGGTGGTAATTCAGGTGGAGCGATAACTGCCATAGTATTTTATCTCTTTTATTGTTGCATATATTATGTAGCAATGATATCACATAAAAATTAAGAATGCTAGCGAAAACCGGCATTCTTATGCGATATTTTTAAAGTTTTGATTAATGATTATTCTTTATGTATCATGATCTGCAAAACTCGAGCTACCGACGAAGTTTCTTGGGCCTCTTCTTTTTATTCATTTGAATAATTTATTTAAGTGAGTTATTCATTTAAGCTTAGCTTTCTCAAAGCCCAACCTAACTTAAAGCTCTACCAAACTTCACCGAACTTAAAGTCCAATCTAATATGACATCCTCCCCCACCTATAGAGGTGGGGGACTTCTTACCGAGTTCAGTTAAAATCCCAGCTAGCCTAGCGCCTCACATGCTAACTTAAATGATGCCTAAAAAACCAGCCAGCTAAAGGCATGGTGACTACCGAGAACAACAATAACGCTCCTACTTCATGTCTTAAAGCTAATAATGATTCGCCTTCAAGATAGACACGCCGACATATTGAAATTGCGTAACGCAAAGGGTTTAAACACGTTAAATCCTGCCAAAGTTCAGGCATGTTAGCAATCGGCGTCATTAAGCCAGACAAGAGAGCTAATGGCACAATCATGACGAAAGCATAGAGCATTGCTTGTTGCATACTATTAGATATCGCTGATACAGTCAGCCCTAAACCCACACATGCAGCCACAAACGCAAGTAAACCTACATACAATTCAACGATTGAACCTCTAAATGGAATTTCATACCAAAATAAAGCCACCAATAAAATTACGGTAGCTTGCGCTAGACCAATCACAATAGGAGGAATCGCTTTACCAATTAATAATTGCGTCATCGATAATGGTGTGACTAGTAGCTGTTCAAAAGTCCCCTTTTCCCGCTCCCGCGCCACACTTAAAGCTGCCAACATAATCGTTTGAATCATACTTAACGTAGCCACCAAGGCGGGCACAATATTCCACCTAGTTTGTAAACCATCGTTATACCAAGACCGGTAATCGATCACTAAATTTTGATGGCCTAAATAATCACGGTTAAAGTCAGCAATAATCCCTGAAACATAAGCCACAGCCGTAGCCGCTGTCGTACTATTGCGCCCATCGGTAATAACTAAAACCGAGGCTTTTTCAGCATGAGCTAAACGCTTGGCAAAATCAGCCTGCACCTGCACCAACATCAACACCTCACCGTCATTTAAAAGGTCACGCGCTTCATCCATAGAAGCAACGTTTACTCTTTTAAAGAAACCAGAACCATCTATTTTGCGTCCTAATTCCACAGAAGCACTGCTATGCGAGGCATCCAAATAAACATAATTGACACTTTTTAAATCAAAAGTGGCGACGTAGCCAAACAAAAACGCTTGCAGGATTGGAGGTACAATTAAAATCCCACGCGTCGTCCTGTCCTTGAACACGGCTAAGATTTCCTTCTTTAATAGACTTAAAATCATCATTAAATAAGTCATGTCACACCTACCAATGTTTTACAGCTTTCATTGTGCCGATACTTTCAATATTTAAACGCTTTCCATATTTCAGCATTTTGCTTGAACCAAGTTTTGTCATTAAACTCTCACAACTCTTAAAACTCTCAAAACTCTTATCCGCTACCTAGTTGTTTACCGATCTAAAGTTTTTTTGGTTTTTAAAATCGTAAGATAAATAAGGATCCCAGCAAACCATAATAACACCCCACCGTTACGGAGCATCAAGGGATAATAGTCTCCCGCTAGATATAATGTTTTTATGATTTCTAAGTAATAGGTTGAGGGTAATAAATGGCCGATAATATTGATAAAGGTCGGTACGTTTCTTAAATCAAAAATAAAATCAGAAAACATCAAACACGGCAAGAACGACATTAACACCGAAATTTGACTAGCTATAAATTGATTTCGCGTCAAAGCTGAAATCAAAAGTCCAATCGCAAGCGTAATGACCAAATACACCATCGAAAAGAAATAAAGCCACAACACGCTACCTTGTAATGGCACTTTAAAAAGAAAATCAGCGGCTAACATACAGAGCATCAAGCCTAAAAAGCCAACACAAAAGTAAGGAATGATTTTTCCGACTATTAACTCAAACGGGCGCACGGGACTTACAAAAATAGCCTCTAAAGTACCACGCTCCCACTCTCTTGCCATCACAAGCGAAGTTAAAAAGGTCCCCACTAAAGTGATAATTAGCACAATTAATCCCGGCACCAAATACCACGTAGAATTTACAGTTTGGTTAAACCACATCCGAGTAACAGGTACCACCATGCCCTTATGTTCTAAAGACTTAGTATTAAGCACTTGATTGGCAATGCCCGTAATAAAAACTTCAATGTTTTGCGCTCTATTGGGATCTTTTCCGTCCGTGATTAGCCCGATACGCCCTTGGCCTTGACTAAGGTTACGGCTAAACGTGCGCTCAATTTCTACAATCGCTTCCACCCTTTGCGTTCTTAAAGCCTCTTGGGCTTCTAAGATATTCCCCATAGGGTCAACACTTATGACCGGCGACGCGGCAATATGGCGCACTATTTCCCGAGATAAAGCGGAACGTTCTAAATCAATCACCGCAACTTTTACCCCAGTGATATCAAAAGAAATCCCATAACCAAAAATAAAAATCAAAATTATCGGCAACCCAATCCCAAGCAAGAGATTAGATTTGTCCCGAAAAAGTTGCCGAAACTCTTTTTGGGTTAGTGCTTTTAATCTAACTAAAATCTCAAGCATGTCCCCCCCTTGCTTGTAAGACGATATTTATAAATACTTGCTCCATCGAAAGTGGTTCTTTAGCCGTCGAGCCACCTTGCGCTCTTACTTCTTGCGGAGTGCCTAAAGCAATCATGGTCCCTGCGTCTTGAATCATAATGCGATCACAATATTCAGCTTCATCTAAAAAGTGGGTCGTAACGATAATAGTGGTTCCATTTTGCGCAATTTTGGTAATTCGATGCCAAAAGACACGTCGGGCGAACGGATCAATGCCTGAAGTAGGCTCATCTAAGAATAAAATATCTTGGGCTATTCCATCCGTGAAAAAGCATCGAGAGAGGGTGGTTATGACGCTACGGAAGCATGGGCTGGTTACCAGGTGAAAATCCAGTATATGGATAACTATAACTACATCCCGACCAACAATACGTATGGCAACAAGTTCTATAACTGTTACAATGGTATCGAGTTGATGAACGACATCTTGGCCAACACGGAATCGTCTGCGTCTGAGTTGAAGAACATCCGTTGGGCTGCCCGCATCTGGAGCCAATATTTGTGGTTGACCACTACGGATGAGTTTGGTGACATTCCTTTCACAGAAGCCAACAAAGTGGCTGAAGGCATCATCAAACCGAAATATGACCGCCAGGCGGATATCTACCCGGCTATCTTGAGCGAGCTGAAAGCTGTCGCAGATGAAATGTCAGCAGGTTTAGGTAGCGACGCTTTAGGAAATGGAGACTTCTTGTTCAATGGTAAAATAGCATTATGGCAGAAGTTCTGTAACTCTCTCCGTTTGCGCACAGCGATGCGTATCGTGAACGTAGCTCCGGATTTCGCAAAGAGCACCATCGAAGAAAGCGGCCAGAACTTGAGCAAATATCCAATCTTGGACAGCAGTGCAGACAATGCCTATTTCTACTGGCAAGGATCCAAACCGTACAACGAACCATGGTATGACAACGCATTGTCTCGTGACGACTACGG
>OQVL01001701.1_pt1 | contig 13285 bp, 14 predicted proteins | sample 1691501 | NCBI WGS metagenome assembly OQVL01 (sample SAMN03418253, study PRJEB22391) | human gut metagenome | biome: human-gut; feature: organic feature; material: feces | host: Homo sapiens | place: Tanzania | collected 2013-01
TTTGCATAAATTCGATTTACGAGTGCATTTTTATGCACAAAATACAACTTTACTGGTCGTTTTCCTATGAATACCATAGCGATATCTCCGTCATCAAACCACAACATATTGCACAAACAAACGGTCACGGAATGTTATAAATCCGTGACCGTTTTTGTCATTTTGTACAAATACGCACACTAATTCGTGAGAATATTAACCACTTCACTCAATTTCATACCGTTAGATGCCTTCAAAAGCACTATATCCTCAGGCTTCATGAGCGCCATAAGGTATATCGCAATCTCCTCCGTGTCAGTAAATGACACAGTCTTGGCATACTTCGTATCACAGGCATCCAGAGCTTCCTTGATCTTCTGGGCATGCTCTCCGATGACTATGACCTCATCTATCTTCTTATCTCTGAGATACTCTCCGACTTCATAGTGGTACTCATCGCTCTTCTCTCCGAGCTCAAGCATATCGCCGAGCACGATATACTTCTTGCCCTCGCACTTCATGTCACAGAGGACATCGGTGCTGGCCTTCATGGAATCAGGGCTTGCATTGTATGTATCGTCTATTATCGTGTATTTGCCAGGAAGCTTTATAACCTTCTGTCTGAGGCCTCTGAAATTCTCAAATGCCTTCGACGACTTCTCATATGGAACTCCAAGCTGATGCGACACAGCCATGGCCACCAATGAATTGCGCACGTTGTGCAGTCCCATCACTCCTACCTTGACAGTTACAACGTCGTCGCCATGTACCATATCGTATACAGAATAGCCATCCTCCATGCGGATGTTCGTCGCTCTGAAGTCCATACCCTCACCACAGCCATATGTGTATACCTTACATGGTATCTCATCCCTGACCGCATACAGCATAGGATCATCACCATTGATATACAGTGTTCCATTCTCGCCCATGCCCTTGATGATGCTGAGCTTCTCCTTGCGGGTATTCTCCAGTGAACCCATATATTCTATATGTGCAACGCCTATGGTCGTTATAACGCATATATCCGGCTGAGCTATATCCGTGAGGATGTCCATCTCACCCGGCTCACCGATTCCAAGCTCAAGAACAGCCGCATCGTACTCGTCAGTCATCCTTGACACCGTGATAGGCTCGCCGTACACCGAATTATAGTTGCCCTCCGTGTGGAAGCACTTCATTCCGGCGCTGACAGCCGCTGTGATCATCTCTCTTGTCGTGGTCTTGCCCACGCTTCCTGTAACCGCCACAACAGGCATATCATATCTGTTCCTTATATACTTTCCAATGGCCTGCAATGCCTTAACAGTATCATCCACCCTGATATACGCCTTGTCCGACACCACAACATTGTCATGCTCCGATGTGAGTGTGGCTGCTGCAGTCTGAAGTGCTGATTCTATAAATCTGTGTCCGTCAGTTCTGGTTCCTATGATCGGCACGAACAGATCGCCCTCCTTGGCCTCCTTAGAGTTTATACAGATGTCAGTGAGAACAGTGTTCTCATCTCCGCAGAGGAGTACACCTCCTGTAGCTTCCAGAATATTTTTTACTGTTATATCTACCATCACTATCCCCTTTTTCATATTGATAAAATATATACAACCGGGCTTCACAGCCGCTCCGGCTTCATCAGGTGTCCATTATAGCACTGTATTATGCTTTTGTATATTTAAATCTCTTTACTTTTATAATCCCAGAACTGTTCAAGGATCCCGTCCACATTTTGCATGTTACATATCACGCTGTCATTCCATTCCACAGGGAACAGCTCCGTGTAACGCCTGGCGGCAAATCTCTCGTCTATCAGAAGTATTATCCCCTGATCCGTCTCCGTCCTTATGACTCTTCCTGCAGCCTGAAATACCTTGTTTATTCCCGGATACTGGTACGCATATCTGAATCCATCCCTGTCGGATGCAGTCTCTTTTTCGTCCGCCGCGGTTCTGCTGTCGAAGTAATCCATCATCAGCTTTCTCTCCGTGCACACCTGGGGCAGTCCGGGGCCGACTATTATCGCTCCTATCAGCCTGTCACCCGTCAGATCTATCCCCTCGGAGAATATTCCGCCCATGATACACAGTGCCAGCACATTGTCCTTCTCCTCAAATGCCCTCAGGAAGCCCTCTCTGTCGCTCTCCGTCATGTACTGTTCCTGGGCTATTACTTCCACCCCAAGAGACTGCGGAAGCTCCTCAGTGAGCACATGCACCTTCTCCAGCATGGCATACGATGGAAAGAACACCATATAGTTGCCCGGTCTCGCACTTATCACGCGCTCTATATAGCTGTAAATGTTACGGTACATCGCCTCATTACGGTTCGTGTATCTGGTCGTGACATCATTTGCTATCATTATCTTCCTGTTCTCCGCAGGAAATGGAGACGGGATGTATATTGCCCTGTCCTCCGGGCAGTCAGACAGCATCTCCATATAATATCTGACGGGGAGTATCGTAGCCGAGAAAAACACTGTGGCAAGCCCTTTGTCCAAGCAGTTTCTTATGTTAACTGCAGGCTTGACGCAGTACAGTCTCACCACAAATCTTCCGTCATCCCTTATCTCGTCATACACGACATAATTCTCATCCATCATCTCTGCAATGTTCAGAAATGAGGTGAGATTAAAATAAAAGTTCAGGACTTCCTTTCTCTCCGGGATCTGCCTGTGCTCCTCCAAAAAGAGCTGTATTGCTTCATGGAGACTGAGCAATTTCAGGTGAAGAGGTGCTATGCTCGAGAGCACCCTGTATCCCTCCTCAGGGACCTCCTTCTTCATCGCAAGCAGCTCTCTGTTGCAGCTTCCTATATGTCTTGCCATACGACCGCCATACTGGGCTGTGAGCTTCTTGAGCTCCAGAAAGTCCTCCTTCACGATCTCCGCACTGTACATGGACGAAGCCCTGTCCACAAGGTTGTGCGCCTCATCCACAAGGAATACATAATCTCCCGGCTTACCGCCCTCTGCCGCAAAGAACCTCTTGAGGCTTGCCCTCGGATCAAAGACATAGTTATAGTCGCATATCACCATGTCTGCAAACAGACTCACGTCAAGACTCAGCTCAAATGGACATACCCTGTGGGTCTGCGCATACCGTATTACCACATCTCTGTCAACCACCGTCTCATGTAATACCACGTCGTACAGCGCATCATTTACTCTGTCAAAATGCCCCTCAGCGTACGGACACACCGCAGGATTGCAATCCACCTGTTCCTGACAGCATATCTTCTCTTTTGCCGTAAGTATAACAGTCTTGAGCTTTAGACCTCTGTCCGCCAACAACTCCACCGCATTTCTCGCCACAGTGTGGGCTATGGTCTTGGCTGTCAGATAGAATATTTTCGATACATGTCCCTGAACCATGGATTTTATGGATGGGTACACCGCCGCCATGGTCTTGCCTATTCCAGTTGGCGCCTGGACGTACAGATGCTTTTCCTGCTCAATAGCCCTGTATACATACAAAGCCATCTCCTTCTGCCCCTTCCTGTACTCAAATGGGAACTCCATGTCCGAGATGGACTGGTTCCTCATGAGCTGATGCTTCTCCACCAGATCAAGCCATTTGCAAAGCTCCGCCATCATTGAGCTGAACCATTTCTCCAGATAACCAAATGAATATCTCCGCCTGAAGAACTTCTCCTTCTCGCTGTCAAGGTTTACATAACTTATCCTTACATCTATCCAGCTATAATTATTTTCTTTTGAATATATATACGCATAGCACATCGCCTGGGCCACGTGGACGCGCTGCGGGCTCTCCATGTCATCGAGGTTCCTGTATATGCCCTTTATCTCATCTATCAGCACATCGCTGTCATGGAAGTCCACAGCATACCCCTCTGCCATGTCAAAGCCGTCGTCAATATCCCCGGGCTCTTCCTGTTCGCCACCGCATCTGTCTATGATTCCATCAGCCCGGCCCTCCACAGTTATCAGGTGTCCGCCAAGCTCCTCTGTATACCGGAGAGGCACCTCTGAATTATAATGAAACCCTGCCCTTTTCTGAAGCTTCCTGTGAATCCTGCTCCCCGCATTCATCGCTTCTCTGGACAGAGTCCCACTACTGCTATCACTTATATCGCCACTGCGGAAGATGAATTCCACCAGGCTCCTAACTGATATTTTTATATTCATTATCTCTTATATACTATCTTCTCTGCGAGATCGTCCGCAGTCTGTCTGTCTATGAGTATCTCAACCAGCTTAAGCGCAAATTCTATGGCTGTGCCAACTCCTCTGCTGGTGATCACATTTCCGTCCACCACTACCGGCTCCGTGCTGTGGCTCTTCGCCATGAGCTGATCCTCACATCCCGGATAACATGTTGCATTCTTGTCTGCAAGCACTCCAAATGCGCCAAGTGCTGTAGGTCCCGCACAGATAGCAGCCACATAACCGCCTCTGTCATTCTGCGCCTTGACCATGGCCTGAACCTTTGGATTTGCCTTGAGGTTCGGAACCCCCGGAATACCTCCAGGAAGGACTACAAGATCGCACTGGTCATTGATCTCTGATATCTTCTCATCCATCGTGACCTCCATGCCGCGCGCTCCTGTCACTGTATCCTGATCGTCAGCCGACACCATCAGGCACTCAACTCCGGCTCTCCTCAAGAGATCAACCACCGTGAGAGCCTCTACCTCTTCATAACCTGTTGCAAATAAAACTCTTGCCTTCATCGCTTTTCCTCCTTATTCGCACTCTTTACAAAACTGTCTATATCACGTCTGTCCATGCCGCTCAGGGCGCTGTTCTGATAGATACCGTCCTCAGTCACATCCCTGCCAAACCACGCCGGCGGCACAAATGTATTTGCAAATTTCTCCTCCGGGAACTCAACCTCAGCATAGGTGAGTCCGCCAAATATCCCGTCGAACACGTCCAGCTCGATCTTCAGTTCCCTGTCCACTTCACTGTCACCACAGGTTCCGTCTGTATCGGAAAGCGGTATTATATACCGGTCCTTCTCTATTATATTGCCGTCTGCCTTACATCTGAGATTCCTGTATTCATCCTCGTCCAGATCCATCTCGAATTCCTGCCTGCTGAGCAGTCCCTTGGACTTGACCGTGAGCACACGTCTGTCGTCCGTTCTCCTGATCCTTATGACCGGCTTCACGGACACATACATCTGTTCCATGTGCTTCACCTGATATTTTGTCAGATCGACAGGTATCTCATGTACAAGGTATTTTCTCTCTATCTCCATATATGCCTCCACCTATTCAAACCAAATGACCGCCTTATCAGAACACATCTCCCGGCGGTATATCTCCACTCACATAGCTTCCTATAGCTTTGTTCATAAATATCATGGACACGACAAGTGCAATGATCAATACAACAAACGAGGATAACAGATATCCAAGAGCAGTGTTGACCGACATTATGAACACCGACAGAGTCTGTGCATAGACACATATCGTAAATACCTTGCCGTAGGACAGTCCCGTGTTGAGATTTCTTGCAAGTCCATTGCCCGCTATACTGAATATCAGCGCAAGGAGAAGCTGTCTGCCCGCCGATGCCGCCATCACCGAAATGAACATGATCACCATGTACATATAAAATACCGGTGTCAGTGCCGCCAGCTTGCTATTGTTGAAGCCATCCGGCAGGAACATGTATTTGAGCGGTGTCTCCATGTAATCATAGCCCTTGCCATCTGAGACCATTCCCATGACTATATTTTCACTTCCTATGGTGATGTACACTCCATCCGTTTCCATGGAGTCAAGGTCCACTGACGATTTCTCCGTGTTGATGTACAGAGTAGCATTTCCTATCTCAAGCTGCATATCGTGTTCCATGTCGAGCTTGTTGTCATGATATGTGAATGCCGGGATCTTATTTGTTATGAGATTCCTCAGTCCTCCGACCTTGCCAACCCAGAATATGGCGTCTATTCCAAACTCTATAAATGCCAGCAAAAAGGATATGATCACCACAAACCACACAAGGCGTCCCGTCTTCAGCTTAACCAGTTGTTTGTAATTCTTCGGACTGCTGACCGCTATCGACAACTGATCAAGCAATGTCACCTTCTTGTACTCTTCCTGTTCTTCCATATAAATCTCCAACTCTAATAATTATTGACCGGCAAAATGAACCATCTATTCCATCGGCTCTATGATCCCAAGCTTCACCATAGCCTTATATATTCCATCATTCTCCGCATCGTCTGTGACCATCATAACCTGTCTTTTGAGCTCTTCCGGCCCCTTCTCCATGATTATGCTGTTCGGACAATATAATAACATAGGTGCGTCATTGTTGCCATCACCAAATGCATATGCATTTTCAAGTGGGATATCAAAATAGTCCAGAAGATACTGTATACCAGTAGCTTTGCTGAATCCCTTGGGAACTATCTCGCAGAAATTCGACCCTCTGTCGATATAGTCAAAATTCTGTGATACATACTCTCGGAACTCAGGAACATTTTTGTTGTCATCCACGAACCAACAGCAGAACTTGTCAAATTCAAAGTCATCCGAGTCCACATCCTCCCCCACAAATATTCCATTTGCACGGAAGTATCTGACCATCTCTGCAAGGAGTTCATTTCCCATGTTCTGACCGTCCACGTACACCTTGTCCCTATGCTCATACATTCCAAACATGTCATATCTGCGGCATGCATAAGCTATATCCCTGCACACATCCCTGCTGACATTATTGTGGAACAGCTCTCTGCCGTCATAGTAAATAGATGTTCCGCAGCCACACACAAAGCCGTCAAAGCCCGCAGACTTGATCTCATCCGTGACATTGCAGTAAACCCTGCCGGTGTTGATGAACACCAGATGTCCGTTGGCTCTTGCCTGCGCCAGTGCACGCCTTGCGCTGTCCGGGAAGTATCTCCTTCCATCCTCGGTTATAAGCGTTCCATCTATATCAAAGAACAATATCTTTCTGTCTGTGCTTTTCATATATTATATCCATCCTGTCATATATTTACAGGCACATGTATTATAACTACACGTGCCTGTATCTTCTGTACGCATTATATTTTCACTTGATAACCTGCGCATGCATCCGCATGCTTCATTATATCGCATTTTCTGCAGTCTGCATTACAACTGCTTCATGAGGTCGATCATCTCAAGAGCTCCCATAGCGCAGTCATAACCCTTGTTGCCGGCCTTTGTTCCTGCACGCTCGATGGCCTGCTCGATATTCTCTGTTGTAACAACTCCGAACATTACAGGTACACCTGTCTCAAGTGATACTGAGGCAACGCCCTTTGAAACCTCGTTGCACACATAGTCATAGTGGCTTGTCGCACCACGGATAACAGCGCCAAGACAGATAACAGCGTCATACTTGCCGCTTGCAGCCATCTTCTTTGCGATCACAGGGATCTCAAATGCACCCGGAACCCATGCAACTGTGATGTCGTCTGCATTTACATCATGACGGAGAAGTGCATCCTCTGCACCGCTTACGAGCTTTGATACTATGAACTCATTGAATCTCGCTGCTACTATACCTATCTTTGCTCCATTTGCTACTAACTTTCCTTCTACCTTATTCATCTGATTTATCCTCCTTATTCTATATCGGAGCTTACCCAGCCCCTTCTTATGAAATATTAGACTTCGTGTAACATATGACCCATTTTCTCTTTCTTTGTCTTGAGATAAAATGCGTCGAACCTGGTTGGCTCTATCTCTATAGGAACCCTCTCCACGATCTCAAGATTGTAGCCTGCAAGGCCGTATACCTTGAGTGGGTTGTTGGTGAGAAGTCTGATCTGTCTGATTCCAAGATCAACAAGTATCTGAGTTCCTATGGTGTAATCTCTTGCATCATCAGGAAAGCCAAGCTTGAGATTTGCCTCAACGGTATCAAGGCCCTGATCCTGAAGTGCATACGCCTTTATCTTGTTGATAAGGCCTATTCCCCTGCCTTCCTGTCTCATGTACAGAAGAACGCCTCTGCCCTCCTTGGCAATGGCCTTCATGGCTGCATCGAGCTGTTGTCCGCAGTCACACTTCTGTGAGCCGAAGCAGTCGCCTGTAAGGCACTCGCTGTGCACACGGCAGAGAACAGGCTTGCCATCAGCTATATCACCCATTGTGAGTGCCACATGATGTTCACCGTTCAGCTTGTTGATGTATCCACAGATTGTAAACTCACCATACTTTGTTGGAAGCTTTGCCTTAGCTACGCACTCAACGAATACTTCATGCTCTTTTCTATACTGCACAAGCTTCTCTATGGTCGATATCTTAAGGCCATGAACCTTTGCAAATTCCACAAGGTCATCCTTTCTCGCCATGGTTCCGTCATCCTTCATGATCTCACAGCACAGTCCGCAAGGCTTAAGTCCTGCAACCTTCATAAGATCAACTGTAGCCTCTGTGTGGCCGTTTCTCTCTATGACTCCGCCCGCAACTGCCTGAAGCGGGAACATATGTCCCGGTCTTCTGAAGTCATCCGGCTTTGCATTCTCATCCACAAATTTTCTGGCTGTGTAGCCTCTCTCCTCGGCTGAGATTCCTGTGGTTGTATCCACATGATCCACTGATACTGAAAATGCTGTGCAGTGGTTATCTGTATTGGTTATACACATCTGTGGGAGATTCAGCTTATCCGCATATGACGCATCCATAGGCATGCATATAAGACCTCTCGCCCACTTTGCCATGAAGTTGACATTCTCCGTTGTAGCAAATTCTGCTGCACAAATTACATCTCCCTCATTCTCTCTGTCCTCGTTGTCGAGCATGACAACCGGCTTTCCCGCCGCAAGATCTGCAGCGATCTCCTCTATCGAGTTGAATTCAAAACTCATCACTCTACCTCCTTAAAATATCTGTCTACATAAATCCATTTTCTGCCAGGAACTTCATATCAAGTCCTGATCTATTTGAAGTCTTTCCATTTGAAAGCTTTTCATCTGTATCGTCACCTTTGTATGGCATAAGCAGTTTCTCAACATACTTTCCAACCACGTCATTTTCAAGGTTGACCACCTTGCCCGGCTTGCCATCCAGCAGCGTCGTCTCTCCCGCCGTGTGCGGAATGATCGACACCTTAAAGCATGTATCGTCGACATACGCAACCGTAAGGCTTATACCATCTATGGCTATTGAGCCCTTCTCAATGATGTATCTGAGTATCTTCGGAGAACAGTCTATGGTCACCCACACTGCATTGTCCTCCCTTTTGAGCTCTCTGATCGTTCCGGTTCCATCTATATGTCCTGACACTATATGTCCGCCAAATCTTCCTCCGGCCGCCATGGCACGCTCAAGGTTCACCCTGCTGCCACCGGTAAGCTGTCCAAGTCCGCTTCGTCTCAAAGTCTCAGGCATGACATCCGCAGTAAAGATGTTCCCGGATATACTGGTCGCAGTGAGGCATACACCGTTTACCGCTATACTGTCTCCAACCTGGCTTCCCTGAAGGACTTTGTCAGCTTGCACCGTGATACTGCAGGAGCTTACTCCTTTATCTATCTTTCTTATAGTTCCTATCTCTTCTACTATTCCTGTGAACATGTATGACCTCTTTTCTATAAGTTCTTAAACCTTTTTGTATCTGAGCATCACATCTTCATCAAATCTTCTGACCTCGTCAAGTCCAAACATATGTGCATCCGCAGGCACATCAACACCCGTTCCGGATACCGGACTGTACTTGCCCTCGCCGCCAAATATCTTCGGGGCAATGAATACACATGCCTCATCCACAAGACCTTCAGACACCATGCTGTAGTTGAGCTCGCCGCCGCCCTCAAGCAGTATTCCGTCTATGCCTTTCCCGCCGAGGATCGTCATGAGCTGCCTTAGATCCACCTGTCCATCCACATCTTCGGTCTCTATGATGCTTACACCTTTATCCTTGAGTCTCTCACACTTTGCTGAGTCTGAAGCTCCCGCTGCCGTCGTGGCAACTATGGTCTCTATCTCCCCGGCTGTCTGTACGATCTGTGAATCCTCCGGAATCCTGAGCTTGCTGTCACAAACTATCCTGATCGGATTTCTGACATTATCAGTATCCCTGTCCGTGCTTTCCTCTATTCTGCATGTCAGCATCGGATCATCCGCAAGCACTGTTCCTATGCCCGCCATAATACCCTTATGTCTGTTTCTGAGTTCCATGACATACGCCCTTGATGCCTCACCGGTTATCCACTTGCTGGCCCCTGTGTGGGTAGCGATCCTGCCATCCATGGTCATGGCATATTTCATGGTCACATACGGCTGTTTATTTACTATATACTTAAAGAAAATACCGTTTATGGCATCGCACTCGGCTTTGAGGCAGTGTGTGTACACCTCTATCCCGGCATCACGCAGTTTCTTAAAACCTTTTCCTGCCACCATAGCATTCGGATCATCGGAACCACAGTAGACCTTTCTGATCCTGTGCTCTATGATCGCATCCACACATGGAGGCTGCTTGCCAAAATGGCAGCACGGCTCAAGCGTCACATACATGACTGCGCCCTCGGCATCCGCCTGATCCTTAAGACTGGCAAATGCTGCGCGCTCAGCGTGGAGCTCTCCATATCTCACATGATATCCCTCTCCTATGATCCTGCCATCCTTCACTATGACAGCTCACCGTAGGCTTCACAGGTGCCGACCTTGCAAACTTGCTCAATGAAGCGGCACTGCTGGCGGCAAGAAAGTCTAAGGCTCTCATCGGTATGAACGATATAAGTGAGGCTTATCTCAAGATTACGACAGGTACACAGAAGAAAAATCTGAAGATGAAGCCCGGAGAAAAGCGAAAGACAGCTTACCACGAGGCAGGTCATGCTATACTTGCTCATATCCTGCCCACGCAGGACCCTGTCCGTCAGATATCCATTATCCCGAGCGGAAATGCTCTCGGATATACGCTCAATGTTCCCGAAGAGGATAAGTTCAGCGTTTATAAGAATGAGCTGAAAGAGCAGATAACAATGCTTCTCGGTGGCAGGGCGGCAGAGGAACTGGTATTTGCCGATATTTCAGGCGGTGCCTCCAATGATATTCTCCGCGCCACACAGACGGCAAGAAAAATGGTCACCAAGCTCGGCATGAGCGATGTTATTGGCAATGTTCATTTCGGTTCCGATAACTCAAGCGATGAAGTATTCCTCGGCAGAGATTTCAGCGCGGAACGCGATTATTCCGATGAAACGGCGGCAATCATCGACCGCGAAGTCAAGAAGATTATCGATGAAGCTTATGCAAATGCAAAGCGCATCCTCTCCGAAAACAGAGAGCGCCTTGATTTCATCGCCGAATTCCTTGTAAAGCATGAAATGATGGATGATGTTCAGTTCAAGGCTTATATGGATGAGAACGCTTCCGAAGAAGAAATTCTCAAGCTCACGGAAGAAAAACAGCGCAGAAGCGAAGAGGAAAACAAGAAGCGCGAAGAGGCGGAAGCGGAAGCCCGCCGTCGCGATGAGGAAGAGCGCCTGCGCCGCGAGGAAGAAGCAAAGCAGAAAAAGAGCGAATTCCCCGACAATCCGTTTTTCAACGGGCAGTAATGCGATATGATAAAATGAAAAACCCGAGGCAACGCCTCGGGTTTTTATTGCACTTATATTAGTTGCAGATGCTTTCGATTAGCTGTGATGATTTGTAATCATTAAGCGTAACAGGAACCATGCAGTTCTCGTCAATTCTGAGATATGACATTTTGGCAGGACCTTTGCCCGTCTTTACGGTTTCCTCAACCACAGTCACCTTGTCGGTGTCGCCGACACTATGAGAAGTCATCTTTACGGAAGAGTCGATAAGATTGATGGCATAGACATTAAAAATCATGCTGCCGTCGGTAGAAGTTCTTATCTCGGTAATATAATAATCCGGAGAAATCAGCTTTCCGTCTTTCCTTTTCCTGACTGCTGTGTTTTTCAGTTCATATCCCTCAATTGTGTAGTCGGAATCAGGTATCTGATTATCCTCTTTTATTTTTTTGATTATCTTTTTATTTTTCATGTTTTTCCCTCCTTATTAACTAAGTTATATTTGCTAATTATAATATTTTTCCAATTTTATTTTAGTGTATTGCTAGCAATTAGTTTTTATGGAGCACAATGTGCTCCGCTACTTTTTTGTGACATTTTTATTTTCTCATAAATTAGTTTACACTACCTATATTATTCCTCTTACTGTTGTTGGCAAGTATTCGTTACATTCTTTTTGGATTTCTCTTAATTTTTCTGCTGCGTATGGTATTACTGTTTTGTTATGATCAAAATAATTTTGTAACACATATTTTTTTGAGCCAACACTTTTTAGGTATTCTGCTATTTTTAATACATTTTCTGTGTTTACATACTTTGGATATACTGTTGTTCTAAATTCGTATTTTATTCCACTTTTTAATATTATATCAACTGATTTTTTTATTTTCTCCACATCGATTTCTGTTTGTGTTATTGCATTATAATTATCGAAATCGTTTTTTATGTCCATACCTACATAATCGATTTTATCTATTACTTTTTCAAGTATTTCTGGTGCATATCCATTTGTATGTATGCCTATTACAAATCCATTTTCATATAATGTGTTTATTATTTTTTCAAAATCTTTATGGATTGTACATTCTCCACCTGAAATTATTACATGATTTACGAAGGAAAGGAAAAACAATGAAAAAATTCAGAATCGGGCCGGTTATCGCCGGTCTGCTTGCCGCCGCTGTTGTGGTACTCATCGGTACGTTCGGCCTTATGACTCCGCTTAATCTTAGGTCAAGGGGCTTTTGGCTGATGATCATAATCACGTTCGCCGTTTTTCTTGCGGTACGCAGACTTGCGCTCGGCTTTAAAGATTTCGGTCGGGTAAAAATCACCAGGAGAACCAAAAAAGGCAGGCGCGTTGAATTCAACAAGTTTAACGTCAATTTCAAGCCCTACATTCTTCTCGTTCTTCTTGTTGCGGTCTTTATTGTTTTGAGCATCGCCGGCAGTACGGTATTCAACGCGTCAAAATACGCCTCTGTTCTGACAGTGACCGATGCGGACTTTTCAAAGGACATTTCCGAATCGGTCGGAACGGATTCAATTGCACTGATGGATACCGCGTCCGCGAAAATGCTCGGCGACAGGGAGATAGGCTCGCTTTCAAGCGTGGTCAGCCAGTTCAATGTTTCGGATGATTACACTCAGATTGACTACCGCGGAAAGCCCGTCAAGGTTTCCGCTCTCGGCTACGCAGGCTTTTTCAAGTGGATAAACAACAAGGACAGCGGCGTTGTCGGCTACGTTACGGTTGACCCGGTTTCAATGTCCGCCGAGTTCACCGAGTACGGCTCGTAACTGGGTCAAGCGCAACGCAG
>OQVL01001702.1_pt1 | contig 13278 bp, 13 predicted proteins | sample 1691501 | NCBI WGS metagenome assembly OQVL01 (sample SAMN03418253, study PRJEB22391) | human gut metagenome | biome: human-gut; feature: organic feature; material: feces | host: Homo sapiens | place: Tanzania | collected 2013-01
GGATGTAATGCACATCCCGTACAGTATTCTTACAGATGACGATGCGGATTTTAAAATCTGGTCGGAAAGTGTAGTGTCTGTTTGGCGTGAAGGAAAGCGCAGTGTGATTTTGATATTCTGCGAAAATACACTGTGTGGATTCTTTCAATATTTCGTAAATGATACAACTTTCAGAATGGATGAAATACAATTCAAGAAAGCATATCAAGGTTGTGGTTTATTTGCAGAGCTGTATCATTACTTAACAACAATCATTCCGGTTCAAACAGAATATGTTGATGCGTTCTCACGAAAGGAAAATCTGAAGTCTCAGAAAATTTTGGAGCATCTCGGTTTGTCGGTTGTCAGCGAGAGCAAAAACGGCAAATCTTTATACTTTAAGGGCAAATACAAAACTTTGCTTGAACGCTATTCTGTTTATAGCGGGGAAGTGGGTGCGGATACCTGAGAATAATAAATGACCTGTATCAAAATTATGGTTTAAAAAATTCCGCCAAAGCTATCAATACGGCTTTTAATTTTTGTTTTTATAGCATGCGAAAGGGAATGTATGAAAGAAAGAACGGTCAACGAAAAAATAAAACTCATTCCGTATTACCCGAATTACGGTGTGACATACGAATGGTATCAGGATAAAGATGTTTGCAAGCAGGTTGACAACATAGACTATACATATTCTATGGAACGGCTTGAAGCTATGTATAATTATCTTTCTTCGCACGGCGAGTGCTATTATATATCCTATAACAATATCTTAATCGGTGATGTTTCGCTTACGAACGAATATGAAGTTGCGATTGTTATTTCAAAAGCATATCAAAATATGCACATAGGCAGAAAGTGCGTCGGCGAAATAATAAAAATCGCAAAAGAAAAGGGCGCGCCGTACGTTAAGGCGAGAATATATTCATTTAACGAACAAAGCCGAAAAATGTTTCTTTCCTTAGGGTTTTTACAAACCGACGAAGAAACGTATATACTTGATTTTAAGAATTGCTTGAAGTCTTAAACGTTCTGCGGCGTGTCAAAAACTTTTGAATATTCAGACATAAATTTCAGGGGCTGTAAAAGTGTTTTTACAGCCCCTGATTATAATTATTTAGTACTGTTAAATTTAAAGTACTGTTAAATTAAAGCGCTTCTGCTATAGCTTTTGTGTCGCGTGCGATTGCAAGCTCTTCGTTTGTGGGAATAACAAAAACTCTTACTTTGCAGCCGGGGAGAGTAAGCTCCGCTTCGTCGCCGTGAATCGACGCGTTAAGCTGCTCGTCGATTTTTATTCCAAGGAACGAAAGGTTTTTGCAAACGTCCGCTCTGAGGTCGTCGCAGTTTTCGCCGATGCCGCCCGTAAAGGCTATGCAGTCAACGCCGTCCATTGCGGCAACATAAGAGCCGATGTATTTGCGAATCTGATACCACTGCATATCTCTTGCAAGTTTTGCGCGGGCGTTGCCGTCCTTTGCCGCCTGCTTAACAACGCGGTCGTCAGAATGAACGCCCGAGATGCCGAGAACACCGCTCTTTTTGTTCATTATTGTATCCATCTCTTTCGGGGAGATGTTGTGTTTATCCATAATAAACGTAACAGCCGAGGGGTCAACGCCGCCGCAGCGGGTGCCCATCATAAATCCGTCAAGGGGAGTAAGACCCATGCTTGTGTCAAGAACCTTGCCGTCTTTGATTGCGGTTATCGAAGCGCCGTTGCCGAGGTGGCATGTGATAAGCTTGAAATCTTTAAGGTCTTTGCCCATAAGTTCGGCGGCCCTGTAGGCGACAAATCTGTGAGATGTGCCGTGCGCGCCGTATCTGCGGACGTGGTCGTTTTCATAATATTCGTAAGGAAGTGCGAAAAGATAACTCGTGGGGGGCATTGTGCTGTGGAAGGCGTTGTCAAAAACAGTTACCTGCGGAACGTCTTTTCCGAAAACCTCGGTGCAGCACTCAATGCCGGTTATATGCGCCGCATTGTGAAGCGGTGCAAGCGGAATGAGCGATTTGATGCCCTCTACAACCTTGTCGGTAACAAGCGTGCTTTCGGTGAAAAGGTCGCCGCCCTGAACAACGCGGTGGCCGATTGCGCCGATTTCGTCAAGTCTGTCAATGACCTTTGTGTCGCCCGAGGTGAGCGCGTCTTTAACAATTCCGAAAGCAACTCTGTGGTCGGGAATGTCAACGACTTTTTTAAATTCCGCGCCGTTTGCGGAGGAACCTTTTGCACTGCTCTTGTTTGTTCCGATGGCTTCGCAGATGCCCTTTGCAAGAACCTTTTCGCCGTCCATATCAAAAAGCTGATACTTGAGCGAAGAGCTTCCGCAGTTAATTACGAGAATTTTCATTAATAAACCTCCATATATTTCTGTAAAAGAAAATTAAATATACCGATGTTGTGTAAAATATTTACATACTGTCACAGACGATATTATAACATTAATATTTGTTTTTTCAAGATGTTTTTGGCGAACGGTGGCGGGTTTTGCAATTTTTACGTTTTTTAAGAGGTGATTTCGGTGAATTACGGCGTTGTTGCGGAGTTTAATCCGTTTCACAACGGACACAAGGCGTTTTTGGACGCTGTAAAAAGCGATGGCGGCACGGTCAGTGCCGTTATGAGCGAATGCTTTGTGCAGCGCGGCGAAACGGCGTCTTTGCGCCCCGGCGCAAGAACGCTTTGCGCTCTTAAAAACGGTGTTGACCTTGTTTTGGCGCTTCCCGTGACGTTTGCGGTTTCGAGCGCCGAAAATTTTGCGTTCGGCGGCGTTTCGGTTCTTTCTTCGTGCGGCGTTTTTGACGCGCTTGCATTCGGCTCCGAGTGCGGCGACAGCCGACTTTTGGAGGATTGCGCCGACGCGCTTTTGCAGCCGGGGTTTGACAAAGCGTTGCTTTCGGAGCTTAAAAGCGGCGTTTCATACCCTGCGGCGCGGCAGAACGCCTTAAGCAAAAAATACGGCGATGTTTTCTCGCCTGTGCTTTCTTCTCCGAACGACACGCTTGCGGTTGAATATATAAAAGCCGCGAAAAAGCTTTCGTTCAATCCGGAATTTAAGGCTGTAAAGCGTATCGGCGCTTTGCACGACTCTTTGGGCGGCGAGGGCGATATTCGTTCCGCAAGCGAAATACGCACTCTTTTCGGCGCCGAATTCAGTCGGTTTGTTCCCGAAAATGTGTTTGAAATATATGAATCCGAGGTAAGAGAAAATAAAGCTCCCGTTGATTTTTCAAAGCTTGAGGGCGCAATGCTCTACGCTTTAAGAAATATGACGCAAAATGATTTTAAATGCCTTCCGGATGTCAGCGAAGGGCTTGACGGCAGAATTTATGCCGCCGTAAGAGAGGGCAAAAGTTTAAAAGAAATACTTGAAAGCAGTAAGACAAAGCGGTATACTTATTCACGGCTTAAAAGAATACTTCTTTGCGCTTTTCTCGGAATAAGCGCGGATATGAAAAAGGCGGGCGTGCCGTATATCAGGGTTCTCGGCTTCACAAAAAAAGGCGAAGAGCTTTTGCGCGAAATGAAACGCAAGGCTTCGCTTCCCGTGGTGACAAATTACGGCGATATAAAAAAGCTCGGCGAAAAAGAGCGTCAATATTATGAGCTTGAGTCGCGCGTGCGTGATATTTTTTCGCTTGCAGAGCCTGTTCCGGATATATGCGGAACGCTTATGACCGACAAAATTATTAAGCTTTGAAAGGTGTTTTATGGACGTTTTGGTAATAGGCGGCGGCGCCGCAGGCCTTATGGCGGCGGGGACTGCGGCAAAGCGCGGACTTAAAGTTACGCTTCTTGAAAGAAACGACAAGCTTGCAAGAAAGGTTGCAATAACCGGCAAGGGCAGATGCAACGTCACAAACGACTGCCCGCTTTTAAACGACCTTATTGCAAATATACCCGTTAACGGGCGCTTTCTTTTCGGCGCGTTTTCAAGATTTGACACGCGCGACACAATGGATTTTTTTGAAAACGAGGGCGTGCCGCTCAAAATTGAGCGCGGCGGCAGGGTTTTTCCGGTTTCCGATAAAGCGCTTGATATTGTTGACGCGCTTAACAGATATATTACAAAAAACGGCGTTACAAGGAAACAGGGCAGGGCAAAAAGCCTTATCATTGAAGACGGGTGCGTTAAGGGCGCTGTTACCTTTGACGGTAAAGAATATTATGCAGACAATGTTATAATCGCAACCGGCGGAATGTCTTATCCTTTAACAGGCTCTACGGGTGACGGCTACGAAATGGCAAAAGAGGCAGGGCACACAATAACGCCCCTGAAGCCCTCGCTTACCGCGCTCGAATGCCACGAGGGCTGGTGCACATCGGCTCAGGGGCTTACTTTGAGAAACGTCGACCTTGAGGTTGAGGACACAAAAAATCACCGAATAATTTATAAAGACCAAGGCGAGCTTTTGTTTACGCATTTCGGCGTGTCGGGGCCGATGATACTTTCGGCGTCTTCTCACATGCGCGACTGCGAAAGCGGAAGATATGTTATACACATTGATTTTAAACCGGCACTCACGCACGAGCAGCTTGACAAACGCATAACGCGGGATTTGCTTGAATGCTCAAATAAAAATCTTTTCAACACGCTTGCGCTTCTTTTGCCGCGAAAAATGATACCCATAGTCGCAAATCTTGCAAAGGTAAACGGCAATCTTAAATCAAATCAGGTAACAAAAGAAATGCGCGGAGCAATTACGGAGCTTTTAAAGGATATTCGTCTTACCGTGACAAGGCCGCGTCCGATTGAAGAGGCAATAGTGACCTCGGGCGGCGTAAGCGTAGACGAAATCAATCCGAAAACAATGGAAAGTAAGCTTGTAAAGGGATTGTACTTTGCAGGCGAGGTTATAGACGTTGACGGCTACACAGGCGGCTTTAACCTGCAAACGGCTTTTTCAACGGGCCACCTTGCGGGGGAAAGCGTAAGTAAAGGAGAATGAAATTATGAAAGTAAATATAGCGATAGACGGCCCTTCGGGCGCGGGCAAAAGCACCATTGCAAAGGCGGCGGCAAAAAATCTCGGCTTTATTTATGTCGATACGGGCGCGCTTTACAGAAGCGTTGCTCTTAACGCAATAAGAAGCGGCGTTAAAGACACAAAAAACAAAGAGGAGGTTGTTCCCACTCTTTCGGGGCTTAATGTTTCACTGCGCTTTAAAGACGGCGAACAGCGCGTGTTTATAGGCGACTGCGATGTTTCGGAGGCGATAAGACAAAACGAAGTCTCAATGGCGGCTTCAAACGTATCAGCCATTCCCGAGGTGCGCGATTTTCTTTTTTCGCTTCAAAGAAATATAGCTTCCGAGAACGACTGCATTATGGACGGCAGAGATATAGGCACGGTTGTTTTGCCCGACGCAAAAATAAAAATATTTCTTACCGCGTCGCCCGAAGCGCGTGCATACAGACGTTTTAACGAGCTTTTAAAAAAAGGTCAGCAGATATCTTACGACACTGTATTAAAAGAAATAAAGGAGCGCGATTGGCAGGACTCGCACAGAGAAACAGCGCCGCTTAAAAAGGCGGAGGACGCCGTGCTTGTCGATACAACGGGCTATGGGCTTGAAGATGCCGTTAAAGCCGTTATGGACGTAATCGCAGAAAAGCTTAAATGACAAAAATCACACTTGCAAAAACAGCCGGCTTTTGCTTCGGCGTTGACAGAGCAATAAGGATTATAGAAAACCTTGTTTCCGACGGCAAAAAGGTCTCGACGCTCGGCCCGATAATTCATAACGAGCAGGTTATAGAAGAGCTTTCAAGTAAAGGCGTTAAGGTCGTTTCTGAGCCCGAAGAAGCAAAAGACAGCGTTCTTGTTTTAAGAGCGCACGGCGTTACAAAAGACGTTTTGGAAAAACTGCGCCTTTCGGGCGTGGAGTTTGTTGACGCCGCCTGCCCATTCGTTAAAAAAATACACAAAACCGTAATAGAAAACTCGAACGAAAACACGGTGACAATTATTGCGGGCGACCCGCTTCACCCCGAAGTCAGGGGCATAAAAAGCTATGCTTCGGGCGAGTCGTTTGTTGTGAGAAACGAAAAAGAACTTGAAGATTTGTTTGAAAAGAACGCTTATTTTTCTAAAAAAGAAATAATACTCGTTTCCCAGACGACTTTCAGCATAAAAGAATGGGAAAAAACTTTAAAAAAATTAAAATTACTATGTACAAACGCAAAAATATTTGATACAATATGCAGTGCTACCGAAGAAAGGCAGAAAGAGGCAGTCTTGCTTTCAAAAAAGAACGAAGCTATGGTAATCGTGGGCGGGCGGCACAGCTCAAACACGGCAAAGCTTTTTGATGTTTGTAAGGAAAACTGCACTGCATTTCTTGTCGAAACAGCCCGTGAGCTTGGTGGTTTGAATCTCGGGCGTTTTAACTCAATCGGTGTTACTGCGGGCGCTTCCACTCCCGCCGGTATTATAAAGGAGGTACTTAAAACCATGTCCGAAATTGTAAATGACAACAAAATGATTGAGGAGGAAAAAGTGCAGGACTCTGTACAGGCTTCTGATGACTTTGATTTTGAAGCCGCTCTTGAGGAATCACTCAGCAGTATGAACAGCGACCAGAAGGTCGTCGGTACTGTTTTGAGCGTTACACCCACAGAGATACAGGTCGATATCGGCAGGAAGCAAACCGGCTATATTCCGTACGACGAGTACAGTAACGACCCCCACGCAGACCCGAAGACCGAGCTCAAGCCCGGCGACAAGCTTAACCTCATCATTATGAAAACCAACGACCAGGAAGGCACCATTATGCTTTCCAAAAAACGTTACGACGCTATCAAGGCGTGGGACGACATCGTTGCAGCAGAGGGTACCGACACTGTTCTTACAGGTGTTGTTACCGACGTTATCCGCGGGGGCATTCTTGTTCTTTCAAATAACGTAAGAGTATTTATTCCCGCTTCTCTTGCCACTCTTAACAGGGGCGACAATCTCGAGGACCTTCTCAGAAAAGAAGTTAAGTTCAGAATAATCGAGATTAACAAACAGAGAAAAAGAGCTGTCGGCTCTATTCGCGCGCTTCTTAAAGAAGAACGCAAGGCAGCCGTTGACAACTTCTGGGCTAACGCTCCCGAAGTCGGCGAAAAAAGAGTCGGCGTTGTTAAGTCTCTTACCGATTACGGCGCATTTGTCGATATCGGCGGCGTTGACGGTATGATTCACATTTCCGACCTTTCCTGGAACAACATCAAACACCCGTCGGACGTTGTTAAGGTAGGCGACGAGGTTGAGGTTACAATCAAGGCCCTCGACCCCGAAAGAAGAAGAATTTCTCTCGGCTACAAAAAGGCTGAAGACAATCCGTGGGAGATTATGAAGAGAGATTATCCCGTCGGCACAGTTTGTGACGTTACAATCGCAAACTTCACCGATTTCGGCGCATTTGCTCACATCATTCCCAGAGTAGACGGCCTTATCCACATTTCTCAGATTGCCAACAAGCGCATCGGCAAACCCTCTGACGTGCTTAAAATCGGCGAGACGGTTCAGGCAAAAATCATCGGCATTGACTTTGACAACAAAAAGGTCAGCCTTTCAATTCGTGCTCTTCTTCCCGAAGAAGATGCGGCTGAAGAAGCTCCCGCTGCTGCAGAAGCTTCCGAAGAGACGGCAGCAGACGCCGAATAATCACACTTTAAAAGGCGGCTGTCTTTTGACAGCCGCTTATTTTTAAAGCTATGGCGCACAAGAGGAAAGAGTAATTATGTATTGTTCAAAATGTAAAAAGCAAAGCCCCGACAATTTTGACAGATGTGCCTATTGCGGAGCAAAGCTCAATAAAGGTGCCGCCAAAAAAGCGGTGCTGCCGAAATTTAAAGACCGCAAACACCGCGCCGTTTCTTTAAAGGCGGTTGCCGTATCGCTTGTCGCGGCGGCGTCTTTAATAGCGGTTTTAAGTATCACCGTCGGCATTTTTACAAGCAAAAGGCCCGATTCGCTCATAAAAACAATAACTGCCGCAACTGAAAAGTGCGACGCGAAAATGTATTTCGGGATATATGACGACGAATTTAAAGCTTATGAAAAAGACAATGTGTATTATTCAGACTCGGCGCTTTTTGACGGGCTTTGCAAGCCGCTTTTTGAAAGCAGCGATTTTTATAAAAAAACGTGCGGCGAAAATTTCAGACTGACTTTTTCGGTTGCACGGGCAGATTATTTTGACAGCGAGGAGCTTTCAAAGCTTAATTCGGAGCTTTCGGAAGCGTATGGGTATAAAAAGACGTGCCATGAAGCCGCAGAAATTGATTATACCGTAACGGCACAGGGCGAAAACGGCAAATACGTTTCGGTTTATAAAAACGTAAAGTGCATAAAGCTCGGCGGCAAGTGGTATAAAGCGCCCGAGACGCAGTGAAGCGTCGAAGTTTGTCGCTTTTTCCGTTTTTAACAAAAATACGGGACTGTTAATAAAAAATATTTGACAAACTGCAAAAAGTGATGTATTATCAAAGCAACGTTGCAATTTGAGGTGGTTTTTTGGGCGGCAATGCGGCTGATTACAAAGAGCTTTCAAACGAAGAACTTGTGGCTCTTTTCAAAAACGGCGAAAAAAAGGCTCTTGACGTTTTAACCGAGCGTTTTTTCAAGCCGAGCGCCAAAACTGCGGGCGGCGCGGGCTGGTTAGACAGAGACGACCTGCTTCAGGAGGGTATGTTCGGCTTCCTTTATGCCGTTAAAAACTATTCTCCCGAAAAAAACGTGCCTTTCGGGGCATATGCCTATATGTGCATTAACGACCGCATAAAAACCGCCGTAAAGAAGGCGAAAAACGGCTTTCTTATAAGCGACGAAACAGCACTTTTTGAAAACGAAGCGTCAGGTGTTGATGTTGTCGGTGCGGTCGAAGATAACGAGCTTTTGGGGCACGTTCTCAATATGTGCGAAACGCGACTTTCGGGCGTTGAAAAAACCGTGCTTTTTTGCAAAGTCAGCGGGCTTTCATACGACGAGATTTCACAAAAACTCGGTATGTCTCAAAAGGCGGTTGACAATGCATTGCAGCGTGCACGAAAAAAGCTTAAAGACATAATGGCTTAGTAACGGCTGATTAACCGCCGAGCACAAATCTTGACGGTTTCAATATAAGTCCTCTTAGCTTAACAGCAGAGCGTTGATTTTTAGGTTGCGGGGTTTTTCCGCTCCTTTCGCCAAAGGTGGCGGTGCAATTCCGTTAGAGGGCAACATCATTTATCAAGCGAGGTACTAAAAATGTACGAAGACAAAACTCTCATCTGTAAAGAATGCGGCAACGAATTTGTTTTTACAGCGGGCGAGCAGGAATTTTATGCTGAAAAAGGCTTTGTAAACGAGCCCCAGCGCTGCAAGGCTTGCCGTGACGCACGCAAGCAGGCTGCAAAGGGCGACCGCGAAAAGTTCAAAGCTGTTTGCGCTAACTGCGGCGGCGAAGCGGAGCTTCCCTTTAAGCCCCGTGAGGACAGACCCGTTTATTGCAGCGCTTGCTACGCAAAGATGAAAGAGCAGGCATAAATAAGCCTTGAAATTGTCCTGCGTTTCGTACAGGACGGAAAATATAAAGCGAAACATATAAAAACCGAATCGATACGACAATTGTTTGCCGCAAAGATTCGGTTTTCTTTTCATATAATAATGGATATTTAAATTAAAAGGGTGAAAACGGCTTATGAATTTCAGAACGGCGGTTCTTCAAAAAAAGTCTTGTGCCGGGGCGCTCTGCGAAAATACAAATACCGTTATCTTAAAAATGAGCGAAGCGGCAAAAAACAACGCCGATATTCTTTTGCTGCCCGAGGCATTTTTAACAGGCTACGCCTTGCCGACAGATAATAACAGCGCGCTTTGCGACGAAAGCGTTTACCTTGAAAAGATATGCATTGCAGCAAAAGAGTATAGCATCGGCGTGGTTGCAACAGCGTTTACAAAGGGCAAAAGCAAGCCGCAAAACTCGGCATATGTAATTGATAAGCGCGGCAATGCGCTTATGAAATATTCAAAGGTTCATACCTGTGATTTTGCAGACGAAGCCTGTCTTGAAAGCGGTGATGAATTTTTCGTTTGCGATTTTCACGGCGTAAAAATCGGCGTGATGATTTGTTATGACCGCGAATATCCCGAAAGCGCACGCATTCTTATGCTTAAAGGCGCCGAGATTATTCTTGTCCCCAACGATTGCGCGTCAATGAGACCGCGCCTTTGCGCTTTGTCGACGCGTGCCTATGAAAATATGGTCGGCGTTGCAATGGCAAACCCAAACGGCGAAAACGCGGGCAATTCGTGCGCCTACAGCCCCGTGTGCTGGGACGAAAACGGCAACTGTATTGACAACACGCTGCTTCTTTCAGACAGCCTCGGCGAAGGGCTTTTTTATGCGGATTTTGATATGGAACAAATTCGCAAATACCGCGAAAGCGAAATGATGGGAAATACCTACAGAAAAGTAAAGGCATATGAAGAGCTGCTTAGTAAAGAAATAAAATATCCGTTTTTAAGGCGTAATCAAAATCAGTTTTGAGGTGTATCTATGTTCGGCAAAATTTTTTCCTGCGAAGAAACAGGCGCAATTTCAAAAACAGACTATGCGGATTATTACGGCGAGCTTATGCCGTCGCAGTTTTGCGTTGTATACCGCTATGATATTCTTTATAAAAAAGAGCTTGAACGTCTTAATAAGCCGCAACATTCGCCGTATGCATTGCCTGCAGAAAACAAATCAATGCGTATATATAACGGTATCGACAGAGAGCCGTCAAAAAATACGCCCGAGAATTTCAACTTGTATTCCGAGCGCGAGGCACGCATTTATTTTGAAAATCTTTTACAAAAAGACGATTGCGAATTGATTTTTATTCGTCTATGCGATTGTGAGTGCGACGTTCCGAAAAATATGTCTTTTTTGGGTTATGATGTTGCTTATGTGTTTGACAGTGCATTCGGCGACGGATTTTCCGCAATATGCGACTGTATGTTTTTAGCGCGGTGGCACGGGTGTGATGAAAGCGGAAAAGAGTTTGAGAGAGAATTTAACAGCCTGAACAAAAACGGTCTTTTTGACCGCAAAGAGGACGCAGTTAATTATTTAGTGCATTATCTGAATCAGGAGTGGTCTGAGCGCGGAAACTTTTGTATTTATGAGATTTATCGCTGAAATCGGCGCGTCCGACAATAAATATAACGGGTGCTGTAAAGCGTGTTTTTACAGCACCCGTTAATATTTAATTAAGAAGCGCGCGCTCTTTTGCGTCCGAAATCGAGTTTTTTAACCACTCATCCATAAACTTTAGCTGTTCTTCTGTGTGAAACCAATGCTCGCCGTCTTTCATAACAGAAAGCTTTGCACCCGATTTTTTTGAAAAAGCCGAAATTGTCTCAAACGGTGTGAGATTGTCACATTCGCCGTACAAAATATATGTCGGCACATCCCAGTTAATCGGATTATTTCGAGCATACGAAAGATACTCCCACGAAAGCGTCTCGCCGAAATTTGTGGGGATTTCTTTTTTTATTTTAAGCTCTTCTTCGCCGACATCTGAAAAACGCATCATGTTTTCAATAAGCTTTTCCATATCCGCGACGGGCGAAATAAAAAATGCAAGGCTCACTTCTTTTTTTGAAAGCGCGCTCATTGAAAAATATGCGCCGATGGGTGATCCCATGGAAGTGCGGATTCACGGATATGAACTGACCCTGCGTCTGGATGAGGCAAAGGAGATTGAAGTGAGGGAAGCTGCCGCACAGGAGGGTGACTGCGATGGCAGAGCCGGAGGATCCAGAGGAAAATCCGCAAAAGAACACCCCGGTCTTGGTGAGGGCGGCAGATATCATGTCAAGGCAGATGAGCACCCGCTTGAAGAAGGGACCAAAATGCATTTTGCTCTTGCCGGCAACCAGAATTGCGGAAAAACCACCTTGTTTAATCAGCTGACCGGTTCCAATCAGCACGTTGGAAATTTCCCGGGTGTTACGGTTGACAGGAAGAGTGGATGTATCAGGGGAAATGAATTGACGGAGGTTGTTGACCTGCCCGGTATTTATTCGCTTTCTCCATATACAAGTGAAGAGATTGTATCAAGACAGTATATATTGGATGAACATCCGGAAGGAATCATCAACATTGTCGATGCAACCAATATTGAAAGAAATCTGTATCTGACGATGCAGCTGATGGAATTGAATGTTCCGATGGTGTTAGCTCTCAATATGATGGATGAGGTACGCGGAAACGGCGGTACTGTGGATATCAATGAAATGGAATCGCTGCTTGGTATTCCGGTTGTGCCGATTTCTGCTGCCAAAAATGAAGGTATTGATGAGTTGGTCAACCATGCGCTTCATGTTGCCAAATATCAGGAGCATCCCGGCAGAATGGATTTTTGTGATGAAAAGGATTATAACGGTGCTGTTCACCGATGCCTGCACGGTATTATGCATCTGATCGAGGATCATGCACAGGCAGCTGGGATTCCGGTCCGGTTTGCTGCAACCAAGCTTGTTGAGGGTGACAGACGGGTGTTGGACAGACTGGAGCTTTCTCAAAATGAAAAAGAAATGATAGAGCATATTATCTGTCAGATGGAGGAAGAGAGAGGCATGGACCGGGCAGCGGCAATTGCCGACATGCGTTTTGCTTTTATCAAAAAGCTGGTCGGAGCCTGTGTAGTAAAGCCTCATGAGAGAAAAGAACGTGAAAGGAGCCGCAGGATTGACCGGTTTCTGACCGGGAAGTATACGGCAATTCCCGCTTTTGTCGGCATCATGGCACTTATTTTCTATCTGACCTTTCATGTGATCGGAAAGGGACTTCAGGATCTGCTCGCCATGCTGATTGACAAGCTTACTGTATATGTCGCACAGGGAATGGAAGCGGTAAATGTCAATGCAGTGATACAGTCTCTGATTCTGGATGGTATTTTTAACGGTGTGGGAAGTGTTGTCAGCTTTCTGCCGATTATTGTGACCTTATTCTTGTTTCTGTCTTTGCTTGAAGATACCGGATACATGGCGCGTGTCGCATTTGTTATGGATAAGCTTTTAAGGAGGATCGGGCTTTCCGGCAGGAGTATCGTACCGATGCTGATCGGATTCGGCTGTTCTGTTCCGGGCGTTATGGCAAGTCGTACACTTTCTTCAAGAAGAGATCGACAAATGACAATCATTCTAACACCTTTTATGTCATGTTCAGCAAAACTTCCAATCTATGCTTTCTTTACCTCTGTCTTTTTCCCAGGTAAGGGCGCATTGCTGAATTAGGCTTCTTAGGAGTTGTTGTATAAACACGAACACAAACAC
>OQVL01001703.1_pt1 | contig 13278 bp, 7 predicted proteins | sample 1691501 | NCBI WGS metagenome assembly OQVL01 (sample SAMN03418253, study PRJEB22391) | human gut metagenome | biome: human-gut; feature: organic feature; material: feces | host: Homo sapiens | place: Tanzania | collected 2013-01
TAAGGATAGAGGGGATAATGTTTGTTGTTTGGTTGTCTGGTCGCTTTGTTAAATGCTCAAACAACTAAACAACAAAACAACTAAACAACAAAAACAACATGTGCACTTATCAATAAATGTCGTCATGATAAGTTACCTTTGTTTCTTGGAATTATAAATTCAAGTAACCACGCACAAAGATACACATTTTAGCGGACAGCAACAACTTAGAAACAGGCGTAAACAAAGGAATGGAGATATGCTACTTTCTATTGCTCTGGTAAGGCTGGCACAGATCACGGTCTTTATAGACCTGACTGCTCTTCGGAGCACAGTAGAGATAGGTAAGAGTTGACGTGCGGTCGGTCTCTACTGAGTCGGCCACCAGTCCGAGGATGGAGCCGAACTCACGCTGCACCTGCATCTGCAGTTCGGCAGGAATGACTGGCTGCTTGAAGTCATGTCCCACATTGATGCGGCAGGAGAGGATTTCTCCGGTGCGTGGATGTATGGTCTTCTCTAACGAAACGCCCTTCTTTCCCATGTCGTATGCCACGAGCATCGGGGCAAAAAGAGGAGCGGCCCCTTTGGCAATACGGCTTACCTGCAGCCTCATCTTCACTTTCGCTTTCGCCAGAACGCTGTTCCATGCGAGTATGCCATTCTGCAAGGCTTCGACATAACGTTCCGGCACCAGGCTGTCGATATACACCTTGCATGGATGCTGCGGATTGAGACGCACCACCAATGAGTCATCCACTGCCTTGTAAGGATTCTGCGAATAGTCCGTGAAATGGATGGTCTGCACCTTCATGTCCCTTGCCGCCATGCGGATAGGCATCCCTTCACGCGGAAGGAGGCGGACATAAAGGCTGAGACGCAGCGGCTTGTTGCCGTTCGGCAGTATTATCGCCATGCTGTTGAAGGCATATTGGTCTGACTCTGCCTCGTGATAACGCTGTATCTGCATCATCATTCCGCCGTCAGAAGGCTGCGGTGCCTTGGCTGCAGGGATGGCTTCTGCGGCTACAAGCCTGCTCATCTCTGGCACAAGGGTTCGTATTTCCTGATATTGAGGATAACTGATCCATTTCTTTTCTCCCGTCATCACGTCGGTGATGTCGATGATAGGGTTGCCCTGTTCTGATATAGCGACGGCAGGATACTGCTCTCCTGCTACCGGAACATTGGATGACCTGAAGGCTTCCCAATAGTTGCACTTCGGGTCCATGATGCGCTCGGCATAGAAAGGCTGACGGAATTCCACGGTCTGCGGACCGGCGATGTCAAGGCATACTACGCCAAGCGACTTGACCGGGCGACCTGTCATGCCGAATCCTTCGTCTATCTGTCCTCCTATCTCTATCTCCCTTCCGTCATACTGTCGGGGAAACTCCATGTAGATGCGTCCCTCTTTCTGATAGATGGGGAAGGTGCCGTCCACCTTCGTCATGTCGGAAGTGGAGAAATCCCTGAATGAGAGCGGCTTCGCTGGCTGTGTTTCCTTCTCTTGCGCCTGCATGGACTGGACGGAGAAGAGGAGGCAGAGGAATATTAGTATTTTCATTGTCTTTGTTTTGTTTTCAGGTTTTTGTTATTGGGGAATTGCTGGGAACCAGCCGGTAACGCGGCTGGCACAGTGGCGACGCGGTGAGATTCTTTTGCTTGCACAGTGGCGGCGCGGTGGGGCTGGCACTGGATGGGACTACATGTCCTTGTATGCTGCCTCTGTCTTTTCTTTCAGTGCCTTGACATCATCGAGCAGTTTTTCGAGGTTCTTGACGACAGTCTCATCCTTTTCGGCATCTTTCACTTTGCCTATACGCTGCAAGGCATTGTCGAAATGGTCCATCTGCTGGTCACGGATGCGCTTTATCTCCTTCTTTCGGTCGAGATGAAGGGCAGAGGTCAGCTTGGCATCGAACAGCCATTCTGGCGGTGCAGCCACGTAATCCTGGATGAATTTCAGCACTTTCTGCGTATATTCCGGTGTGTCAAGCACTTTACGCACAAGATTGCGAGGCTTTCCCGTCTCCATTCCTGCCGAGAAATCATCCTCATAATAATATCCACCGAGATGGGCAAAGACGTGTCCGGTCCAGAGATTGTAATGGTCGGAAAGCGCACGGAACCTTCCCTTCATCACCTGCTCTTCGGTAAGCGACTTGGGAGTCCATATATCAAGCGAACTGAGATACTTGAGATTCTCAATGCCACAGGTGTTGAGCGCCACATGGTCATTGCCGAGATCTTCCTGCTGTGAACGGATGTCACGGGAATCATGGAAAGCCAGTTCAGGGCGTGCCTTCTTCTGCTGCTCATACCATTTCCACCTTGCAGTCTCCTGTTCCTCCGGTGTATCACCTTCAAACTCGCGGTATCCCCACTCTATTGCCCAGCGGTCATATTCCCCGAGCTGTATTCTGCGGTTGCGGAAATCCACCTTGTCGCCCGGACGCAGGGCATAATTGAAGCGCACATAGTCCATTATCGAGGTGCCGAGTCCATGCTTGTTGAGATAATCATTATCGCGAAGCTGGTCTATTGACGCCATGCTGCTTCCGCTGTGGTTATGCTCCAGTCCGAGGCTATGGCCTATCTCGTGGGTGATTACCATCTTCAGCAGTTCGCATTGCAATGACTCCGGCAGCACCGTCTTGCGTGCTTCGGCATCAGAAGCGCCGCACTGGGCGAAGTACCAGTTCTGCACTATGTCCATCACGCTGCTGAACACTCCGACGTGGCAACCCATAATCTCTCCGCTCCTGCCCTCGCAAGGCGTAGGACCATAGGCATTGCTCATGCCTGATATCTTCCATGAGATATAGGCATAGTGGTTGTCATACATGCAGAAGTCAGGGTCTTCCTTCGGTGTCGGAGCCAGTTTTGCATCAATGGCATTCTTGAATCCAGCCTGTTCGAAAGCCGGTCGCCATTCCCTCACCGCCTCGATGATGCTCTTGCGGTACATCTTCGGGAAATTGCGGTCGATATGGAAGATGATAGGATTGACCGGTTCCACCAGTTCGCCACGGCGATAACGCTCCCTGTCCTCCGGACGGATCTCCAGTCTCCAGCGCTTTATTATCGGCATACGGCTCAGCGTGCCGTCAGAAGCGAGGACACTCTTGCCGATTTCAAAGTAGGACTTGCCGTCTCCCCTCTTCACGGAGATAGGATATTTTGGCATCAGAGACACGCATACGCCAGTCTCCCAGAGTCCTTCGTAGGACGGTGTGTTCTTTCCCGGCATCGGGATAGCGAGGTTCTTGTATGCTCTGGAGATGCGCATCAGGATGCAATCATCCTTTCCCCTTACCTCAAGGATGCTGTCGCGGTCCTTGTTGCGCATACTCAGTTTCATGTCGTAATAAGCCGGCTCCATGGCGAATAGCGTGAAGTTCTTCAACGTATTACCTATTTCTATGATGGTGCGTCCCTGTCCTTGATGTATTACAGGGAAACGCTTGTATATTCGTTCCTGCGGATTGAGCATTGCAATCCTTGCGAAGTCGCTTGCCGGGTCGGCTATGATGCGCTTATGCTGCGGGTCTGTCATCCATACCTCGTTGCCCTTCTTGTGGAGGGAGAAGTATATCGGACCTATCATATCGCCGGCATACCCATACTTCGTCTCGCTGCCACGGTCGGGAGACTCCGGCGCACTGAGTATGGTAGTGGTGACGCTGTACTCACGGTCGAGAAGAGAATCAGGCACAGACCAGTAGATTGCGCCTCCAGTCTCGTAGGTATCAAACATGCCTTTCGTCACCTTGGCATCATGGGGTAGCTTACCGTCAGACAGAATCTGCCCGCTCGCCATCAGCGAACAGGCAGACCCGAATACGATAGACAATATATATTTTATCTTTATCATGGATGATTGTCAATCATTAAGATTCTATTCTTCCCGCTTCAGCCTAAAACCGGAGCGGGAAGAAATGGGGATGATTATTCGTAATTGTAGGATATATCCACTATCTTGCCGAAGGTATTCTGAGGATCAGAGAATATGAATGCGGCATTGTCAGAACGGTCCACGTCACCGGCAACGGTCAGTTGCAATTCACCGATCATGCCTTTACCATCGGATGTATTGATGGCGAAACCGAGAATCATGCCGTTTCCTTTTTGACTATCCAGAGGGTCACGGAACTTCAGACATGCTATCTTGGCATTGCTGTCAGCCTCATAGGAATAGATTTCCTCCATCTTCTGGCGCTCCATGTCGATGCGATATATGCTATTGCCTACAGCCATAAACACGAAGTGGGCAGAGAAAGCCTGTGAAGCCGCAAAGCGAGCGGTCTTCAGGTCAGTCGCAAAAGGTACAGGTATGGTGTATTTGCCGGCACAGAGAGGGTCATCACCCTTGCTGAAGCGGAAGATGGTGAGGTCGGAACCACCTTCTGACACCATGACAGCATAGGCATAATAGCCGTTATCGCCACCACGGAGGATGTCACATACGTCCAATGACGGATCCACGAGGTTCGGATTAAAGGCATAATTGCCCTCTGCATCCTCGGACAAGTCGCGGAATACCAATGGCTTCGCGTCAGTCCATGGGGAACCTTTACGGTAATACTGTGACTTATAGTAAGAAGTCATGAAATAATCGGTCATGGATGAGAAAGCCGCACCAATGCGGAAGCGATGGGTCTCCTTGTTGAAAGCCAGCACAGAATTGCCGAATGATGCGAAAGATGTAGGAAGGAATATAGCCTGACTTGACTCGCCGTCGGCATTCTCCTGCATATCATACACAGAATAAGGTACGCACCATCCGTCATCGTATGCGAAATAAGCCTTCTTGTCAGTCACGAACATCTCGCCTTTCTTGTCCATTCTGTAGAAAGAGAGATTGACAGGGACATTGTTCTTGGCATTCTCGAACATGATCTTATTGGTGCCATACATCATCTGCAATGTGCTTGGAGAGTAAGTGGCAATGTTCTTGTCTGTGGCAATGGTCAGGTTGGCAAAGTTTGTTCCGCCCATTGACTTATATCCATAACTGCCATTGGCCTCAATAGCGAGAGGCTTACCTTCGAGAGAGAAGGACTCACCAGTCTCAGACTTGAACACATCAGAGTAAGCGAAGAAGCCGTTTGCATCGCCTTCCACAGCTCCGATTATGCCATGCTGGGCATCATTCTCCTGCAGCACGAACCATGCAGGATTCAAAGGCTTTACCACAGCCACCTTACCAAGTTCAAACCACTGCTGGCCAGTGACCTTGTCACTGATCACGAGCAGCATTCCGATGCTCTCAGGATTGCCTGCTTCCACCTCTACATTACATACCTTGCCAGTGGAATAATCATCATAGTCAGCAAGGCGCTTTGAACCTATCTTGATGTTGTCACCCTTCTTGAGCTTCTTCCATTCGAAGGTGAGATTGTCTTCACTCTGCGATACGGTCTGCTTCAGCTCAGGAGTCAGCGTCACCGTCACCGGTTCATCCTTTGGCATACGAACCTTCACCTCAGGAATTTCCACAGTCAATTTGTTGACTGCATCAAAATTATAATCATAGTTGCCCTTGTCATCATAGCAACTCTGGACGAGAACCATTGTCATCAGGCCCAGGATATAGAAATATGTTTTCTTCATGATTTGTCGCTTTTTTTATTATTCCTCATCAGGGAAGATGTCATTACCATTCTCATCAAGGATTGGACCGTGCTCAGCCTTGTATGCAGTGTATGCCTTATCCAGTTCTTCGATAGCGGCATCAGCCTCTTCATCATCGTAAGCCCAGCCGTCTTCCGTGATGAAAGAGTCGAGGGTTCTGCCCCATACATCCATGATGTAGCAATACTTGATAGGGCTGAAGTCACCCAATCCCTTCCAATACCAGTCGCCCCATGTCTCAGGCTCGGTGATAGACCACACATAGTTTACCTCTACGGTGTGCTCTTCTATCAGTCCTTTGGCAAACTGATGGTTAGGATTGGCAAGGTCAAACTCCAGATTGCATCCGTATGCTTTTCTGCCAGCCTTGTATTCAGGACGCTTGATCTTGAAATATACATACTGACATACGGTGTCGATGGCTGAATAAGTGTATTTGTCATCGAGCTGGATATCGAGCGTATTGGAGTAATCCTTGTTGTCTGTCTTCTTGATGCAGAAGTCGCGGCTCGCTGTAAGCATATCGCCCTGGATTCTTACGCGCACGCTATCCAGACGATAAGGCTCCGTCTTTCTCTTCACATAGTCGGAGTCACGCAGGTCGCCATATACTGTACGATAGTCGAAATTGATGCGAGGCTCCTGATCGTACATGGCTATTTTCTCCTCAGAGCAGCTGGTGTAGCACAGAGTCATCACCAGAGCTGAGATATAAAACAATATTTTCTTCATAATTTCATTCCTCCTTTATTTTGTAGTGGTGTTGTTGCCGAATATCTTTTCATTGTCCGGCAATGGCATCTGATATTCCTTGCTTGTCATGTTAGCTACGCCGCAACCGTAGTATGTGGTGTAATTATGAGCCTTGAGGAAGAAGAACAGCTGTCCTTCTGCATAGTATTCCTTACGGTATTCCTTCATGATCTCATTGATACGGCGTGTCTGCTGCTTGCCCTCGATGGCAGTAGCATCCGGTGAGTCAAAGCCATTAGGATGGAGCTCTTCGCTATAAGGAATACCACGAGACTGGCGCACAGCGTTCAGTGCATCGACACTTGCCTGCGCATCAGGAGCACATTCAGCGATGATGTAATACATTTCAGGGAGACGTATCATAGGAATACAGTTGTAGCCATCATTGGCATAGCTGTCCAGATGAGCCTGATTATACTTGAGGCAGAAAGCATACTGATGGCCTTCATCCCACTTGAATGCCACTACATTCTGACGCCAGTCGGATGTATAGCCTTCAAATACCTTGTCGAACATCTCCGCACTCATGCCAAAGCGCTGCTGCGGGCTGGTGGTAGCCATATCCATGCTGTTCTGGTCAAGCAGATTGGAGAGCTTATCGACTGAGAGTCCGAAGATCTGCTCACCGAAGCGCACAGAATTGTAATTGGATGGAGTCTGGCTCTTGTAGAGAGTGAAATACTTGTTTGCATCGATTACCTGCTGTGCATACTGTACGGCAAGGTCCTTCTGACCAGAGTAGCAATATACTCGGGCAAGCATAGCCTTGACAGCATAGAGGTTCATGCGGAACTCACGGTTGGAAAGAAATTCCGTGCGGGATTCGCCATCGGTATGGAAATCGCATGGATCATGCTCAGCAAGGAGAGCCTCTGCTGCCTTGAGGTCTGCCAGAATATTCTCCACCACCTTGTTGGCTGGCAATACAGGTGTTGCCTCCTTGTCGAAAGTGGTCTTGTAAGGGATTGCCGCATCTGCAGGATGCTCACTGTAGATAGGACCGAAGAGACGCAGAAGGTCGAAATACACGAAAGCACGCAGACCGAGCGCTTCACCCTTCATGCACTCATAGTAATGAGGGGTTTTCAGCACATCGCGGTGTGTCTCAAGATTCTGGAGCAGGTTATTGAGGTTTGCCACCACATTATACATCTCCAGATAGATATTGTCCTTCTTGCTGAGGAACTGGTTGGTATAATCGAACACGAAAGCCTGATTATACACGCTGTTGCTATTATATGAAGGATAGTCGCAATACAATCCAGCCAACTCGTCGAGATAAGCGTATTTCAAATCGCCGGCATAGAGGTTTGCAGTGCCCAACTTGAGGTAGGCTCCTGTGAGGATATCCTTGAATCCAGACTCCGACTCAAACATCTTGTCGGCTGGAATTCTGTCCTTTGGTGACACGTCGAGCCAGTCATTGCAGGAAGTCAAGCTTCCCATCAGGACTGAGAACATCATTATATATAAATATTTCTTCATGATTATCTTTGTGAGTTAAAGGTTAGAATGCTACGTTCAGTAAGAATGTGAATTGACGGGAGAATGGATAGTCGAGACCACGCTCACGCTTTACTGATGAGATATAGAAGAGATCCTCCATCGTGAAGCCCAACCTTGCAGATGACAAGCCGAGATCCTTGATGAACTTGGTGTTCCTTGTGTCGGCACGGTAATAGAATGAGAGCGTGCTTCCCTGGAACAGATTCTCGTCCATCAGGAAACGTGAGGTCGCCTTTGTGCCCTGTCCGTGAGGATTGAGCGCACGGAACATGGAGTGGTCGCCTGGTTTCTGCCAGCGAAGCTCCGTCACGCGGCGGTCTGCATTATACACGAGGTCCGCATTCTCCACCTTGTCAACCAATGTCTGGTTATATACCTGTCCGCCAAACTTATAGCGGAAGCTTACGTCAACGCCCCAACCCATGTATGTGAATGAAGAGTTGATGTTGCCCTGCCATGTAGGCTCTGTGTTACCCATAGGAATAGCGTCAACGCCACTGTAGTTTGCAGCGCTGGTAAGTTCTCCGTTTCGCTTGACGAGAACCTCGTTGCCGGATGCAGGGTCAATGCCAAGAGAAGGCACTACCCAGATGCTTGTCATGGAATTTCCTTCCTCATAGCGTGGCAATGGCACATTGTCGAGGCCCTTTGTGCTTGCCTCGTTGATGTGGCGCATAGCCTCTGAGATTTCCACGAGCTTGTCCTTGTTGTGGGAAGCATTGAGCGTTACGGTCCAGTATGACTGCTTTGCAGAGTTACGGTAAGGTATGCCGGAGAGGCTTAATTCCCAACCCTTGTTCTCTATCTTGCCCACGTTCTCCGGATAAGAACCGAAACCTAATGACGGAGCGAGGGTCACTTCGGTCACGAGATTGTCAGTCACCTTCTTATAGTGCTCGATTCTGGCTGTGATACGATGGTCGAGGAAGCCGAGTTCCAATGCAAAGTTGGTGCTCTTGGTGGTCTGCCACTTCAAGCTCTCATTGTGCATGTCCTTGAGTTCCGCTCCTGTACCGTCGGAAGAGAAGTAAGGCAACAAGAGTGAATATTTGTAATAGCTGTGTGCCTGATAAGGATTGAAGCCCTGAGAGCCAGTCGTTCCGTAAGTGCCACGCACCACGAAGTCAGAGAGCCATGAGATATTCTTGAAGAGTTTCTCCTTCTTCACGTCGTAACGGAGACCTGTTGACCAGAAAGGAGCCCAACGGTTGTCGGTGCCGAACTCTGAAGAACCGTCCAGTCGGATATTGAAATCGACGGAATACTTATACATATATGAGTAGCCGGCACTGAATACCCAGCCCACTGAGCGGCTTGTGGTCTCATTTCCTGACACTGCCTCGTCGAATCTCTTGCCGAAGAGCAGGTCGTCCATGTTGTCATTAGGGAAACCTGTGACATAAGTGCCGTAGTAATCTGTGCTGTTCTCCAGCAAGCTCATGCGGGCATTGGTGGTGATGTAGTGCTCCTGGATCTGCTTGTTCCAGCTCGCTGTCAGGTCAACGCCCCAGTTTACTGCCTCACTCTGGGTGCGACGGTAGTCACCCTTCTTGGTAGGATCGGAGATATTCTCGAAATATGTGTGCTGTGCAGGACGGAATACGTCATGATGGCCTACGCTCTTCGAGAGGGAGAAAGCACCCTCCAGACGGAGCTCATCAGTAGGATTGTATTCCACCTTGAACAATTCACGCACGGAGAAGTTAGTACTCTTGTCCTTGCTGTTGAAAGTGGTGTTATAGAGAGGGTTAGGATAAGATGCCGTCTGGGTGTTGGTACCGGAGAAATTATCCAGCATCTTCTGCATATTGCCATTCTCATCGTATGGAGTGAGGTAAGGGTTCAGCTTGGTGTATTGGCTGAAACTGCCGTAATTTGACTCGTTAGCAGTAGAGTTGTCGATGGTAATGCTGTTCTTCAGCAATACTTTCTTCATGCGGTACTGGAAGTCGAGCATACCGGTGAGCACATCACGTCCGCTGTTCTTCATCACACCTGGAGAATTATTGTAACCTACATACATACGATAGCGCAGAGCTTCGTCGCCACCTTCCAGCGTTACGGTGTGGCGCTGCTGGATGGATGTGCGCAAAGGCTTGCTGAGCCAGTAGGTGTCAACGCCGGAAAGCACGTTCTGGAGCTTTGACTGATAGAGCTGCCATCTGTCGATGGTCTCGCCACCGTCGATATACACTCCTGCCTTATACTCGGCATCGAGCTTCTCTCTAGCATCCATCAGATTGTAAGCGGAGAGGTCCGGTGCCTCCACACGCATTTCTCCACCGTAAGTGACCCAGATCTTTCCAGGCTTCGGAGTCTTGCTTTCGATGACGATAACGCCGTTGGCAGCGCGTGAACCATAAATAGCAGTAGCAGCGGCATCCTTCAAGATAACGATTGAAGCGACGCGGTCAGGGTCGAGGTCAGCGAGTGTTTGTATTGAAATCTCAAATCCGTCCATGATGAGGAGCGGCTGGTTGGCATAGGTCTCATATTCGCCTTGCACAGCCTGCACTTCGGAAGAGGTGCTCAAATCCATGTTTGCACCGCCACGCATACGCATGTCCGGGAGGCTGTTAGGGTTGGAACCTGCCAGATTGTTCTCCATGATGTTCAGACCTGGAGTCAGGGCTGCGATGGACTTGGCTATGTTGTTGGTGCTGAATTTCTTAAGGTCTTCACCCTTGATGGTAACTGCAGAACCTGTGAAGCCTTCCTTCTTACGGTTGAACATACCGGTTACCACCACGTCATCGAGCGCCTTGCTGTCAGAATGGAGGACTACCTTCATGTTGGCAGCTGGAGTCATCTCCACGGTGGTGAGACCGATATAGGAGATTTTCAACTTGTAACCGGTTGGAATGTTTGTCAGATGAAAGCGTCCGTTTTCGTCAGTGACAGCCAAAGCCTTGTCGTCACTGCCCAGAATGCTTGCACCTATGACTGGTAAGCCGTCCTCAGCAGAGACTACGACTCCCTCTACAGTGGTGAGAATTTTCCCGCCTCCCAACTCCTTCGCGTCCTTGTTGCTCTGCGGTTTCTGTGCCATTGCATACTGCGTAGGGCAAGCCACAGAAAGCATCAACAAGGAAGCAATCAATAGATGTACTTTTTTCATGAACCTTGTTTTTGTGTTAGAAGATATCTAATTTATAATGTATTTTATTTCGTTTCAGAGTATTAAATCCCTTATCACTATCATAATCGGTAACAAATGTTTCGGATGCAAAGATACAATATTTCTTAATAAAACCAACATATAAATCAAAAAAAAATGAAAAATCCAACAAAAAAAGAGTCTCGCACCCCGTTTCGTGGGTTAATATCGTCTTTTTGTTGCTTTATTCGATGGAAATTTTGCCCGGTAAGCGGACAATGCAGTGGCTGACAGACACAATTCGAGACTGCCTGAAAATCATCACGACTGACAAAAGGCGATACTTTCTTGCAACAAGACAAGCAAACAGCCAAACAACACAACAACAAGACGAGCAAATGCCATTTACACCTTATTATATATAAGAGCAAGGCAAAAGCATATAAAAACCGGAAGCAGAACTGTGCTTTCGGGCAGAAATCGCAGGATTTTATGCAAGTAGTACGCTTTTTACAAATAATGGTTCATTTTTTATAAATGGAGTATGAAATATTTGGCGTACCTTTGCACCAGAAATAAGAAACGACTTATTTACATCATAAGGAGTGACTTATACTTCACCTAATACGAAAACCAAAATTCAAAGACTTAAATAACTAAACATCATGGCTAACGAAAAGAATTACAGAGTAGAGGCTGACCTTCTTGGTGAACTCAAGGTTCCTGCTGACGCACTCTACGGTGTGCAGACCCAGCGTGGTATCAACAACTATCATATCTCACGCAAGACAATGCGCGACTATCCAGACTTCATCATCGCCAACGCTTACGTGAAGTTGGCTGCCGCTCAGACAAACCACTCTCTCGGCGTGATCAGCGACGAAATCGCAAGCGCCATGTCACAGGCTTGCCGCGAGATCATCGACGGACAGTGGCACGAAAACTTCCCTATCGACATGATCCAGGGTGGTGCAGGTACTTCTGTAAACATGAATATCAATGAGGTAATCGCAAACCGCGCTCTCGAAATCCTCGGTCACGACAAGGGTGATTACCAGTATTGCTCTCCTAATGACCACGCCAACTGCGGTCAGAGCACCAACGACGCTTACCCTACATCTATCCGCCTTGCATTGATTCGCATGAATGCACACCTGGTAGGTGCTCTCACAGGTCTCATCAGCGCTTTCCGCTACAAGGCTGAAGAGTACTTCGATGCCATCAAGATGGGTCGCACACAGCTCCAGGACGCTGTTCCTATGACTTTCGGTCAGGAATTCAATGCTTACGCTAACAACCTCGAAGAGGAAATCCTCAACCTTGAGCGCAACGTCAAGCTGCTCCACGAAATCAACATGGGCGGTACAGCTATCGGTACTGGTCTCAACGCTGTTCCTGGCTTTGCCAAACTCTGCGCTGCAAACCTCAGCAAGCTTACCGGTGAGAACTTCGTTTCTGCTACCGACCTCGTAGAGGCTACTCCTGACACCGGTGCTTACGTCAGCTACTCTTCTGCTCTGAAGCGTCTCGCTATCAAGCTCTCCAAGATATGCAACGACCTCCGCCTCATGGCTTCCGGTCCTCGCTGTGGTCTCAATGAAATCAACCTCCCAGCCAAGGCTCCTGGTTCTTCTATCATGCCAGGTAAGGTGAACCCTGTTATCCCAGAGGTAACAAACCAGGTTTGCTTCAAGGTTATCGGCAACGATACTACCATCTCTTTCGCTGCAGAAGCTGGCCAGCTTGAGCTCAATGTGATGGAGCCAATCATCACTGCAAGCCTCTTCGAGAGCCTCACATGGATGAAGAACGCTATCGAAACCCTCACTGAGGAGTGCGTTCTAGGCATCACAGTCAATAAGGAGCGCTGCTACGAAATGGTGAAGAACAGCATCGGTATCGTTACTGCACTCAACCCAATCATCGGTTACAAGAACGCGACAAAGATTGCGAAGGAAGCTCATGCTACAGGTCGCTCTGTATATGACATCGTAATCGAGCAGGGCGTGATGAGCCAGGAAGAGCTCGACAAGGCTCTCGATCCTAAGAAGATGCTTCAGTCACATCAGTTTACCTTGAAATAATAATTTGTTAAAAGTGTGAATATAAAAAGCTTCCCGGTGAAGTGAGACACCGAACCGGGAAGATTCTTTCCCCTCAAATATGATTGCTTTTCGTTTCTTTTTGTGAAAACAGAAACTTGAATGAATAAAAATATACATGGCTCTACTAAAAAACACACATATCCCAATGAGCCTATAAAAACTTTATTAACCTTAGTCTAAACACCTATGAAGAGAAGCCTG
>OQVL01001704.1_pt1 | contig 13270 bp, 19 predicted proteins | sample 1691501 | NCBI WGS metagenome assembly OQVL01 (sample SAMN03418253, study PRJEB22391) | human gut metagenome | biome: human-gut; feature: organic feature; material: feces | host: Homo sapiens | place: Tanzania | collected 2013-01
ACCTGGCGGAGCTGCTGGGGAAATATCCGCTGGAAGAGGCGCTGACGGCCTACAACAGCGGGAAGCCGGGTAAGAGCGCCTATGCTTCCAGCGTCCTGGGGTACATGGAGGCGTACTATGGCGATTAAATGCAAGGGGTGTATCCATCGCAACCTCAGCGGCTACGCCGGGAACTGCGATTATCTCAAAAATACCGGCCATTGCAAAATCGTAAAGAAGGTTTTGCCGAACGGGGTGGGAATCAAAACGGTGGCCGATCCGGACGATTGCCCGTTTTTCGAGCCGAAGAAGAAAAAAGTCGAGAAGCCGCCGAAGGTTGTCCGGGCGCCGATTGATTTTGAGCTTGTGCAGAAGCTGTACGAGCAGGGAATGAATGATCGGGAGATCGGCGAAGAGGCTGAGTGCTCCGGTTGCGTTGTGTGGAAGTGGCGCAAAAAGAACAAACTGCCGCCCAATAAGCGGAAGAAGCCGTACTGAGGAGGTGTACATGAGCAAGCCAAGATATCCTTGGTGGGGATATGTCAAAGCGATCATCCGGCAGTATAACGGAGGGAAGTTCGCCCCGGCGTCCGCCTCCCAGATCGCGGAGTATCAGGCGGTCCGGGAAGCGGTAGAGCAGACGGAAGCCATGAATGGCGGCAAGGAGCGTATCTGGCTTGTGCGGATCGTGTTTTGGGAGCGGACGCATACCCTGGAGGGAGCGGCGCTGGAAGTGCATTGCTCAGAGCGTACCGCCCGCCGGTGGCATACGGATTTTATCCTTCTGGTCGCCAGAAAAAGAGGGCTCTTGGATTAAAAGTTGGCCTTAAAAAGCCATTGACTTGTGTTACAGTGGGAGATGGGAGGATATTCCTTCCACCTCCCACTTCCCTTTCTGTCGCCCGTGCGGTGGTCCGTCCTCCTTCTGCCGCACGGGAATATGCCATAGCATGGAAAGGCCGGTAGGTCTTCTGCCGTGCGCTGGTTCGATTCCAGCCTGTGGCACCAAGTCCCAAAGCTGACGGTGTACGAGGGTATAGCAGCAAGAGCCAAAGGCGAAGCGTGTATCCTGTCAGCAGGGCTCGGCTCCGAGCGAGGGCCGCCCGATTTGCCCGCATTGAATCGAGCGTAATCTAGAACGTGGAAACCGCCTGCGGAGTTCCACAAATGCGGGATTTGCCGCACGCACGATGCAGCCCAACGATTAGGGCCGAGAGGCCGCACCTCTCATGCGGCACAGCATGTTTGATGCAGGGTCGCTCCCTTCCGTGCAAGCCGGACGGAACACAGACCGATAGTAACTGCGACACGACGGAGAGCAACGCCGGATAGCCCACAATGAGAGGGCGTGCGAGCCACGACACAATCGGACTTCGAGAGCCGAAAAATCGGGGCACAAAGTAGGGGGCTGGCCGTCATAGTCCCCACCCCGGAATGGTCGCTGAAAACTACGCACGCGGGGGAGCGAGCTCCCTATCTCGATGGGCAGGTCCGTGGATCGTGTCCGGAGTGCTTGCGAGGCACCGGACCCGAGATCGTAAGACAATCTAAGCGGCAAGACGACAGGACTCCCCGCACCTCTCAACGATGTGTCCCAGGGGAGACATTTGGAAGCGTAGCTCAATTGGCAGAGCACCCGGCTGATAATCGGGCGGTTGTAGGTTCAAGTCCTGCCGTTTCCACCAAAAGAGGAGAGCCGCTGCCTTGGGCAATGGGCATAACGCCCGTCCGGAAGTGCGGGAATCGTGTATGCCCCTCAAACCCGAAGGCTTGCGTTTACATGTGAGCTATTTGTAGGTTTTGCGGGGCGGGTAAAGTCTGCTACGCACGGCCAAGGGGTGGGGGCTGGTAGCAAAACGAGGTGGTGATATGGCTGCGAGGCTGACGGACCGGCAGAAAAAGAAAATACTGGCGGATTATGTGCAGCTTGGCAGTTATAACGCCACGGCAAAAATCAACGGCGTTTCCGCAACCACGGTGAAGAACATCGCTCTTGCAAATGCGGACTTTGTGGAGAAGTGTGAGCGAAAAAAGGAAGAGAATACCACCGACATTTTGGCTTACATGGAAAGCCAGAAAAACGTGGTGTGTGAGATCATCGGGAAGGGCTTGGCGGCGTTGAACGCCCCGGAGAAACTGGCGGAGGCGACGCCGAGCCAGATCACCACGGCACTGGGGACGCTGATTGATAAATGGGCGATAATTAGCGGTTCTCCTGCCGATACGGCAAAAGATGACGCATTGAGCCAAAGCCTGCGGGAACTGGCGGAGGAATTGGACGGCGATGATTAGTAAAAAGCAAGCGAAAATCCTTGCCTTTCCATACAGCAAATACGACGCCTTGATTTGCGACGGCGCTGTTCGCTCCGGTAAAACCTCCATCATGATGTGGGCGTTTGTGTCGTGGGCAATGGAGAATTTTAGCGGGCAGCGTTTTGGCGTGTGCGGGCGCACGGTGGACAGCTGCACAAAAAACATCATTGTACCGTTTACGGCGATGAGCCTTGCCAAAGAACGTTACATCATCCGTTGGCGGCGTGGTGATAAGGTAATGGAAGTGCGGCGTGGCGCCGCGACTAACTATTTTGAGGTTTTTGGAGGCAAGGATGAAAGCAGCTACGCCTTGATTCAGGGCCGCACGCTGGCCGGTGTTTTGCTGGATGAGGTTGTCCTTATGCCTCGCTCCTTTGTAGAGCAGGCATTGACCCGCTGCAGCGTGGACGGCGCAAAGCTGTGGTTCTCCTGCAACCCCGGAAGCCCGCAGCATTGGTTTTACACCGAGTGGATCAAGCGTAGCAAGGAACGCAATGCGCTTTATCTGCATTTTGAGATGACGGATAACCCTGGGCTATCGCAAAAAACGCTAGAGAGATACCAGTCGATGTTTTCCGGCGTTTTCTATGATCGCTACATCCGGGGCCTGTGGGTGGTAGCCGAAGGGCTTGTGTATCCCATGTTTTCCAAAGAGGCCAACGTCACAAAAGAAATTGGGGGACCCGGGAAGTATTACATTTCCTGCGATTATGGCACGCAAAACCCAACCGTATTTGGCCTGTGGCGGGTAAACAAAGGCTTTGCCACGATGGAAAAAGAATACTATCACAGCGGGCGGGCGACCAATCAGCAGAAAACGGATGAAGAGTATTACCAGGATTTAGAGCGATTTGCGGATGGGCACAAAATCGAGCGGATTATTATTGATCCTTCCGCCGCTTCTTTTTCCGAGTGTATTCGGCGACACGGAAAATTTGCTGTATGGAAAGCCGATAATGCCGTGTTAGACGGCATACGCTTAACGGGCGCTTGCATCAAGTCAGGAAGGCTATTGTTCCAGGAAAACTGCACACATACTTTTGAGGAGTTTGGCCTTTATAGTTGGGATAAAGATTCGCCGGAAGATCGGGTAATCAAAGATAACGATCACTCAATGGATCAAATTCGCTACTTGGTTATGACGGTGTTAAGGAGAGATATTGGAGCTGGGCCGTTGCGAAAAATCGGCTCCGTGCAGTAAAGGAGATTAAAACATGGGGCTGTGGAATAGCATCTGGAATACGGCGAAGAAGATCCTTTTCCCGCAGGCGGCGGCAGAGCGGGAATTTAAGGTATCTCCCGTAGTAAGCCTCACCATGGAACAGCATATCAGCCTGTGGTACGCAATGTTTGTGAATAATCCCCCGTGGCAAAATTGCGATGTAAAAGCAGTGGGGCTGCCTGCGGCCATTTGCCGGGAAGTAACTAGGCCCACACTGGTTGAGTTTACCGCAAATATTACCGGCAGCAAGCGGGCTGATTATCTAAATACAAATTTTCAGGTAGCCAAAGAAAATTTTAGCAAAGCGCTGGAAATGGGCCTTGCGCTTGGCGGAGTAGCTTTTAAGCCGTATATCTACGGGGATAAGATGCTTGTGGATATTACGGGTCCTGTCGGGTTCCAGCCGACAAAATTTGATCCTTCTGGCCGCTGTGTTTCCGGCGTGTTTAGGGACAAACCAGTAAAAGTAAACGGAAAGTATTACGTCCGCCTGGAATCGCACGAATTAAATGGCACGACCTATACCATCAAAAACAAGGCGTATTATAGCGATTCTTCCGGTTCCATCGGGGCAACGGCTCCGCTGAACGCCGTTCCGGAATGGGCGGACATTCAGGAAGAAGTAACCGTTCAAAACATTGAAGGCCCGCTTTTTGCTTATTTTAAACCTCCCATCACAAACACGGCGGACAGCAATAGCCCTTGCGGGATGTCCATTTACGGCGATGCCGCCACGGTGGAGCTCATCAAACAGGCGGACGAACAGTGGGAACGCCTGCGGTGGGAGTACAAATCCAGCGAGCGCAAGGTGCTGATGGATGGGAACACCAGCACGGCGGACATGTTTAATAAGCGCTTGTTTGAGATCGGCCCGTTTTCTCCGACGGGTGACTTCTTCCAGCACATTGAGCCGCAGATCAGGGATGACGCCATTTACCGTGGATTCCAAAATACGATCCGGCGCATCGAATTTAACGTTGGCTTGTCTTACGGCGATATTTCCGATCCACAGACGGTGGAAAAAACCGCCACGGAAATTAAGAGCGGAAAGCAGCGCAAATATGTGTTGATCAGCAGCATCCAGACGGCGCTTAAACACACGTTTGACGCGCTGGTTTATGCAATGGACGTGTACGCCACGCTGTATGGGCTGGCCCCTGTTGGTGACTATGAAGTCACTTATGATTGGGGCGACAGCATTCTTGACGATCAGGAGACCAAAGACAAGGAGTTTGCCCGTGACTTGCAGCTTGTGAGCGCAGACATTATGAATGCATGGGAGCTGCGGGCCAAGTATTTTAACGAGGACGAAGCGACCGCAAAGGCAGCGCTGCCGAAGATGCAGGACGTTGTGAACGAACAGCAACAGGAGGTAGAGTAATGGGCGGTAGAGGTGGAGCCGGTGGAGGACTCAGCGCGGTGCGCTCTGCTGTAGAACGCAGCGAATTTTGGGAAAGCGCAAAGTCTAACGCATATTTAGGAGCAGAAAAATTGCTCAAATCCCCGACATTTGTTGAGAGCGTGAAACAAGCAATCGGCAAAGAGGCCTTTATGCGGGATTACGATATTACACAAAGGCAAGTGGACAACCTAACCAGCAAAATGATTAAAGGCATTGCAGAGAAAAAAGCTCCAAAGAAAAATACCACAAAAAAAGAAAGCGCGGAAGATTACGCAAAACAGTATTTTAGAGAGCATTATAACCCCAACAGGGAACAACGGGAAATTACTTCTTCCACATATAAGCGGGCGCAAAATAATTTGCAAAACTCTGTAGATTCGTTCTTTGGTAGAGGGATGAAAAAGAAAAGGAAGAAAAAATAATGGGTGGACGCGGCGCAAGCAGCGGCACAAGCGCAAATGGCAAGCCTTACGGCAGCGAGTTCAAGACGATTATCAAAGAGAGCAATATCAAGTTTGTCAAGGCGGTTGACGGTGCGCAGAAAACGCCAATGGAGACAATGACAAGTGGCCGCGTGTATGTAACGCTCAACAAAAGCGACAACATCAAAGCAATTACATACTACGACACGAAGAACAAGCGCATAAAACAAATCGATCTTGACAGGCCGCATGATAGAGTTTCCCCGCATACCCACCACGGATATATACACAATGAAAACGACGGTGCAAAGGGATACGCGAATCTAACGCCAACCGAAAAGAAAATGGTTGAGCGAGTCAAAAAAATATGGTACAATCGGCGTAGCAAGTAGTGGTGTAATGGCAGCACACTTTGTTTGAGGAAGTTCCGGTTTGATTCCGGGCGCTTGCTATGCCGTAAGATACAGGAATGTATCTTGCGGCATTTTTGCTTACTGGGGGTTGTATGCTCAACTTTGAAAATCTGGATAAGTTCATATTCCCCGGCGTGGGCAAATACGGCATTCCGCAGATTGATCCAGTCAAGGCATATCCGCAGGGCGAGTTTATCCCGGTGAATTACCATTACGCAGAAAAAGACCCGGCAAGCAAGATCGTACATTTCTTTGTAGATGATTACCAGTTTGTTCGCTACTGGAATACGCCGGATAAGTACATTCCGAAGCTTTCACAGTTTGCGGCGGTGTGTGCGCCGGACTTCTCCACATACACCGATATGCCGCTTGCAATGCAGATTTACAATCATTACCGCAAGCACTGGCTTGCAGCATACTGGCAGCTTCACGGCATGACGGTTTACCCGACTATCTCATGGAGTGATGAGAACAGCTATAATTGGTGCTTTGATGGTGAGCCTGTCGGCGGAGTGGTGGCGGTCAGCTCAGTAGGCACACAGCAAAACAAGGAAAGCAAGCGCTTGTTTTTGCGTGGCTATGAGGAAATGATGAAGCGGCTATCCCCGGAATGGGTGATATTTTATGGCAAGGTACCGCAGGAGTGCGATTGGAACGTGATACGTATAGCGCCGCACTACGATAGCATTGTGAACAGGAGGAAAGCAAAATGGGCGGAAGAGGAGGAAGCGGAAGTTATGGATTTGCATCAATAAATGCTACTAGGGCAAAAATCGCCAACCTGAAAAAAGAACAGCTTTTTGTCTTTTCTCCGTCGGGCGATTTGCTCTATAAAGAGCAAGGAACCGCTCAACACGCAGGATACGGCGATACCGACTATAAAGGGAACATTGTTTTACACAATCACCCGGAGGGCGTTCTCCCCGTCCCGTCCTTAAAAGATATTGAAACGTGGCAAAAATCGGGCGCCAAAGCAATCATAATTGAGAGCCGAGATGCAACATTTACATTATCAGGGCCTCACAACAAGGGATTTTATGAAACGCTAGCATATAACCATAATTATGTCCGACGAGCCGTAAGAGAAGCGGCGAATAAAGTGTCAGCTGATTATAGGGCGGGAAAGTACAAAAGCCCGCAGGAGGCCAAGGCAGCGAGCAGAAAAGCGCAAACAGAAGCGACAAACAATGTGTATGCCAAATTTGCAAAAGCCGCTGGTGTTAAGTATGCGTTTAAATGGAAAAAGAAAAAGTCTTGAGAAAGTACCCTTTTACGCCAGAGCTGCTAGATGCCCTCCCCGAAGAATTGGCAGAGTTGTATCGAGGCCTTGAAGATACGCTTTTAGAAGAAATATGCTCCCGCCTTAAAACCGCCGACCAGCTCAACGAGGTAACGGTGCAAGATATCCGGGCTTTGCGAGCGCACGGTATTGATCTCAAAGAGGTTGAAAAGGCCATCCGCCAGACTTCCGGCATCAGCGAGAAAAAGCTCAAAAAGCTGCTAGACGATGTAGTAGAGCGCAACCAAAAATACTACACCGAAATGATTGATCTTGCCCATGTCACGCAGCCGGAAACGCTGGTGGACGCCGCCACGGTGGATTCGATCAGGCGGCAAACGCTAGATACGTTCCGCAACCTGACGGCCTCCATGGGATTTCTGGTGGACGCAGGACGGACAATGCTTCCTCCGGCGAAAGCTTACCAATGGGCCCTTGATAATGCCGTAATGCAAATCCAGAGCGGCGCTATCAGCTACAACCAGGCCATCAAATCCGCCGTAAAGCAACTGGCGGAAAGCGGGCTGAAGGTGGTTGACTACGAGAGCGGCCATCGAGATCAGATTGACGTGGCCGCTCGTAGAGCCGTGATGACTGGCGTAAACCAGATTTGCGCCAAGTATACTGAGCAATCCGCCGAATATCTAGAAACGCCGTATTTTGAGGTTTCCGCCCATGCGGGGGCCCGGGATGTGCCGGGGCCGTCTCCGTGGTCCTCGCATAAGGATTGGCAGGGTAAGGTTTATTCTATCCACAGCGGCGATATTTACCCAAACATTTACGAGGTATGCGGGCTTGGATATGTGGACGGCCTCGAAGGAGCCAATTGTCGCCACCGCCGTTTCCCATGGGTAAAGGGCGTGTCGGAGCGAACTTATACCGATGAGCAGTTGGCTCACATTGATGATGGCCTGGGATGCACATTTGATGGCAAAACCTATACCGCATACGAGTCGACCCAAATGCAGCGCCGTGTAGAACGGCAGATTATTGCTCAAAAAAGGCTTAAAAGCGCCTATAAATCCGCTGGCCTGACCGATGATGCCACGGCTGCCAACATCAAACTGCGCCGTCTGAACGCCAAATACCGGGAGTTTAGCAAGGCGGCAGGACTACCGGAGCAACCGGAACGATTGAAGGTGCTGTATAGCGACGCAAAGAGCGAAGCCGCCGCGCGGGCGCTAAAAGTGCGGCGCGATGCAGAAGTAGCGTTGCAAAATAAGGAAAATACTGCTATACTTAACGCAAAGATTACAAGCGGCGAAATCTCCACGCAAATCAGGCCGCAGGTTCAGGCCCGCCACATTGAAGGAACGGCGGAATTTGAACGTTACAGATTGCAAAGACTTGCAAAGGGTCAAACGCCGCAAAGCATCTTGACCATTACGGCACAGGAAGCGCAAACACTTGTAGACGGGTATGCCGGAACAGGGACGGTGACCATAAAAAATAGAAACGATGGATCTTTGGAAATCAAGGAGTACACGGACACGGATCAAGTGATTGGCCGGTATTATGCCGACAATAAATACTGGGATACAAAACGGATTATTATTTTTTACTCCAAGAAAGGAATCCACGTTGTGCCAACGAACCCGGAGGAGAAGAGAAAATGGTAAATATTTGGGAATATGCAAATGCTTTACCTCGCATTGAGCTTTTGACCACTTCTGGCGAGAAATACGTTGGCGGCGTGCTTGCTGTTTTAGATGCCGAAGAAACTGAGGATACGCAGGATTGCATTGATATTCGGCTGGATAGCGGAGCAATCAAATCTTTTTACCCGGACGAAATCGAAAGCATTGAGGTGCTTGCATGAAGGTTAAAGTCAGAACCTACGAAGGGATTATTCTTGAACTTGATTCTGCCGTGCATGTTCTCCGAGACTGTTTGCGCAATGCAGTCCAAGTGATCCGATACCGTATCGTTATTCTGTGCGCTGACGGCGCAAAAGTCGAACTCGCAGATGTCAGCCCCGAAGAAATCGAGGTGCTTGCATGATCGACGATAAGCTAAAGGCCGCCGTTGAGCGGGCGCTTGACGCTGGCCACCGGGTGCAGCTGAAACGCATGAAGGATGGCAGCGTGAAGGCCCAGGTAATCAAGGCGGAAGAGCTGAAAAAGTAAATACACACCCGCAGCGCAATTGAGCGCGCGGAAGTGGCACTATGAGCCAACTACTGAGATTTTCTTGGTGGTTGGCTTTTTGTTTTATCGAACCATGCCGAGAGGCGTTAAACCGCTGGGCGACGGCCCAGGAAATAAACGGAGGTAAATCAGATGAGCGAACCCATTAACAATCCCAATCCGAACCCGGCCCCCGTACCGGAGCCGTCCCCTGCGAAGACCTTCACGCAGGAGGAAGTGGACGCCATGATTGGCAAGCGCCTCGCAAAGGCGATGAAGGGTATTCCAAGCGAGGAAGAAATCGCCGCATACCGCACATGGAGAGAGGGCCAGCAGACTGAACAGGAGCGCCAAGCCAAGAGAGACAAGGAGCTTGCCGACAGCAAATCCGCTCTGACCGCCGCACAGGCGGAGATTGAGCAGATGAAGCGAGACAAGTACGTTCTCTCCAAGGGCCTGACTGGCGAAGAAGCTGAGTTTATCGCATTTAAGGCCCTGAAAATGGTGGATGACAAAACCACCTTTGAACAGGCGGTAGACCGGCTTACTGAAAACCGCCAGAAAGTCAGAATCGACTGGGCGGCCCCCGCTGGTGGCGGTGATAAACCAAACGCAACTAATGCCGCGATGAATAGTTTAATTCGCGGCGCACTGAAATAAAAAAGGAGAATCAAAATGGCAACTATTGATCGTTCTGCGCTTTCCGGTCTTATCCCGGAACCCGTAACCCGCGAAATCATGCAGGGCGCTATCGCCGAATCCGCAGTCCTGCGCATGGGTCGCCGTCTGGCGAACATGTCCAGCAAGACCCAGACCATCAACGTCCTTGACGCTCTTCCCTCTGCCTACTTTGTCAACGGCGAGGCCACTGACAGCGGCGCTGGTGACGCCTGGAAGCAGACTACCAAGATGGCGTGGGACAAGAAGAAAATCTACGCCGAGGAAATCGCCGTCATCGTCCCCATCCCCGAGGCCGTCCTCGACGACTCCGATTACGACATCTGGGGCGAGGTCCGCCCCCGCCTTACCGAGGCTTTCGGCAAGGTTATCGACGCCGCCATCCTGTTTGGCACCAACAAGCCCAGCACTTGGCGTAACGGCGTTGTGCCTTCCGCTATCTCCGCTGGCAATGGCGTTCCCGTCGGCACCAGCGTTTTCGACGACATCATGGGTGAAAACGGCCTGATCGCTAAGGTTGAGCTGGACGGCTTTAACCCCAACGGCGTCATGTCCGCTATCCAGATGCGTGGCAAGCTGCGTGGCCTGAAGGATACCACTGGCCAGCCCATCTTTAAGTCTGACATGCAGGGCGCTACCCGCTACGGCCTGGACGGCATGGACATGTACTTCCCCATGAATGGCGCTTTCGACCCCACCCAGGCCCAGATGATCGTGGGCGACTGGAGCCAGCTGGTCTATGCCATCCGGCAGGATATGACCTTCAAGATTTTCACCGAGGGCGTTATCCAGGATCCCAGCACTAAGGCCATTACCTACAACCTGATGCAGAACGACATGGTAGCTCTCCGTGCCGTCATGCGTCTGGGCTGGGAGATTGCCAACCCCATCAACGCTTACAACGCCGACATTACCAACCCCTTCCCCTTCTCCGTTTATGGCAAGGCGGGCACCGTGTCCACTGTGACCGTTTCTCCCGCTACCGCCACTATGGCAAAGGGCGACAAGAAGGCGTTTTCCGCCGTTGTGGCCGGTGATGGCATCGTGAGCGAGAACGTTGAGTGGAGCCAGAATGGCGCTAAGTCCTCCATTTCCGAGGATGGCGTTCTGACTGTGGCCTCCAACGAGACTTCCACCAGCATCACCGTAACTGCCAAGTCCAAGCAGGACAACAGTAAGACCGGCACCGCTACCGTTACCGTTTCCTGACCTGAAAGGAGCTGACCCGCATGATTTATGCCGACTATGAATATTACTCCTGCACTTATTGTGGAACTGCCGCAAAAGATGAGGATTTTCCCCGGCTATCCGTTCGGGCCAGCTCCTTCCTCGATTATTACACCCGCAACAAGGCGAAAGATAACGCTGATTTGGACGCTGTAAAAATGTGCTGCTGCGCACTCATTGACAAGTATGCTGTTATCGAAGCTGCGCAGGCGCTTGCCGCTGCAAAAATGGTAGAAGCAGCGAACGGAGATAACGTGAAAAGCGAAACGGTAGGTGGATACTCTCGCACTTTGGCAACCGGCGGGGAATCGGCTTTAGCAGCAATCAACGTAACAGATGGGGCCAAAAAGCTGTTGGCGGCAACGTGCAATGAGTATCTTGCCCACACTGGGCTGCTGTATCGGGGAGGAGGCTGCGGATGTACGCTCCCCACACTGTAACGATCTACAACATCGTCCAGGAAACCGCCCCGGCAACGCTGGAAGAAACCGAGCGGGCATATATCACGATCCTTCGGGGCGTGATGTTGCAGGCCTCAAAGGCCGTAAACGTCCGGGAAAGTGGCCTGGAAGGCGCTGACGCCGTAAACCTCTATATCCCCTTCTCCGTGGAAGCGGTGGACGGGAAGACCGGGGCCGCCAAGACCTATTCCAAGCCGCAGGCGTTTAACGCCGCCGCTGATAAATCCGGCTTGTGGACGCTGTCTTACAATGGAAATGGACAAGAAACCATTTTTGTGAAGGGCGAATTTGTTTCCGACAATCTGGATGTCGTTCGATTCCATGATGATTGCTACAACGTCACCAAAGTCGACGAAATGGACTACGGCAGCGACGACATGCGGCATTGGGAAGTTGGAGGCAAATAATGGGCGTAAAATTTTCCGTCCACATGGAGGGCATGGACGCCATCAAAGAAAAGCTGGCGCAGGGATGCGGCAGAGCGGAGCACGTTTTGGCCGTCCAAATCGAAAAGGATACCGTTCCGTTTGTCCCGGCTCTTACAAATTCCCTGACGGAGAGAACCAGGGTAGTTGGCAACGCTATCATCTACCCCGGCCCATACGCAAGATTTTTGTACAACGGGAAAGTCATGGTGGATCCCAACACTGGCAGCACATACGCTCCGGAGGGCGGAACCAAAGTTGAAACAGACCGGAACTTGGTGTTTACCAAGTCGGTACACCCCCAAGCCCAATCCCACTGGTTTGAGGCATCCAAAGCCCAGAATATAAAGAAATGGATCCGCGTAGCAGATAAGGCGGTGAAGAAGTATGGAACAGGTTAAAAAGGCGGCATCGGCAGCGGAGGAAGACCAGGTATCCCGTAAGCTTCTGGTTTGGCTCAACACTTTCCCGGGCAAGCCGGTTGACCTGATCCGCTTCGAGTTCCTTCCCGCAGAAACGGAGTGCATGGCGCTTTCCACCATCCAGGCGGCGTACATCGTCAAGCGGTACATTTTGGGCGGATACCAGGCAGAATACCAATTCAAGGTGATCTACCGGGTAAAACCCGGCAACAGCAACGATAAACGCCTAAAGGCAGATGAACTCTTAAACGCCCTCGGGGATTGGGTCGAAAGCGAAACGCCGCCGGATATCGGAGAGGGCCGCAGGGTGATCCGCATTGAACCCACCACCAGATCGTCGCTCTTCGCCATGTACGAAAACGGCGACGAAGACCATCAAATCCTTATGAAAATGAATTACGAGGTGAATGTATAATGGCTGATTTGGAATTTAACACTACTTCCGGCCAGACCATCGCCCGAGAACTCCTCATCGCTTACCTCAATACCGGCACTACCTCCGCCCCTGTGTGGAGTGCCATCGGTAAGCGGGTAGAGGATTCCTCCGCCGAAATGGACTGGAGCCAGGAAAGCAAGCAGGATATCCTTGGCAACACCTTTACCACCATGAAGAAGCCTACCATCACGCAGACGTTTGACCCCATCCCCCTGGATGCGGGCGACGCCGCAGCAGTGAAGCTGTGGAATCTGGCCGTCAAGGATCACGATGCCCAGGCCCTGTCTAACCAGGATATGCTCATTGCCCATTTCTACGCCACCAGCGGCCAGGCAAAGTTTGCGGAACGCTATTCCGGCTGCGCCGTGGCTGTGACCAGCATTGGCGGCGATGGCGGCGGCGACCTGAACATCGCCACCGAGATCACCTACGGTGGCGACCGCACCCTGGGCACCGCGGTAAAGC
>OQVL01001705.1_pt1 | contig 13263 bp, 8 predicted proteins | sample 1691501 | NCBI WGS metagenome assembly OQVL01 (sample SAMN03418253, study PRJEB22391) | human gut metagenome | biome: human-gut; feature: organic feature; material: feces | host: Homo sapiens | place: Tanzania | collected 2013-01
GCGTTGCGGCAAACGCAGTGGAAAAGAAGACATAATCCGATCTTTATGTCTTCTTTTCCACTGCGTTTGCCGCAACGCTTGTCAGGAGAAGAAGACATAATATAATAATGTGTATGTATTTCCAATTAGTGTTCATAACAGTGGCAAAGTTAAGTATTTTCCTACAAAGAACAAAGCAATGCTGCCTGTTTTCCACATATTAATATTATAAGGATAATGATAAAGAATAGTCATAAAGATTCAGTTTTTACTTACTAATTACCTGTTTTCTAAGCTTTCGAACGACATTTTTATTTTATTTTCTTGAATTTAAAAGAACTGACGACAAGGAAATAGCCCTGATTCCATACATATTGCTAACTTTGCAGCAGAAATTTTCAATTAATGTTCACACACATAAAAAACAAATTTGCTTATGAGTAGAATTACTAATTCGATTCTGACGCTCACTTTGGCAACGACGATGTTCACCACAACGGCATCCGCACAGACCAAGGTTTCCTTCACTCCACAGAAGAGTGCTGACAAGGCATCATTGGCAAATCCGCAGAAAGCGGAAGCCAAGACTAAGCAATCTGTAGAAGAAGCAATGAAGGACTTCAAGAGTCCGTGGGCTCTCTACGATGCAAGTGACAAGCTGGCTTACGGCAACTACGTAGCCAACACAGGCAGCAAGCCTGTCTTCAAGACGGCATCGACTAAAGGCGCAAAGAAAGTGCGCAATGCTGAGGAGCAGAAGAAGTGGACTTACACAGGCTTCAACCCTTATGCCGGAGTGGCAGAAGACGGGACGACAGTAACGGGAGGTCTTGTGAACTTCAACCTGAAGCCGTTCGAGTGTGACACGGTATCAAGTGACAACGGTCTTTCACCATACCAATATATGGCGAAAGGAAAGCTGTATAGCTTTCTACCTGTACAGGATGCAGCCACTAAAAAATTCAACAAGATTGTACGCACCATATATGATGCCAACACTTTGGAGCGTCTGAGTCAGAAGACATTCGATGCTCCCGGTCCTAAAGACCGCGTGCCGTATATCTTAAGCTACGACGACCAGCGCGACTTGGTTTATGCCATATCCATAGGCAACGAGTGTCCTGGCGACGACGAAGAGGGATACTATCTCAACGTTCTTGACACCACCTCTTGCAAACTGCAGCGCATAGGCTATCTTGGAGGCTGGCAGGCAGGACGTTCAAAGGGCAACTTCAACGTAAAGGGCTTCTGTGCAACAGGAGGTAACCTATACATACAGAACAAGGACGACTCTGTATACATCTGCAAAGTAGACCCACAGACATGTGCTGTCAGCACATTGGGAACTACAAATATTCCTATTCAATATGTATACGGACTGCAACCGATGATATATGATGCCAACAAAGGTAGTCTGCTTGTGAACCACTATGACATGTCAAACGGTACCGTATACTACGAAGTATCGCCTTATGTCAAGGACAACACTACCGGACTGCTGAAGACCACACTTGTGGAGAAGCTGTCTACCGGATTCAACCAGTTCTACAAGCGTCCAGAAGCTGAGCCTTCTTACTTCAACTACACTCTGGCAGACATTAATGACCTGAGCGTGACAATGGACGAAAACGGCACTACGGCAAAAGTGTCTTTCACCGTTCCAAGCAAGACCGACAAAGGGGAAGACATAGAATTCCCAAGTTGGGCTTCCAAGAATCTGCGTTGCTGGATATACGTTGACAACAATTACACTAACGTCAGTCTGCCTTCACAGATCACTTATGGACAGAAGGTAGAGTTTACAACCGAGCTTACTGGCGGCATGCATGTCGTTACGGTAATGCTTTCTCCTATGTTCAACGAAATTGCAAAACTTGTAAACGGCAAGGTTGTTTGCGCAGGATATGATGCTCCGGCAAGCGTTGGCGACCCGACTCTGACTGTAAAGGACAATAAGGCAACGATAACATGGAAGGTTCCTACTGAAGGACGCTATGCCGACTTCGGCAGCAAGTTTGATGCTACCGACCTTACATACAAGGTTGTACGCAACACCGACGGCAAGGTCATCGCCGATGGCATTACCGAAACTTCTGCAAGCGACGACATTGCTGATGAGATTCGGACTTATTCATACACCATCTATGCTACAAGCCACGGCCAGACAAGTATCGCCATAAGTACAAACAAAGTAAGTGCCGGCAAATATCTTGCCCTGCCATACAAGAACGGATTCGATGACAAGAACAGCCTGATAGGATGGACTGTCATCAATGCAAACAACGATGGTTCGGCACGTACATGGGCATGGAACATATATTATAAACTGATATATGACATGCTGGGAGGAAACGATGACTGGCTCATCTCTCCATCCGTAAAGCTTTCAAGCGACAAGCTCTATGCCTTCTCATACAAAGCAAATGGATACGGAATCCTGCAGACAACAGTAGGAAAGGGGAACACCATTGAAGCCCAGGACAACGAGATTGGCAGTCTGGACAACTACACCACCGGCGGCGACGAAACCAAAGAATACTACTTCCGTCCATCAGACAACGGAACATACAACTTCGGCATACACGACTACAGCATCAACGGATACTGGTACATCGATGACGTGGAAATTAAAGCCATCGCCACGACAAGCGCTCCAGATAAAGTACGTTCGCTCAGCTTCACTCCTGACGACAAGGGCGCACTCGGTGCAACAATCTCATTCAAGCTTCCGGCAACAGACATCAAGGGCAATTCGCTTTCTGCCCTGACAAAGGTTACTGTATACGATATGGAAGGCAACGAAATGGGTTCTACAACAAATGTCGCTCCCGGCGCTGACGCTTCTGTAAAGGTAAAATCAATACACGGATGGAACTTCTTCAAGATTGTGGCTGCAAACGCTGACGGCGAGGGATGGCCTGTCATCATCCGCAAATATGTCGGTGCAGATACTCCAAAACCTATCAGCAACATCAAGGTTACATGGGGAGAAGAGCGCACCATAGCAAATCTGTCATGGGATGCCGCAACAGAAGGCGTAAACGGTGGATACGTAGATCCAGAAACAATCAACTACAAGATTTACAAATACGACAGCGAAAGCTATCCTTCTTATATAGAAATAGGAGAGACCGGCAACGAGACTTCTGTAGAGGTTGACATCAAGGATGCCACCGAAACACAAGACCAATACGTGTTTGGCATTACTGCAACATCTGAAAACAGAGAGTCTGACTACGCAAAGGCCGGCATCGTGCTCGGTGTACCTTACACCATGCCATTCACAGAACCTTTCAGCGCAACGGCTGGAATAACTCACTCTCCATGGATTGCAGACCAGGGATGGACTCTCGACCAGGGACACTATAACGACAAGGTTCAGCCACAGAACGATGACCAGCTTCAGCTTGTGTTCATCAACCCTGGCACGGAAGACCTCAGCGGGCGCTTCACTACTCCTATCATCGACTTCACTAATGCCGAGAATCCAGTACTCACAGCTTGGTTACACCACACAGAGGGCTTGTCTGAAGGTACAACTGTAACTGCAGTGGCCACTACAGACGGTGCAAACTACATCACTCTTGGCGACCCTGTCAGCCTGAACGGCAACAGCGGATGGGTAGAACACGTTTTCGATCTCTCTGCGCTGAAGGGCAGCAAGGCTCAGGTCGCACTGAAGGCTTATCTGCCAAATCCAAGCGGACGTGTGTTCTCCGACAACTGGACCATAAAGGAAGCTACAGGCAACGACCTCGCTCTTGCAGCAATATCACAGCCTTACTATCCTGTAGTAGGCGACAATGCTGAAATAGAAGTCACTGTAGAGAATAAGGGAGCAAAGGTTGCCAACAATTACTCCGTACTCTTCTATCTCAACGGCGAAGCTATTGCAGAGCAGGAGTCGACAGAAGCTCTTGGCATAGGCAAACAGGCTACATTCAATTTCCCACTCAACATCAACAGTGCTACAAAGGAATATGTCTACAGCGCTGAAGTCTCATACGACGGTGATGACAACACAGACAACAACTTTAGCACGGAAGTTGAACTCACTCCAGAGCAACTCAACCTGCCGGCACCAACAAACCTGGCAGTGACCAACGATGACGAACTTTCATGGATGGCTCCTGAAACAATGGACGGTAGAGAGGTTACTCTCGACTTCGAGGATGTTCCGGCATTCACTACCGACAACATGAAGGGATGGACAACAGTTGACCGCGACGGACATCTTACACTGACATTCGTTCAGTATTACAACAACTATTGGCCATACGCACACCAGCCACTGGCATGGATGACATGGAGCGCAAAGGAAGCCGGATGCCCTACTGCTACAATGTGGCAGGCATACGAAGGCGAGAAGTGCTTGATTCACTGGGGTAACTATGGTGTCGACGCTGAAGGACGTACAAACAATGATCCGGACGACGACTGGTTCATTTCGCCAGAGATTAAGGGCGGTACTGAATTCTCTTTCATGACTCTTGCCAACGAACAGACGAACTCTATCGAGATTCTCACGTCAAGCACCGACCAGGAGCCGGAGTCATTCACCAACAAGGTGAAGACCGTTACTTACGACGCCGCCGGAGCATGGCAGGAGGTTAAGGTTACTCTGCCAGCTGACGCTAAATACGTTGCCATCCATACTGTACTCGACGGATTCGGAACGATGATCGACAACATCAAGTATACCGAAGCCAAGGCTCCGAAGCTTCTCAGCTACAACATCTACTGCGGTACAGAGAACACTGGTTCTGCTACTACCACATCAGCCAAGGCTGAAGGCGCAAGCGGCAACTATGCAGTAAGTGCCGTGTACGACCTCGGAGAATCTGAACTGTCAAATGCCGTAGCCGTAACGACAGGCATCACAGAACTCAATGCCACAAACGCTAAGGTTTATGGAGGCGAAGGAGTGATAAGCATAAAGGCTGCCAACGGTGCAGATGTTACAATCTACACCATCGGTGGACAGAAGCTTGCAAGCATCAAGGCTGCCGACAACGAGACCGTGACTGTTCCTGCAGGTGTTTATGTTGCCAAGGTCGGCGGCAAGACATACAAGGTGAACGTAAAGTAAGATGAATGTAAGGTAAAAAGACATTCAGGACAATAATTCAAAAGTAGAAAGATACAGGGCGATTCCAATTCCACATATAATAAAATATGTTGAAAGATTTCTCCCCTGTATCTTTTCTTCTATAAGAACATTTCAATAACAATAAGAGAAAAGATAATGAAAAAGAACATACTGACAGCTCTGGCTATGCTTGCAATAGCATCCACACAGACCATGATGGCAATACCTGCTGACCCGCAAGCCAAGAAGATGAGACAACCCGACGGGTCTTACGTAACAGTAATGATGCGTGGCGACGAACATTGCCACATGCTCTTTTCCGCCGACGGCACTCCCCTATTCTACAACGCCAAGACCCATGCCTTTGAATATGCACAGCTCAAGGCTGGCAGGCTCTCGGGCAGCGGCATCATCGCCAAGGATGCCGCCGACCGTGACATGAAGGCTAAGGCCTACGTTGCGAAGATGGATATGAATGCCATACAAAAGGCAGCCTTGCAGAACAGAAGTTTTGAAACGGCAAAGAGCAATGGCTTCCGTAAAGCCGGTTCACCAAAGCGCATACGCATCAACGACTTCCCTACAATTGGACATAAGAAGTCTCTCGTCATCCTGTGGGAGTTCAGCGACACAAACTTCACATCAATAGACAACCCGAAGCAGTTCTTCAACGGCTTGCTTAACACGCCCGGATTCACATGGGAGGGTACAGGCATCAACGGTTCGGCAGTGGACTTCTACCATGCCTCGTCGTTCAACAAGTTTGACCCTGAGTTTGATGTCGTCGGACCGGTGAAGCTTTCCAAGTCTGCTACTTACTACGGCAGCGACGACCCATCGCAGGATGCAATGATATACGAAGCCATCATAGAATCATGTCAGGCTCTCGACGACGAGATCAACTTTGCCGACTATGATACCGACAACGACGGCAAAGTGGACAACATATACTTCTTCTATGCCGGCAACGGACAGGCCGATACCCCTAACGGCACAAGCCTGATATGGCCACACTCCTGGTATCTGGGAGAAACGGGATGGAAGCAGAACCTCGTGCTCGACGGCAAACAGATTGACCGCTACACCTGTAGCAACGAACTGCGCTACAAAAGCGACGGCACAAAGATTCCTACCGGTATCGGAACATTCGTTCATGAGTTCGGTCATGTGCTCGGACTGGCTGACCATTATGATACATCATACGGTATGCTTACTTTCGGACTGGGAGCATGGGACACTATGGCTTCCGGCTCCTACAACAACGATATGAACACACCGCCTGTATTCTCTGCCTTCGAACGTGCTGAGCTTGGCTGGCTCGACTATACCGACCTGAACATTGATGCCGACAGCATCAACGTGCTGCCTTATCTCGCCGACTGCAACAAGGCATACAGAATAAAGGTTGACGGAACTAACGGCAACGAATACTTTATTCTTGAAAACCGCCAGAAGACGGGGTGGGACAAGTACCTGCCGGGCCACGGCATGCTGACATGGCATATTGACATGGACGAAGCGGCATGGAAAGGCAACTATGTGAATACGGACATTGCCCATCAGCGTGTGGATATCGTGGAGGTGGACGGTTCGGCGACTGACGCCACCCGAAGCGGCGACGTCATGCCGGGAACAGCAAACATCACTCAGTACCAACTGAAGTCATGGGCAGGCAACGACCTGCTGAAGATTGACCATGTGGCGGAGAAGAACGACTCGATACGCATGATTCTTGCCGGAACGAAATTCAAGATGCCGGCACCGGAGTCTGTACTCGTAAGCGACATTAAGGACAGCAGCTTCGTGGCAACATGGACTCCTGTGGATGACGTCACATCATACACAGTAAGTGCTTATACCACCGACAAGCAGGGAAACAAGACTTATATACAGGGACTTAACGAAAAGATATTTCCACAGACTGCCACATTGAACATTGACAGGCTTACACCTCTGACTGATTATGAGGTAAGCGTTTCGGCAACGCTGGCAAGCTACAACTCCGACAATACTACCGTGCCTGTGCAGACCCTGCCGCTCGTATTCTCAAAGAGAATGCCAAACGGACTGACCGCTACCGACATTACGAGCGATGGTTTCAAGGCTTCATGGAATGATGTGGAAGGCGCAACTGACTATCTCGCCACGCTGTATCACCACACTTTCAATGAACAGACTACGGACAAAGGATATGACTTTACCGACAAGTATGACGGACTGCCGGAACTATGGAGTACCAACAGCCAGACTTACTACTCGGTGAAAGGATACTACGGCAATGCCGCTCCGTCTCTACGTCTGTCAAACGACAATGACTATCTCATCGTGGCTTATCCTGAAAGCAAGATGGAGACGCTCTCTTTCTGGGCACGCTCAAGCAAGGCTGGAAACAAGATTCATATTGAAGTTGAAGAGAATGGGGAATGGAACGAGATTAAGACCATCGATGCTCCTACTACCGCACAGACTATTAAGGTGGCAACGGACGGAGCTGCCAAGGTGCGCATCAGACTTGAACGCACAAGCGGATTCGTTGTCATCGATGATGTAGTGGCAAGTATTCACGAAACTCTCAGAACTCCGGTGGATGGCTACAATGAGGTAAAGACCGAAGGAAAGACTTCTCTTGGCTTCAATGGTCTGACAGGTGGAGAGAAATACAGCTTCCGCATTCAGGCGTCTGACGGAACAGACCGCTCTTACCGCTCTGAGGAGTGCGTCGTTGTATTGCCTGCAGCAACCGGAATAAGCGAAATCAGCAACGAGGAAAGCAAGAAGGCTGAGACTTTTGACTTGGCTGGACGCAAGGTTGCCGAATCATCCAAGGGCTGCATCATCGTGAAGAACGGAAAACAAGTAAAGAAAATATTCAAATAATTCTGAAGTATGAAAAAGATATTATTGTCTGCTATGCTCACTCTCCTTGCAACAAGCGGTTTCGCACAGAGCGACACTCTGAATATAGGATACTGCAACGGGAAAGTGGCAAGCACTACAGAACACAAGCAGGACGGCAAGGCATGGAACAATGCTGCAATATACCTGTCGAAAGATGCTCTGTCTGCTTACAAAGGAAACAGGATTGCCGGTATCAGAGCCGGTCTTGTGAACGTTCTTAATACCGACACTCTCGTCGTATGGGTAAGGAAGACCAAGGACGGGGAGAACCTTGCTGAAGCGAAGGCTATAAGAAAGGTTGGTACGAAGAATGTGGTGAAGGGCTGGAACAAGCTTGTTTTCGACAAGCCTTTCACTCTTGACGATGTTGAGGACGGACTGTATGTAGGCTACAGCTTCAGGCAGAAGGCTACTTCGGAGATCATCAGCATTGTGCAGCCATCACGTATCGGCACGTCTTTCATCAAGCAAGGCACCGGCAACTGGAAAGATGTCAGCGACGAGGGTGTGCTGAGCATAGAGGCTCTCGTAACTGGCGACAACCTGCCGGAATATGACCTGGGCATCAGTTCTGCAAAGATAACACCCAAGCCTGCCATGAGTGCCACGGCAATGTGTCTTACTCTCAGCGTGCATAACTATGGCACGAAGTACGTGGAGGGCTACACTCTGACTATGAAGACCGGCAACGGGAATACCGTTTCGTCGCATGTTGACACAGAACTGGCATCGCTTGCCGATACTACCATCAGCGTGACATTCGACCCGAATGTATATACCGACGACAAGACTTCCTGGACGGTGGAGCTCTCCGGCATCGACAATGCCACGGACTGCAATGCCGAGAACAACACTACTGTACCGTTCTATACATATATAAAGAATGTGGTGCTTGAAGAGTTTACGACAGAGAAATGCAGCAACTGCCCTACGGCTGCGACCAACATCCACACCTTGCTTCAGGAAGAGGGATATGCCGACAACGTGTTTGTAGTGGCACACCACGTTGGATACTATACCGATGACTTCACACTTGGCAAGAAAGACAGCAAAGGGAAATATGAGGAAGAAAAACTGCTATGGTTCTACAACAACTCAGACAACACTTATGCACCGGCAGCAATGGTGGACCGTATGCCTTACTTCACGACTAAAACGAACCAGCCGACTCCTGTTTTCAGTCCAAGCAACTACGGCATTCTGAAAGCTACCGTGGCAAGTGAAAGAAAGCTGTCTACAAATGCCATCGTCAATCTGACGCTCGACAAAGATGATGCAAGCAACAGACTTGGCGTCAACGTAAGTGGCGTATGTAACGAACTGTATTCGGCTGAACATCCTTACGTTATGGTTTACCTTATAGAGAACGATGTGGAGGCTATAAGTCAGGCTGGCGTCAGCGGCAAATACTTCCAGCAGCATCTGACACGTGCCTATAACGCCATCTGGGGAGAGCCGATAGAATGGACTGACAAGTTCTTCACATACAACTGTTCTTTCGATATTGACCCGGCATGGAACAAGGACAATATGGAGGTTATTGCGTTCGTATACAACTATGATGCCGACGATATAAAGAACTGCAAGATTGAGAATGCCGCAAGGCAGCTTCTTAATGCTACAAGCGGTATCTCTACATCAACAATACAGAACACGGCATCAACCATTGTGGCAAGATATACCCTCAACGGCACAAAAGTCAACAATGACTATCATGGCATTACCATTGAAAAGTATTCCAACGGCAAGGTCGTGAAGGTTATGAGATGATAATTCAGTAATAAGATATTATGTTTTCTCATAAATAAGCGAAGTGGCAAAGCGACGGAGGTTGCTGAATGCCACTTCTTTTTTTATTGCTTCTTCCAACGGCATGCCTTCCGGCGTTATGCTTACTACAAAGGAGAAGCCTGCGGAAAGAAGTTCTTCCTTGTCTTCCACTCCGCCGGCGACAAGTCCGACGGGTACCCCCAACTGCTTTCCACGCATCAGGATACGCTGCGGCAGCTTGCCCATCAGGGTCTGGCGGTCGGCACTTCCTTCACCTGTTATTATCAAATCGGCATCTTTCATCTTGCCGTTGAAGTCTGTAAGGTCCAAAAGCAGGTCGGCTCCCGACTTCATCTCCGCTCCGAGATATTGCATGAAGGCATAGCCCAAGCCGCCGGCTGCTCCGGCTCCCGGTTCGTTTGACTTGTCGAAGCCGAAATGCAAAGCTGATTTCTCGGCAAAGAGACGGGCGCGGCGGTCGAGTTGCTCCAGCATCTCCGGTGTGGCTCCCTTCTGCGGGGCATAGACTCGGGCGGCTCCGTTCTCGCCGCACAGGGGATTGTCCACATCTGAGGCAAGGGTGAAACGACATTCGCCAAGCTCCGTCTTCATCGCCTCGTCGAAGTTCTTGCCACGGGCGAAGATGTCGACGAGCGCCCGTATCATTCCTATTCCGGCATCGCTCGTACCCGTGCCGCCAAGTCCGATGATGAAGTTGCGGCAGCCACGCTTTACGGCTCTGGAGAGCAGCTCCCCCACTCCATACGTGGTGGAACGCATGGGGTTGCGCTCTTCTTCCTTTACGAGGGTCAGTCCGCAAGCCTGTGCCACCTCGATTATCGCCGTGCCGTCGGCAGTCATGCCGTATTGGGCATCCACACGACGCATCATCTGGTCGTGGATATATACGGGTTCCAGCGTTCCGCTCATGGCATGGGTGAATGCTTGGAGCATGCCATCGCCGCCATCGCTCATCGGCAGGCACTGCGTTTCTATTCCTTTTCTGTTGAGTTCTCCGGCCATTGTCTCCTCCACTTCGGCGGATGAGAGACTGCCCTTGAATGAATCTGTTGCAAGTATGTATTTCATAAGAATAAAAAAGCCTCCCCGGCTGTGGAGAGGCTGTATTTAATATCGGGGGATTAGTTTTGTACCTGTTTCGGGGTTAGTTATGTACCAGGGTACCTATCTGCTCGCCGTCCATCACCTTCTTCAGATTTCCCACGATGTCCATGTTGAACACGTATATCGGCAGGTTGTTCTCCTTGCACATTGTCGTGGCGGTGAGGTCCATCACCTTCAGACCGCGTGTGTATATCTCGTCGTAGGTGATTTCGCTGAACTTCGTTGCCGTAGGGTCCTTTTCGGGGTCGGCGGTGTAGATGCCGTCAACACGGGTTCCCTTGAGCATCACGTCGGCCTCTATCTCGATGCCACGGAGCGACGAACCGGTGTCGGTGGTGAAATACGGACTGCCCGTTCCTGCCGAGAAGATGCAGACGTAGCCTGCCTCCATCGCCTCGATCGCCTTCCACTTGTTGTAGAACTCGCCGATTGGCTCCATGCGGATTGCCGTCAGCACCTTTGTCTTGACGCCTACTGCGCCGAGGGCCGAACTGAGGGCGAGGGAGTTGATTACCGTGGCGCACATACCCATCTGGTCGCCCTTGACGCGGTCGAAGCCCTTTTGCGCGCCCGACAGTCCACGGAAGATATTGCCGCCGCCTATCACGATGCCTATCTCTACGCCGCGCTCGGCTATCTGCCGGATTTGACGGGCATAGTCCGCCAGCCGCACCTCATCCTCTACGATCAGAATACGCACTTTTTTCACCTCACATGACCGAATTTCGTCAGTCCGCGCTGCCTTCCAGTCCCTGATAGGCCAGACGCATCATGGGATCCAGCAGGCTCAACTCCATGAGATAGACGGCGCTCTCCTCGCCGATGCGGACATAGCGGCCGGTGCCGTCCATATTCTGGTTTCCGATATACAGGGCAAAGGTCTCCGCCGCGCCGGAGGACGTTTTATAGTTGACCGTCAGGACAGAGGGATCATCAAAGCCGCAGAAGGACGCCGCATCGTCAGAGGGCTTGAAGTCCACACACTGGCTCACCCGCAGGGCGGACAGATCCTCCATCAAAGCCCGGACCTCCGCCGCGTCGGTGACGTTGGCTCCGCCGGAACGCCAGGAGACGTCGCCGCCGTCGGAAGCGGCGGCTGTCAGGACGGTGGCGGGACGGGTACCGTCCTCATTGGATGGGCCTTCGATTTCAATGGAGGTCATAGCGTCCTCCGTCAGCTGCGGCAACTCCGGCAGAATGCACATTTCGTAAATGGGCTTCTGCATGGCCAGATACAGCGTGTTGGCGATGATGAAAATGTGCTTGGGATCGCTGCTGATGGCTGCGTAGTAGCTGTTGCCGTCAGTGGTGGTATTGCCCATGCTGACAGTCAGAGCCGTACCATCCGGCGTCGTGGCAGTCATGGAGATCTGCGGATCTTCCAGCCCGTAGGCGGACAGATCTTCCGGCAGATCCAGCGTCTGCTGGGGCTTCAGCGCCTTCAGCAGAGCCAGAATGGATTGCACCGTTTCGTCATTCAAGGGAAAATCAGGCTCGCTCTCCCAGTACCAGGCGCCGTCCTCGTTCAATGCAAAGGACAGCTGCGTTGTCCCGTTCTGATAGGACAGGGTTATGTAATCGCTCTGAGCGGCCTGTGCGATGTCCGATGCCGAGGTCTGGGAATTCTCCGCCTTGGCGGCCTGCGCCGTCCGGTAGCGCACGCTCAGCACCAGCAGAACCGCAGCACACAGCACCGCCAGAATGATGCTCAGAATGGTGATCAGTCGTTTTTCTTTCCAGCTCATGGAAGCCTCCTCGTATAATAAGTTTAAAGTTAATAATTCAGATATCAACAAGCTTTTCGTTGGCATTGATGTGAGCAGCCAGAACAACGTTTCTTGCTTGATGGATTCGGATGGAGTCAAATATAGCAGCTTTTCCGTGCAGAACAATCTTGGCGGTGCTAAACTGTTGACAGGAAAAATCGTGTCGGCAATGGAAACGCTGAAGCTCTCCGATGTGGTCATCGGGATGGAGTCCACATCCATCTACGGAAACCACTTGGTCCACTCTCTGTGGGAGGACGGAACGCTTGACCGCTACCAGCGAAAGATTCATGTGCTCAACCCAAAGCAGGTCAGCAAATTCAAGGAGGCTTATCCAGACCTGCCAAAGAATGATTGGGGAGATGCCTTTGTAATTGCCGACTGTCTTCGATTCGGAAGGATCAGATCGGAGGTCTATGGACGATTACCGATATGAAGCTCTGAAAACCCTTACCAGAGTCCGGTTTTACGCCGTACAGAACCTTATCCGGGAGAAGCAACGCTTCGCCAACCTATTATTCCTCAAGTGTTCCGGTCTGGCTCAAAGCACAGATACTATGACCTCAAATACCACGAGGTCAATAAGGGCCAGCATAAACGTGCACTCGCTTTAACTGCCAGAAAACTGGTGAAGTG
>OQVL01001706.1_pt1 | contig 13262 bp, 14 predicted proteins | sample 1691501 | NCBI WGS metagenome assembly OQVL01 (sample SAMN03418253, study PRJEB22391) | human gut metagenome | biome: human-gut; feature: organic feature; material: feces | host: Homo sapiens | place: Tanzania | collected 2013-01
TCGTGCCTGAGGACCACATCGTGGGCAAGCCTATCTTCATCTGGTGGAGCCACAGCCCAGATCATCCGGGCTTCTCGGGCATTCGTTGGAATCGCCTCTTCACTTTCGTAGACAATATTAAGTAAGAAAAAGAAATAAGAATTGAAGACTGCCGTCAAATTCCTAATAGCATTGGTGTTGTCGCTGCTCCTGGCTTGGGCAGTGCGCACCTATGTCTTCACTATCTTCTCGGTGCCTCAGGGCGGGCTTCCTCCGCAGCTGAAAGCAGGCAACCGGGTGATAGTGAACAGGATTGACTGCGAAAATTTCGGGCGTGGCGATGTGGTTGTTTTCACCGATACGGTGGTTTACCAGCCCAAGAACCAGCGCCGCAAGCGCGTCTTCGAGTCTCATTTCATAGGCAGGATAGAGAAGCTTCCGGGCGATACGCTCCGCATCGACACCGTTCAGTTCATCATCCCAACCGTATGCTGCAAGCGCTGCGGCTGCAAGGATTGCCGCTTCTATCTCTTGAAGACGCCAACCGGCCAGCAGCTCGTTCACAAGCACCAGATGATAGGTAAAGCCTATAAGCTGTTCTAGCTTCCTCGCGCCTTCGGAAGCTTGTCTCCCGTCTGCCCCCGTTCCGAGCGATTCCATCGCTCGTCCCCCCCCTCTTCATCATTAACCCTTCATAACAAAGCAGAAATTGAAAGCCCTTCTTTCCTCCACATATTTCGGCCCCATCCAGTGGTACCAGAAGCTGAACCGCTACGATGAATGCCTGATAGAGCGCCACGAGAGCTTTATCAAGCAAACCTATCGTAACCGCATGCTCATCCCTACCACCAACGGCCCCCTCTCGCTCACCATCCCCACCAATCACGACATCTCTCTGTCGATGAAGGACATCCGCATCTCCGACCACGCCAACTGGCGCCACGTCCACTGGAATGCGCTCCTTTCCGCCTATGGCGAGAGCCCTTTCTTCGAGTATTATCAGGATGACATCCGCCCCTTCTACGAGAAGAAATACGAGTTCCTCTTCGATTTCAACATGGAGACAACCGCGAAGATGATAGAGCTCCTCGACATCCGCCCGAAGATTTCTATCACCGAAGCCTATATTCAGAGTAAAGAACTGAAAGAAGAGAATGAAATCAAGGATTTCCGCGATGCAATTCGCCCCAAGAAACCGCTTCCTGACCCCGAATTCGAGTCGAAGCGCTATTATCAGGTTTACGGGCAGAAACACGGTTTTCTGCCCAATATGAGCATCCTTGACCTCCTTTTCAATGAAGGCAACGAGGCGATATTCTTCCTATAAGAGAAGAGTATCGCCTCGCTGCTTTTAAAATCAATGTGCCTGGTTCCGTAATTAGAAGTAGTAGGCCAGCTTTGCGCGCAAGCCATTGTGATCGATTCCGTATTTATATTTGCTGTCGTCCCAGCCTGCCGGCTGCTTGTAAGCGGAGGACATGCCGCCAAGAGTCACGCCAGCCGACCAGTGCTTGCTGAGCATGTATTCGCATCCCATTTCCGCATAGACGCCAAAGCCATCTGCGGTGTTGAAATCGTCGTCTGTGCAGGCGTAGCCAAGGCTCAGCAGCAGATTCCAGATGAAGCGCTTGTTGGTCTTGTAGGCCATTTTGTAACCCGCACCGACGAAATAGTTCATGATTACATCGTCGACGTCATTGCCGCCGTTTCTAGGGATTTTTACCTTGGTTCTGCTGCCTACGCCATTAATGGAGAAGCCGATATAAATAGGACGGCGTGTGTTCTTCAGTTTCCACAGATGGGCGTATTCCATGGTCACGTCGAAGCCGGTAGGCGTTCTGCCCAGTTTATCGCCGTTGGCCGTAAGAATTTCGTTGCTGAGCCATGAATATCCGCTGCTTACGCTGATGCTGTTGGCTGGCAGACAGCGCTTCTCGTTGTCTGCATCTTCTACCACAACCTTCTTCTCCTGCTCTTGTGCGCAGGCCTTCTGTGAAGGAATTCCACTCAAAAATAGCGCTAATGAGGTGCAAGCAGCCAATTTTGCTGCTGATTTTGAATTCATACTCTTAAAAATTTATTGTTAATATTTTGGCAGCAAAGGTATAAAAAAAAACGGAATCCCATAGAACATGCATGAAAAATATATAGGAAATGTAACGTTAAAAAAACTAATCCATAGTTTTCTGCCCCGCAACTCATAGTTTTTCTGCTCTTAAAAGCCTTTTTTCAGCCTCGCGAGGCTGATTTTTTCCATCGTGATGAAAATTTTCTTCCCTCGTGATGCATTTCTCATTCCGTCGCGATGCATGATCTATCCCCTCGTGAGGCATCATTTAGCCCCTTTTCTGCCATCATTTAAGCCTCGTATCCGTCATCATTTATGCCTCGTGCCAGCCTTCATATAAGCCCGTAAAACGGGCTGTAGTAGGGAGTTTGAGCTTTTTCTGCCAAGGCTCAGCCAGTCTTCTTTAACAGGCATCGGGAGAGGGGGCGTTCTGATGGGAGAGGAGCGCTCTGAGAGGAAAAGGTTAACAGGTTAACAGTTAACACCCCAAAAATGCATACTTCCATCCACACACTTATATAAAAATAAGTATATATATATTATTATATAATAAGGTACGCGAGGGGGACCATGCAAAAAACAGCTGTTAACTGTTAACCCTGTTAACCCCCCAACAACAAAGTTAATAGTTAAATATAGTATTCTGCCGAATCAACCAAACCGGCTCTCAGCGCATATTTCGTAGCCTCATGAACGTTGTTTACGCCCAGCTTACGGAAGATGTTCTTGCGGTGGGTATTGACCGTATGGAAGCTGGAAAAGCGCTTCTCGGCTATTTCTTTCGTCGTCATTCCCAGCGCTATGTCCTTCAGAATCTCAGTCTCAGTCTTGGTGAGGTTGATTTTCTCCTGCTCCTCCTGTTTCGGAGCCAGAAGAACCTCCATCATGCGCTGGCAGACAAAACGGTTGCTTGCCACACAGAAACGGATCGCCTCCTTGATTTCCATTAGCGAACACTCCTTCAGCAATACGCTGAACTGCGTACTGCTGGCGATGAGAATCTTCACGAAATCGGCACTCAGATCCTCACTGAACAGTAGCCAGCGCGTGTATGGGAAACGCTGGTTTAAAATAAGTAACTCGGCAGCATCATTGATGTCGAAAAGGGTGTAGTCGAGTATTACGACCGTATCCTCATTCTCCTTTAAGGCAAGCATCAGGTCTGCCTTGTCTTCGATGGTCCGGGTTTCCAAACCCTCTATCTTACTGATCACATAGCTCAATCCGGCTCTTGTGATGTCCTGTTTGTCTGCTAATAGAATCTTCATTGTGTTTACTCTCTTATGTGTTGTTTATATATGTACGCAGATGCCTTGATGCAGTAAAAATACTGCATCAAGGCATCTTTTTTCTTATTAGAATGACATGAGGAAGCCCATACGGATGCCCCATTTTGAGATGTTTGCATGGTCATAATAGTTGAGGCGGCGAACATAATCGATTCCGAAGAACTTGAAGATGTTGTGCACGCCGGCTACAACCTCCCAGTATGGCGTCTTGCCGAAGGTATAGGAGTTGGTAGGGAACTTGAAGAGCTTCTCATCATTGAGGTTCTTGCTCGGGTCGTTCTTGCTGGTCAAATCGCCCCAAACACCCTTGATGGCTACATATTCACGCCATTTCAGCTTCTTGATGAGCGGAATGCGGTTGAGCAATTTGCCGTTCATATCCCAGGCTACTGACCAGAACAGCTGGCGGTCGCTCAGGAACTCCCAGTCTTTCATCATGCTGATGGTTGCCTCCTGCTCGAAGAGAGAGAGGTTTACAGGTGGCTGGATGAGCATGGAGAAAGGCACTTTGCTCCACTGCGCCTTGCCCACGATGTTGAAATCCATATAACCGAAACTTCCCAGCCACTGGCGCTTGTAAATGCCCAGCGTGGTGAGGTTGCTCTGATACTGGCCGCCCATGAATCCGTCTAAGCCCATGGTGTGGCGGAGCGAGATTTCAGGACTGTCGAGGTTGATAGGCAGGCGCTGCTGCTTGGTGTTGACATAGGTAACACCCGGGTTGTAATCTAAGCCTACACTCGCCTCTGTAGTGCGTATCTTGCGTATTTCCTCGCCGTCGCTCACCCTGTAGTAGTGGAGATTGCCCACGGTGCGGTTGCTCTGCCAGCGGAGGCTGGTGTCGAAGCGGAAACCCCAGTCGGTTTCGTAGGTGAAGGTCACCTTCTGGCGGTGATACTGATACATCTGGTCCTGCGTAGTGGCACGGAGGGTCATAAAGAAGTTGTCCTTGTTGTGCAGCAGGTTATCATCGGATGGAGAGGTAATATCATGCCCCAGCTCGAAGGTAAGCTTGCGCATAGGGAACTCGAACGGACTGTTCTTCTTCTTGTTGAACGAATAGGTGAGCACATGGCCGTAATACCACTTGTTGCTCTTCAGACCGTAGGCACCGTAGCCATCCCAGAAGAAGTGAGGGTTGAGGGCTGCCATCGTTCTGCCCGCCAGACGCAGGCGCACACCGTCTACGTAGTTGTTGGAGAGGAACGTGTTGATAGGTCCGAGGTCGAAGAGGCTGCGGCGGTCGTTGATGATGCTGTCTTTTTCAACACCCAGACTGTCTTTCACCGTTATCTTCTTGCCCTTGGTATGAGCCACTTCCACATAGTTCTCCATCAGGGCTCTCACACCGAAGATGATGTATTTGAAGCCCTTGGAGTTCTCCATGCGGTGGATAAAGCTGTCCATCGACGATTCACTCTTCGTGAGGTCAACCTGCCGGTATTTGTTCCAGTAAGCCTCATCGCGGTTCATCGCATCCATATCGTGCCTGATCTTCGCCTTGCCCTTGAAGAGCTGCTTCGGCAAGGCATCGAAGGCATAATCGGTGATTCGCGTGTTTCGCACCACCAGCAGGTCCTGAAGGAGCTTGTTGACGTGCAGTTCGGCTATCATATCGTCTTTAGAGAGCACCCACTCGCCGTTGTCGAGCTTGGTGTACTCCTGTTCAATCTTCATGTCAGTAACCCAGTTTACATCGCTGTTGTGAGGCATGTAGAGGTTACATTTCTTTACGTGCAGGCTGCTGTCGGCAAGCACATAGAGTTCGCCTCTGAATCCGAAGTCCTGGCTGTTGGCTGGGATAAACTGCAGATGGTAGCAGAGGTCTCTTTCCACATACACCGTATCTTCGATGTAATAATGGTAGAAGCTGATGGCAGTCTTGCCGATAGGAGATGGGAAGGGATACTGCAGCAGGCGTACGTAATCATCGTAGATGTCCACATCGGTGAACACCTCTTTCAGGGCGGTGTTGAGAATCTCTCCGGTCTGGATTACCTGTCCGATTCCATTGCTCTGCTGACCCTTGATGATGTCCTTTTCGGTCTTCGGATCTTTGCGGTAAATATGCTGTGAAACCGTCTCGTCGATGCTGACAGGCAGGGTGAGCTTTCCGTTGTACGGAGAGGTTTCTACCTGGTCGAGGAGATACTGGCGGCGCTGGAAGAACTTGCTTTCTAGCTGTTCTTTCTTCAGATCGTTGAGCGCGAGCGTAATCTTCTGATACTTATCATATTGCACATAGTCGTGATTGCTCAGGTCGCTCTTTTTCTTGGCAGCAATCACGCGCCGCATCAGTTCTACGGCAGGATTATCCTTACGCTTGTAGCGTCCTTTTTTCGATTTTACCACCACTTCGGTAAGTTTGTGAGTATCGTCTTTCAGTTTGATTTCCAGGAAGTTGGTCTTCTCGTCTACCTTTACCGATGTGCTCTTGTAGCTCAGTGCGCTGACGGTGAGCATGAGTCCCGGCTTCTTCTCAATGGTAAACTTACCGAGGAGGAAAAGAAAAAGAATCCGGATATGAATATCCGTTTTGAGTACAGTCCTGAAAGCTTTTCCGGTACAGAGATGGACAACGCTGTTGAAATTTGCCGTCAGGTTATGGAGGAACTTCATATTACTAAGGAAAATCCTATTATCCTTAATCTTCCGTCAACTGTTGAGGGCTCAACTCCTAACGGTTATGCTGACCAAATTGAATATTTCTGCCGCCATCTTCCAAATCGTGATGCAGCTATTATTTCGCTTCATCCTCATAACGACAGGGGTACAGGTGTTGCCGCAGCAGAACTTGGGCTTCTTGCAGGTGCTGACAGAATTGAGGGCACACTTTTTGGCAACGGAGAAAGAACGGGTAATGTTGATATTGTTACCTTGGCACTTAATATGTGGACTCAAGGCGTTGACCCTGAGCTTGATTTCCACGATATAAACAAGATTAAAGGCGTTTATGAAAGAGCAACAAAGATGGTAGTGCCGCCCCGTCATCCTTATGCAGGCGAGCTTGTATTTACTGCTTTTTCAGGCTCTCATCAGGACGCTATCAATAAAGGCAAAATGTATATGGAGAAGGCTGAGGAGATATTCGTGATGCCTGCCGACTTCGGTTGGAGTGACCTCGGTACATGGGGTAGCCTCCTAGCACAGAGCCGTAAGGATTTGTATGGCAATGCTACCATTGGTGACAATATCGTGATGATTGAGTCTAAGAATAATATTGTTCATACCTTGAACGAGAAGAAGGTGGTTATCCAGGGATTGGAAGGCTACATCGTAGCAGAGGAAGATGGCACCCTTCTTATCTGCAAGCTATCTGAAGAGCAGCGCATCAAGCAGTTCTCCGGCAGTGAAAAGTAATATTGGGAATATCAGATATAAAAAAGAATCTCTCCGTAGTAGAAGTTCAAGCTTCTACGGAGAGATTCTTTTTTTATTGCGTATTTCTATTTGAAGAATTCATGGGCTTATTTATTCATGATGTTTGAAGAAAAAAAGCTTATTTCTTCTTGATTCCCTTGTATGCTATAAACGCAACGACTACTACGGCCAGTGCCAGAATGACATAACCAATCTCGTGGCTATACTGTACAGCCTGCTGATAAACGTCATGAGTTGTCTTATAATCAGTGTATTCGTAGATACCCCAACCGATGGCTGCCAATACGGTGTTCCATACACCTGCACCGATAGTGGTGTAGAGCAGGAACTTGCCCACGTGCATTCCAGCCAATCCTGCAGGAATACTGATGAGCTGGCGAACAGCTGGCACCAATCTTCCAAAAATGGTAGAGGCAGCACCATGCTTGCGGAAATACTCTTCTGCTACTTCCACCTTTTGGCGGTCGATCAGGCACATGTGGCCGATTCGGCTGTCAGCAAAACGGTAGATGATAGGGCGGCCAACCCATTTTGCCAAATAGTAGTTGATGAGGGCACCCAGGTCTGCACCGATGGTAGCAAACACGATGACCAGAATAAACGACATTCCGCTGTTTGGATCCATCGCTTTCCAGGCTGCTGGTGGAACAACCACCTCAGATGGGAAAGGAATGAAAGAGCTTTCGATTGCCATAAACAGTGCAACCACCCAATAATTCAAGTTATCCAGAATCCAAAGAAAAAGATCTGCTGTATTCATAATTATGCTTGTATTTAAATAATATCTATTGAATGATTAGGAGTTAAGAGACATAAAGCTCTTAACTCCTGATATCTTATCTCAGCACTTATTTATTCTGCTTTGCCCAGGTATCCTTCAAGCCCACTGTCTTGTTGAATACTGGTTTCTCGTCTGTTGTGTCGAGGTCAGCCATGAAGTAACCGATGCGCTGGAACTGGAGATATTCTCCTGGCTTCTTGGTTGCTGCATACTCCTCTACATAGCACTCCTTGAAATCGTGGTAGCTCTCTGGGTTGAGCAGTTCACGGAAGTCGCGCTCGTCAGCAGATGGGTTCTCGATGGCGAAGAGTCGGTCGTACTCGCGTACTTCAGCCTTTACGCAGTGGTCGGCAGATACCCAGTGAAGAGTACCTTTCACCTTGCGGTTGGCACCTTCCATTCCGCTCTTGCTGATAGGGTCGTATTCTGCCTGAATCTCTGTGATGACACCGTTCTCATCCTTGGTACAGCCTGTACACTTCACGATATAGGCGTTCTTCAGGCGAACTTCCTTTCCAGGAGTCATACGGAAGAACTTCTTTGGAGCATCCTCCATGAAGTCGGCACGCTCAATCCAGAGGTTCTTTGAGAAGGTGATGGTATGTGTACCATCTGCCTCGTTCTCTGGGTTGTTGATAGCCTCCATCTCCTCGCTCTCACCCTCAGGATAGTTGGTGATGACAAGTTTCACTGGGTCGAGCACAGCGCTTACGCGGCAAGCCTTCTTGTTCAAGTCCTCACGAACAGAAGCTTCCAGAAGTGCCATGTCGTTGAGAGCATCAAACTTGGTGTAGCCAATGCTGTCGATGAACATGCGGATGCTCTCTGGTGAGTAACCACGGCGACGCATACCGCAAAGTGTAGGCATTCGTGGGTCGTCCCAACCATTTACCAAGTGCTCATCCACCAATGTGTGGAGCTTACGCTTACTCATCACAGTGTAGGTGAGGTTCAAGCGGTTGAACTCAATCTGGCGTGGGCGATTGTCGTTCAATACGTCATCGCTGCCGTCCATCTCCTTCAGGAAGTCAACAAACTTGTCGTAGAGTGGGCGGTGAGGTACAAACTCCAGTGTACAGATAGAGTGGGTTACACCCTCGAAGTAGTCGCTCTGTCCGTGTGCGAAGTCATACATCGGATATGCATGCCACTTGGTTCCTGTGCGGTGGTGTGGAGTCTGGATAATACGATACATGATAGGGTCGCGGAAGTGCATGTTAGGGTTAGCCATGTCAAGCTTGGCACGGAGTACCATGCTACCCTCAACAGCCTCAGGAGTATTCATCTTCTCAAAGAGAGCGAGGTTCTCCTCAACAGGGCGGTCGCGGTATGGGCTGGCAGTACCTGGAGTAGTAGGAGTACCCTTCTGTGCTGCGATTTCCTCAGCGGTCTGCTCGTCGATGTAAGCATTCCCCTTCTTGATCATCCAAATTGCAAAATCCCACAACTTCTCAAAATAGTCAGAAGCATAGTAAATGTTGCCCCACTTGAAGCCGAGCCACTGAATATCCTGGAGAATGTTTTCTACGTATTCGTTATTTTCCTTGCTAGGGTTGGTGTCGTCGAAACGGAGGTTGCAGACACCCTTGTATTTCTCGGCTACGCCGAAGTCCATGCAGATGGCTTTGGCATGACCGATGTGAAGGTAACCGTTAGGCTCTGGTGGAAAACGGGTCTGAATTCGACCTGCGTTCTTACCCTCCTTGAGGTCTTCCTCAACCAACTGTTCTACGAAAGAGATGCTCTTTGCTTTCTCTTCGATTTTGCTTTCTTCATTAATTGCCATATTCTATAGAATTATTTTATGATTTCAAAAACTGCTATTTTCCTCGTTTGATGGTGCAAAGATACAAATTTAATTGTAAGTACCGAAATTATCTGGCAGATAATTTTGTTTTGGGAGCGATAATTTGCTTTTGAAAGCAATAATTCACAAAATATGTTTTTAAACATATAAAAAGATTCGTTCGTTTCGAAAAATATGTCTATCTTTGCATCGTTATCCTGAATACAATCTTTTTACCTTAAAGGAAACTAATACCAAAAAGAACGCCTTCACTGTGAAGTGAGGGCGTTTTGCTTTTATACCAGGTTCATATTTTATTACTTTTTGCGGAAAGTTTCGTTCTTGATAATGATTGAACCTTCTTCAGTATCGAGTGTAGCCTGCTCCTGAACGTCTGCATCAAGACCCTTGCGGCTCAGGATTATTACAGCAGCTTTACCTTCTGGCTTAGCAGGCAATTCCCACTTGTAAAATTCCTTGTTAAGGCCTTTTACTTTAACAGAGAAATCACTGTTCAAAGTAACACTGCGCTCACCATCTGCGCTCTTATATTCACCGGCTGCTGCAGCCTGAAATGCAGAATCGGTTACAACTGTCTGTTCTGCCTGAGCTGGTGCTGGGGCTTTTTTCTCAGAACATGCAGTAAAGGCAATCAGCCCTAAAGCAAATGCAAGAATTGATAATTTCTTCATAATCTTTATATTTTATATGTTAATAATAATGTTAATTAAACCCTTTTTTATAAGCTAACTCTTTTTATACATTTGTTTATCTCAGTGGTATATTATAGAAAGATAGTATTCCACTAGTACAAATGATTACCCAAATTGAAACGAGCCCCGTAATAATAGGGACGCTGGCAAATCTGATGTCGTGGTTGGGCTTAAAACGTTCGGTATGCTTTCTCAAAAAATGCTGAAATATATAATAATATAAGGTGGCATAGAGAAAACCAATGAACGTACCAATCATGAGGTCGCCAAAATAGTGTACACCAAGATACATTCGGGAATAACTGGTTATCAATGCCCATAGGCATAAGAATATCGTGAGTTTGCTTCGGCGAACCAGATATTGTGCAAAGAAGGCCATGCTCCATGCATTGGCTGCATGAGAAGATGGGAAACCATATCTGCCACCCCGATAACCTTGAACAACATGTACCATCGGACTGATAGGATTATCAGGATTGCTAGGACGCATTCTTGCTACCAATGGCTTCAGAATTCCTGATGCAGTCTGGTCTGAAAACAAGATAATCAGAGTGATGACAACTATAGTGCTCATCACAACCTTGACAGGAAAATTCTTTAGCAGTACAAAGATAAAACTGGCATAGAACGGAACCCATACAAAACGGTCTGAGAAAATCATCATGAAGTAATCCCAATACACGTTGTGAAAACCATTGAAAAACAGAAAAATCTGCGTATCAATCTGTTCTATTTGATGAAGTAATTCTATCATAGTCTTTCTTTATGAAATTCTGTAATGTTCGCTTTCTTGTTTCTGATAATCTGTTGCCCTGTCGTTTGGGCTATTTTGCACTCAAGTCATCGTACAACTTCTGAAGATAAGCCATGCCTCGCTTCAGGTTATAACCTTTTTTGCCTTTATCATAAACAACCTTTTGGGATTTGTTGTCGTAGATGATAGAGTTCTCCTCTGATACCATGCCGAAAGCATCGGGTACATCAAAGAATGCAAATTTAGGAGTAGCATCACTCAACATATTCTTGCTGAACAAGAAGTCTTTGTGAGGAATGCCTAATTGTCCGAGCAGTGTAGCTGCTATATCATGCTGACTTCCTATGAGCTTAACATTCATTGGGCGAGCGATTGCTCCAGTCTCTCTTCTTCTTCAGGGTCAGCGTGTCGGGCGCGAGGGTCAGCGAGTCGGTCTTGAGGGTCAGCGGCTTCTCTGCCTGCACAGTCTGCGCAGTGTCGGGCGTGGTGAGTCCTTTGGTAGAGATAACTGTCTCTGCGTCCTTGGTAGCCTTGACCGTGTCCTTGATAGCCTCGGCTGCGCCCTTTACCACCTTGACCGTGTCCTTCTTCTGTGGCGCGGGAGTGGTGCCCCAGTCGGTCTTCCGGTTTTGGGCAGCGGTTGTCAGGGGCATAGTCATGGCCATGCAAACCACCAGTATTATGAGATATAACTTAGTGTATGACTTCACGTTGATTAGCCTTTGAGTTTGTCGAACATCAGCAGAATACGCTCCAGCTCGCTCTCGTTGGCAAAGGGGATGCTTATCTTGCCTTTGCCCTTACTGGTGCAGGTCATCTGGACCTTGGTGGCCAGTACGCCCGAAAGCTGCTTGGACAGCGTGCCCAACTTCTCGCTGAGCGGGTTCTTCTGTATGTTGCTCTGGTCATTGTCCATCTGCTCTTCGTTCTTGATGCGCTTCACCAGTTCTTCGACCTTGCGCACCGAGTAACCGTTCTTGATGATGTCCTTGAAGAGCTTAATCTGCTGGGTAGGCGACTCGAGCGACAGCAGAGCGCGGGCGTGGCCCATGTCGAGCTCTTTCTTCTGGAGCGACATCTGGACCTGAGCAGGCAGTTTGAGCAGACGCAGATAGTTGGTGATGGCAGTACGGCTCTTGCCCACGCGCTCGCTGATGCGTTCCTGAGTCATGCCGCTGCCTTCGAGCAGATGCTCGTAAGCCAAAGCGATTTCGATGGCGTTGAGGTCCTGGCGCTGCAGGTTCTCGACCAAAGCCAGCTCCATCACGTTCTCGTCGTTGACGGTACGGATGTAGGCGGGAATGGTTTCAAGCCCAGCCAGCTGGGAGGCACGCCAACGGCGCTCGCCGGCAATAATCTGATACCTGTCATCGGCCACCTGTCTCAGTGTGATAGGCTGGATGATGCCCAGTTCGCGTATGCTTGTAGCCAGCTCGTCGAGAGCTTCTTGGTCAAACTCGTGGCGTGGCTGGTTAGGGTTGGGTTCTATCTGGTTGAGGGCAATCTCGTTGATGGTCGACGACCCGCTCGTCCTTACATCTTCGGTTGAGATGAGCGCATCGAGTCCGCGTCCCAGCGCGGTGCCTTTGCCCGATATGTTGAATTTCTTGTGTGGAGGCATAGTCTTACATGTTTTTGTCAATGATTTCCTTGGCCAGGTTCAGATGGTTCTTGGCACCAGCCGATTCGGCGTCGTAGAGGATAACGGGCAGTCCGTGGCTCGGGCTTTCGCTCAGTTTCACGTTGCGCTGGATGACAGTCTTGAAGACCAGCTCCTGGAAGTGGCGCTTCACCTCGTCGTATATCTGGTTGGCCAGACGCAGACGGCTATCATACATCGTGAGCAGGAAGCCTTCTATCTCCAGTCTCGGGTTGAGCTTGCTCTTGATGATCTTGATGGTGTTGAGCAGCTTGCTGATACCCTCGAGCGCAAAGTATTCGCACTGTACGGGGATGATAACCGAGTCGGCGGCAGTGAGACAGTTGACGGTGATAAGTCCCAGCGAAGGCGCACAGTCTATCAGTATATAGTCGTACTCGTCGCGCATGGGTGCAAGGAGCTCTTTCATCATCTTCTCGCGGTTGTTCTTTATCTTGAGCATTTCCACCTCGGCACCTACCAGGTCGATATGGCTGGGTATGATGTCGAGACCGTCGATGTCGGTGGTGTAGATGGCCTCTTTGACATCGGTATGATCAATGATGCACTCGTAGAGCGAGCAGTCCACCTCCTTGATGTCTACGCCCAGTCCGCTCGAAGCGTTGGCCTGTGGGTCGGCATCTACCACCAGCACGGTTTTCTCTAAAGTTGCCAACGAGGCGGCCAAGTTTATCGTAGTAGTAGTTTTACCTACACCGCCTTTCTGGTTTGCCACAGCTATAATTTTTCCCATTTCCTATGTAATTCTATCGATTATTTAGACTGCAAAGATACATATTTTATATGATATAGTCGTATTCTTGGCCCTTTTTTCGTACTTTTGTAGCGAAAAAATAACGAAAAATAATGAG
>OQVL01001709.1_pt1 | contig 13250 bp, 9 predicted proteins | sample 1691501 | NCBI WGS metagenome assembly OQVL01 (sample SAMN03418253, study PRJEB22391) | human gut metagenome | biome: human-gut; feature: organic feature; material: feces | host: Homo sapiens | place: Tanzania | collected 2013-01
ACCAGTTACATCACTCCTTTGTGCAATAAGTATCCTTTTGATACCACCAATAGAAGAATCACAATGAGCATCTATACTTGACATTGTGATTGATTTACAACTATTATAAGCCATATTATTATAAATTTATTCTATTAAACAAAAAAGGTAGAAAGGAGAATACCCTCCTCCCTACCTTGAAAATTATCTTAAGTTAGTTAGTGTGTTTATAAACTACCCACATAAAGATTATTGCTGCTCTTCAGCATAACAGATTGCATCAGGATAGGCTACATTCACACCTGCAATAAACTCAATAGCAAGTCTAAACTCCCTATTATCTTGAGAATACCACATTTCAGCTTTCTCTTCATCACCTTGCATATCTACACCATATACAAAGTTATCTTTATAAGAAGCAACAAACTTATCAGTATTATCCAAACCTGCAACACCAATAGCTCTTACATTAGTACCAGGTACCAAAATACTATCAGGCATTGCAACATCATTAAGTGCATTAGTAATAACCAAATTACCATTAGCAATCAACTCCTGAATATACTTACGATAAGAATCACTACCCATATAAATAACTACTTCACCCTTACTAAATACAGCAGAAGGAAGTTTGCTATATACATCATTAACAATAGAAGTAATAGTAGCACCTTCAGCAAAAGTAGTCTTAATTACACCTGTAGCATTAGTAATAGTCTTAAGCAAACCATCAAATGCTTTCAAATTAACATCACTTGAAGTAGTATCACCTTGCCACATTGCTTTCTCAAGGTTAGCTTGTACACCTTCAATAACACCATTAATAAAATCCTCTTCAAAAGGAAGTGTCTTTTGTCCTGCTGCAACTTTTACATCATAATTCATCCAATACTTGAGCATTGCTTTATCACAAAAACTCATATTAACTTTAATTGCACCAGGAGTAAGGGTTCTTTGTGACATTGTAGAAGTACCTGCTTCATTCCAACCACAAGTAGTACCATCACCAAATTTAACATCAGTAGTCAAGAGATTAAGTGCAGTTGCACCTTTAACACCAGTCATAAGATAAAACTCTTGTGCACTCTTGTTACCAATAACTGCTTTTCTTATAATAGGGAGCTTCTTTTGCTCAACATAAGCAGTCAAAGAATTCAAATTCAAACTCATAAAAATAATAATTTAATTAATCTTGAAAATACTTGAGTGCAGGATTATCTTTAACTTCAAATTTACTTTGAGATACTGCACTTAATTTAACAGCCTCTTCAACAGGCTTTTTGTCTTGTAAATCTTTAATCTTGTTAGTCAACTCACTAATAACTGCATCCCTATCTTGTAAGAGACCTTCAAGTTCAGTAACTTTAGTCTTAAGTTCAGCAATAAGTGAATCTTTCTCATCATCTACTTGAGGTTCCTCATTAATAGGTTCATCTTCATTAAGAGTTTCCTCAATAACATCATTAATAGGTTCCTTAATTTCAACTACCTTACCATCCTTAATAACAATAGTCTTATTATCATCAGTAAGATAATCACCATCAGGAGCACTAATTACTTCACCATTCTCATCAGTAATCATTACATCTACATTAATAGCAAGTTCACCATCAATAATCAACTCACCTTTATCAGTAGATACATTTGAAAACTTCATAATGAGTTTGGCTAACTGGAATAATTTTGTATTCATCCTAATAACTCATTAATTAATAATTCTGTTTCATCTATAGGCTTAATATCAACAAAACATTCAATACTAAACCCATTAAATTTACCTGACTTAATGCTATTCCATAAGTTATCATCTTCAACCTGTAAAGATATAAACATACTACCATCAGGAATATCCTCATAACCTATAGGATTTAATCCAGGACGCTTAATAAATGCTTCTAATAGATAAACATTAGCAACATTATTTGAGTGCTCCAGATTGAAATTAAATGCCTTGTTTTTCATAAAATTATGATAGAGTTGCTCAATAGTCTCTTTACTGAAGACTATATAATATTCTCTACCATTAGTGTCTCTCCTAAATATAGGTTTATTGGGGATGATAGCAGGTCCAAAAACAATGTGTTTTTCATCATCATAAGATAACTTCAATTCCTTCATCTCACTAAAGGCTTGAAAGTTTTCTTCAATTGCAGGTTTAAAGACCAAACTTATAGCATTAAGTTCACCTAACTTACATTCATAAATTGGTAACATACTATATCTATTTATCAATTAGTAACAATCTATATATATAATATATAAAAGTGTAAATAATGGAAAAAATTAAGGTAACTATATCTATATATAATGTGTTTTGTATGGTAAGTATGGAAAGAAATCAATCAATGCAAACGTTTGCATAAAAATATTTTTTGTATGATTTTTATTAATTACTTGATAATCAGTAAGATGACTATTTTTCATTTTTTCTACTATCTTTTTGTTAGCATATTATAGGTGTGTCTTCTCCTTTTTCTTTCTTTTGTTAGTTTTCTTTCTTTTTCCTCTTCTGTTCAAATAGTATATCAAAATGATACTTACAACAATAATGATGATATTTGATGAGCAAATAATGAAAGAAATGATGATTGTAATGTGATACTTATGATGAAAAAGTTATATTGAAGATACATACAATATTTGAAAGATACATACAATAAGGAACAACAATAATGATTATATATTGAAGCAGTAATGGTGATAATAATTCATCTTACTGCTTTTGTTGTTTATATCAATCAGTACTTTTGTGATACTTACATCATCACTAATCAATCAGTACCACTAATATATTATCAATTGTACTTAATCAATTTGTAAGATGTAATTTATCATCATTACTTGTACTAATTTGTAAGAGCAACTTATTCATTAAAGTGTTCCTTCAGTAAAGATGTAATCCATCATCAAGTACTGCATTAACACCATTACTAATTCAATTTGTACTGCATTAAATTTAACACCTTTACTTATTGGACTATTTTCACTTGTAAAGCATTAAATCTATCATTAAAGTGTTGATACTGATTCAATATGCACAATCCTTAAGTAAAGTTGCAATCTTAATTTGTTACCCATACTGCATCAGTAAGAGTTGATTTATTCATTCAACTTCCTTATAATGTTAGCACTTTACTTATTCAGTATGTAATTCTGAAGGATATACACAACACTCATTACTGATTATTATCACTTGTACTGTAGGATTATTCATCACCTTTACTTTAGGATTATTCTTTATTGTGCTTACCTTTACTTGATGTAAGGATATAGCAATCCCTTGGTGTGAGTTAAGTAAAATTGTTTCATTTACTATTTCACACCTTACCTTGCAGTTTCCTGTAGGTTTATCTTAAAACTTCATCAGGAGAGGTTAATGTTTCCCTATATAAGATTTCCCACTTCCTATATAAATCTCTTTCCTCAAGACACTTAAGAGACTATCCTGACTTATATTTAAGACTGTTTTGGTCAAAGGGTCTTACTATTAGTATATTTCAACTACACCCTTTAAAGAGCCAACCATTCATTAGGGCTACTAATTGGTTTTGGCTGAATTGTAGATTAGTGCCATCTACAGCCTTTATGTTAAATATCACTTGTTCATTAAGAACAGTACAAAGGTACTATTTTATTTTGGATTATGCAATAGGTAACATAAAATACTTAACATTTTTAACAAATAAAGGAGATAGCCTAATTAAAGACTACCTCCTTTTATTGTGTCAGTACTTATGTATTAGTATTTTGCTTCATTCTCACTTACATTAACTCTCTTTTGTACCTTATCAATTTCTACAACACTTACATATTGCCTTGTGTCTTTAATACTTCCCTCTATATTTGCACCACTTATAAGTTTAGAGTATGTGACAGGGGGTATTATAGTACTATTTATAGCACTGCTACTTGTAGATGCACTGCCACCAAACTGTTGAGATTTAATTTTAGCTATTTGTGCTGCACCTATACCTGCTATTGTAGCACTCATTGCAGTACCTAAAGCAATTTGACCTACACCTGTTAACCAAGCATTAGCAGGATTTAATGCACTTGACCAAGCACTTAAGATACCACCTAACATATTCATCACAGTAGCACCTATTTGATAATTCTTTTGCTGCTCAAATCCTTCTTTAGTGTTAGTATCTTGTTCATCACTTAAAGCATTTAGTAATGTACCTGTCATATTAGTAACATTAGCAACTGCTTGACCCCAATCACTAAAAGATGCTTTACTTCCTTTAGATATAGCCAATGCAAAACTATTAAAAGTAGTCTGCATATCAGCAATTACATTAGACCATTGAGAACCTAATCCTAAACTACTTTCAGCAAATCTATTTATTGTTGCTATAAGGTTGTTAAATTGATTGTTAGCCTCAATTGTAAGTCCTACAAGTTCTTTAAAACCTTCCCATTGACCTGTTGCTATAAGATTGTGAATAAAACTATCATCAAGGTCTCTTGTATCACCTGTAAATTGTTTCCAAGCAGATATATTATCCTTAATAAGATTATACATCTTGGTTAAGGCTTTTTCCATATCTTCATCAACCTCTTCTATAATCTCTTCAGTTTGTCTAAAAGTTCTTTGAAACTCTTCTTCAAACTCTTTTCTAAAACCTTGTATAAAAGACTCTCTTTGAGCAATTAAATTAGCTTCTTCAGCACTACCTTTTTTTGCTAATGCAATTTCATCATTATAAGCCTTAACTGTTCTATCAAAGTATTCAGCAGTAAGTTCATAATTTTCAATTGTAGCCTTTCTTCTTTCAGTTTCTGCTTTATAGACTGCAATAGCATTTTTCTTTTCTTCAATTGATAAAGATTGAGAAAGTTGTCTATATTTAACTTCCTCTTCAATTGCTTTTAATTGCTCTTCAGCTTTCTGTTGTATGGCATCATAATAAGCTGTATAAGCATTTAAAGAGGTTTGTATGGAGGTTTTTCTTAATTTTAACTCCTGCTTAAGGCTTGGGACTAAATCTTTTGTAGAGAGAGAATATTCAGCTCCTGCTAAAAGATTTTGTAATCTACTAATTTCTGGACTAATTTGACTTGCAATCTCTTCAGACTCATCTACAATAGATTTAGCAAACTCTTGTAACTCTTGTACAGAACTTGTTTTAAGTTTATCAGAATCAATAATAGACAATTGCCCTGGGAGAATACCTTTTGCTAAATCTTTAATAGATTCGCTTTTTAATACTTTCTTTAACGCTGTATAAGCACTGGTTATTGCTAAAACATCAGCACTTTGTTGGGCAGATAATTCTCTATCTATAAGAGCATCCTCCTTTCGATTGGCTATATACTGTTTATAAGTATTATTTAAGTTTTCTAAAGCAATTATTTGTTTATCTATAGCAGCTGTCTGGTCTACTTTCTTATAGTAGTTTTCAAAAGATTTAACTGTATTATCCAGGTTATTTTTCATCTTTTGAAGTTGTAAATCAAGCCTTTGAAGTGCATCAACAGCCTTATTAAATTTAATTTTCTGAACCACTTTTATAACCCCATATACAGCAGCAATGATTGCTGGCATACTTACAAGTGCTATTTTACCAATTGCTATACCTAATTTACCTAAAGAAATTATCAATTCTTTTGTTTGTTCTTTGGCAAATATGTGCATTTTGGAACCTGCCTTTTCAATAGATTCACCTAAATCAATAAACAGTTGACCATCTTTCTCATACTGTAGTATTTTACCAAACCCTATAACTGCCTTATAAGATAGCCAAGCATCTATAACATTTTTAACCCTTCCTGCTGAAATATCTTTAATTGCAGAAAGACCTTCTTTAATAGAAGAAAATAAACCTGTAGTTAATGCTTTTAAAGGTTTTAATGCTTGTATTGCTTCAGCAACTGCTGTAAAACTTATAGGTAAAAGCAATAAACTTTGTAGTTTTTGAATAGCCTTACTTGCCTCTTCACTTTCTACTCCAAATAGATTTAATGCTGTATTAGCAATAGCAAAACCACCACTAATACCAGCACCTACTTTAGCCATATTTGAAGCTATTTGACCTAAATCCATACTGGTTTGTTGTGCTGTATTATTTACAGTCTTAAGGTCATTATTAAGTTTCTCAAATCCAGTATTCTTCTTACTTGTAATTTGTTTATTAAGGTCTTCAGCCTTTTTACTTAAATCAGTAAAAGCCTTACTACTTTTATCAAGTTTACTTAATTGTTCATTTACTGATTGTAACTCTTTCTCAAGTGCATCTACATTCTTTTGGGCTTGAGTTGTGCCAATCCTGATTACTTTTTCTGTAGCCATATTATCCTAAATTTATATATAAATCAAATGTATTACCTTCAGTATTTGTAAATCTAATAAGTCCTTGGTCTTGTTGTGTACTTGTGTTTTCAATACTTAACTCATCAAGAACTGACTCAAATGTACCATTACCATCCTTACCATTTATTTTAAAACCTTGTAAAGAAGCATTTACATCATCCCAAGTGCCACTGCTTGTACTTCTTACTACCCAAGTATCAGTTTCACCTACCTCATAAGTTATTGTTTGACCATTTGTATAATCTACACCATCTCTACTACTTACATTTAAGTAACTTGTAAAGGTAATTGTAAGTGTCTTTGTGTAAGTGCCACTTTTAAAGGTTATAACAGCATTACTATAATTTACAGGCACTCCATTTGTTGTAATAGTATGTTTGCCTTCATTGATAGTTATAGGTGCTGCATTACCCAAATTATGACCATCTATTTGAATATATGTAGGAATACTGCTTGTAACATAAACATCTTGAGTGCTTTCTACATTAACAACTACACTGCCATTTATTCTTGTTGTAGTAGCAGTTTCAGGCGATATTGTCAAATAAGGATTATAACCATCTTTAATATAGCCTTTAATATCTTGTATGGTAATCAACTCACATTTGGTAGGTTCATTACTTGCAGGATTGTAGTCAAATATCTTATTAACAAAGTATAACTGATTATCTATCTTTACAAATTTATTGAAATCAAAGTTAGACCAATCACTATTCTTTAGTCTTAAATAGCAGGTTACAATCTTATTTTGCACATCATACCTTTCTTGCAGATAGTTTTTCCAAAAAGTCTCATACAAACCAACCTTACCTTTATAATCCTGATAGCAGAATGTATAACTTGGTACAGTATAAGTCATCATATATTTACCTATAAAGGTACTTAATTGATGATATTTGGTAGTATTTATCTTATCCCCATACTGATTATAAACAAATTTACCACTACCTCTCATATTCCTACTATCATCAGTAATAGTATTAGACCTTAAATATAGTCTATCTTCAGTGTCAAAATTAACTACACCTGCATCTAAATAGAATGTACCAAAGTTATCCTGTAATTTATCACTGTCATCCTTACTATAGATGTATTTTTCAGCAGGGAAACTATATACTATCCTCTTATTGTTATATAAATTAGTCCAACTCAACACATTATCAGTATTCTCCATTGGGCATTTTATACCATCAAACAACTCTTCTGTCTCATCATTGAAAACATAATGTGTATCTATCTTATATTCACCAAATTGAAGACCAAACTGTTTCTGATATTTTTCATTCAGTTTGGTAGAATTGTCATCATAATTGAATTTAACCCATTTGTTCTCATAAGTAATAGGTTTAATCTGAAAGTCTAAAGACTTATCTAATTTATCACTCCAATCCAATATCTCATACTGACTAAAATAAGTGCTGTATGGGATAAATTTAACCTGCTTTTTGACATTATCAGCAAATATACCTATCCTAAACATCTTACAGTATTGCATTATCAAATCAAATGGCTTTACATCATTGTTCCATAAGGTGTTTAAGGTTATTTCACTACCACTTCTTGTATAGGAAGTATATACATTAGCCTGTAATGTAATATCACCATTAGGATTAAATACTGCCCTACCACCCTCTTTCTTAAATGGGTAAGTATCAGCATAAAATCTTGTGGTTACTGAAAATGATACTACCTCATTAGTTGCATCAAATCCTAAAGTAAAAGGAATTAACACTGTAGATACTGCACCATTACTTGCCAAATCAGATTTATAATAGTAGGCATCAGTATAAAAGTTCTTTAGTTGATTTAAGACTGTACATCCCTCACTATAAACAATAATAGTTCCTATTTGCTTGATTCCACTTGCATTTGTCCTATTTACATTGATTATAAAGGCAGTATTATTAGCAAATGAAGTCCCACCTGTAACAGTACAATCTAACTTAAAATTACCATTAAATTTATATCCTATCTGCTGTTTTGCCTTAAAGGTATTATCACTATTAAGTATTGGTTCTGCCTCATTAGGACTTGTAAAATTCATATTACTAACCTGTTCTGAAGAATAATTTGATGTCCAATCTTTTCCAGGAAGACCTACACTATAAGTATTGCTTACAAAATCATCTTTCTCAAAATTCTTTAATGTAAACACAACATTCTTGTAAAATGGATTATCATATTGAAACCAATTTGCATCCAAAAAGAACTCATAACCTGTCAATAACTTACATTTATCAGCCATTAGTTGCATTAGTTTATTAAAATACATAAATGGTTGTTGTAAGTAAGACCTCCATTCACCTATTTCTCTTGGCATTAAACCATCACCTATAGCAGTATCAGGATTACATTTAGTAACATCAACAAAAGTAGGGTTATTTAATTGCTCAAGTACTTCAGTAAATGTCTTTGTAGTGCCATCAGACAATTCAAATGATTTTTGGTCTAATGTATCACTGTCATACCTTATATTAAGAGGTGTCCATCCTACTATATTGTGTGGCTCATAAAGACTATCACCAGTCTTTACTAAATTTATCACATTCTGATTGCTATTCCAACTGTCATATATCAATTGTCTGTTAAGTGTCTCATTGTAATACTGACCACCATTAATATAATGCTTGAAATCATCTTCTGTAACTAAACCTGTATTATCAAATGTAACCTTACTTAACTCACCAAACACCTTACCTAATTCACCATACAAATTAAGATTATAGACACCTTTTTCACCATCCCAATCAACACTTAACATTTTAGCATAACCTACCATTAAGACATCATCTCCATTCTGTAACCTCATATCAATCTTCTTATAAGGGTCAAATGCAAGATAATCCACATCAGAATATGAAATCAGTCTATCTGGACTGTAGATGCTGTTGAATATTTTGTTGTTATTTAAAGTCATTGGTATGCTAACAGTTTTTGAAAACTCAACATACCTCTCATTTGGATTGCTTATTGAAGTGAAATACTTATTTAATGTAAAATTTATCTCACTATTGAGTTCTACCTCTTTTTGATTTAAAAACATTCTTATCATATTACCATTTTATGTTTTGAGATTTTGATTTTTGTAAATTTACTTCAAGGTTAAATAACTTATTCCCTTGATTCTTGAATGTCTTTTCAGTATATTCACTATCATCAAGTACAACATCAATTGTCTCATCAGTGTCAGTAATATACAATTTAAGATAAGGACTTACAAATATACTTTCATAATAAGGATATAGTTCAGTACTAATCCAACCACTGTTAAGTTTCCATTTAGGTTGTACATCTACTCCACTTACATTCTTGTAACCTTTATAGTTGGTAGTATAGGATTGATTTACATCTTCACTATAAGTTTCTGTCCCTGTAAATGGTTGAGACTGCATACCACCAAATCTATCTTGCCACAATAAATAATACTTTGCAGGACATTTATCTACTACACCTACCTGATACAATTTATTAGCATCATTATCTGAAATATATATTTTAGCACCATCATTAATAGTACCTACAACACCATTAAATATACTATCTACATCCACATTTATAATGCCTGCTTTACTATTAGTAGCTGTAAATTCAGTACTACCAAGTTTTTCATCTACCAAAAAGTATAAGGGAAGACCTTCCATTGGTTGAGTACAATATATACTAAAAACAAAATACCTGCTTTGTATATTAGGTATATGAGGTGGTAATACAAGTGACCTATCATACCTCTTATAACCTTGTATTATATTTAATGTAAGTGTATCTATTGATTTTATTTCAGGCTCAACTACTTTTCCCCTATTAGGGTACCTGTATATCATTGCAATATCAAACTCCTTACTATAATCAGTATCTGTTGTAAGAACTAATCTCCAAGTACTATACCAATTTATATTAAGTACATCTTCAGAAGGTTGTAATTGGTTTTTATCTTTCCAATCTTCAATTATATCATTAAGATGGAAAGTGTATGCTGTAGTACCTTTAGTTAAAAATACATTACCTACAAATCTGTTATTCCAAGTACCACTTACTTTTTCTTGTACTTTATAGGTGTACATACCATCATTTGTTATAGATGTAATACCTGTTACACTTATATCAATATCTTCGTCTAAATAATATGTCATAATTAATGTCTATTTTGAATTTCTTTAATTTTCTGTTCCTCCATCTTATGTTTGTAATACTCAAATGTCATTACATACAACACTAAATTTATTGGTTGTTCAAGGGCATCTGATAATTTTTCATTTGTTGCATTACAGTAAGTAAGGATGTAGGGTAAGATACCAAACTGTACAAGTCCACCTTTTTGAATTGGTCTATTAGATTCTTCTTCATCTTCTCCTTCTTCATCTTCTTGATTAAATAAGTCTGGAAAAGATGACAAAATACCTTTAACTGTCTTTTGAAAAAAAAAGCAGCAGCCATACAATCAGTTATTTTCATTTGTAAAAGGTCATTTTGCACTTGTAATATATCATACCCATCATTATAAGAATGTCCTTCAGGAATGAAGAAAACACTCAAAATCTCTTCATACTTACAATTCTTCAAATAGTTATTATAATCAACAAATTGAGCTGTACTCATACTTGTTAAATCACAACTACTGTCATACTTCCTGCCATTAAAAGTATAATGTTTCTTCAATGTAACTTTAGGTACATCCTTATTAAGGAATTGTAGCCTATTAGTATACTTTGTAAGGTCTTTTGCTAACAATTTGCTACTATCTATACCCCATAATATATCAATAAGATTATAGACTGTATATTCATCTTGTTCTTTTATCAAATCAGCAATCTTATAATACTGCTCAATTGTAACATCTGACCAATCTTTATCAGGTATAGGGGTTATTTTCTTAAATAAATTACTTATAAATTTCATCATCAATGGATTTATCAATTATTTTATCAATCTCATCATACAAGGCATTAATAACCTTTTTTTCAATCTGAAAACTATCTTCAGTCTTCTCAAGTAAATGATTACCTTGAGTACCTCTTAATGCTATTTTTCTACCAATCAAATAAGCCAATTGGTTTTCTGTAGGTAATTTACCATTCTTTAAAGGTGTAGGTAATATTGATTTAACCTTAATCCACCTCTTAATATCATCTAAAGGTGGGAACTTACCTGCTTTTCTACCATCATTAGCATACTTAAAGTAATCTACTGTATCAAGGTCTAAAGTGAAATATTTACCATCATACTTAACTACAGACCTTATATTATTAGCTAATGTACCTGTAGCACTATCAGTACTAAATGCTACTCTTAATGCTTCAGCAAATTGATTAGCTATACTGTTTAAATCTCTTAATTCAAGGGTCATATTAGTTCATTATATAAACTGTTAATACAAATTGCAGTGCTAATAATCATATCATCGTGACTACCTATTTGTGCATTATATATTGCTAATCCATTACTATTTATGGTACACTCATAAGCACTTAATTCAACCATTAACTTATCATCATTAGGTAACACAATCAAATCTCTTTCAATAAGTAAGACTAATTGATTTATTATTCTATTCTTACTCTTATTAGTGGTAGTAAATGTATTAAAAGTAACTTCAGGATAATCTAATGTATCAAGTAACAATTGACTAAATATAGCACCAATACTATTGGATTCCACTGTAATATAAATATCCTTAAAACCTTTCCTAATAAGTTGCTTGACCATTACATTAATGTAATCAATAGTATCGTTGGCATTTTTATCATTGAAGGTAATCACTTTACTAATACAAGCCTTACCATTATTAACTTGACCTAATGTAATAGATGTATCATCTTGACCACTGCCACTACACCAATCTATACCTATATATAAAGGTAAATTAGAATTTAACTCATAATCACCTATACACCTCTTAAAGTCACTAAATACTGTACTATCTCCATCAATAAATTCTGCTAAAAACTCACATTGAAAGGATAATTTAGGCATTTGTTTTCTATATAAGTCAAGTGTAGCATCATCAAGCATTTCACTTGTATCATAATTATTCCAATCTATACTGATAACCTTATCTTCATTAAGCAAGCCCTTATTAAACAACTCAAAGAAAAAGCCTTTCTTAAATTTAGGTGTACTTACAATAAATATATTTGAGTGATTAACATTAGTTGTGGGTACCAATATGCTGTAAAATACATCATCACTAATAAAAGCGGCCTCATCAATCATTAATACACCTGTACCTTTAATAGTATAACCTCTTAATGAGTCTGATTGTTGTGCACTGCCAAATTTAACAGTACTACCATTAATAAACTCAATCTCTAAAAGACTTGCATTACTTGATTTTATTAATTCTGAAGCCATCTTACATACATCTTGATATACTTTCCTTGCTTGTTGTATTACAGGGCTTACAAACAAAGAAAATGAACCCTGTTGCTTTAATGAAGTATATATTAACATTACTTCCAATAAGATTGACTTGCCTACTTGTCTCTTTGATTTGATTATCAACCACTTATCTTTAGGGTATTGTTCATATAAATCAAATAATGCTTTTTGCCAAGGTTTTAATGTAGGTAGCTCAACTGTCATTTTATCTCCAATTTAATTACCTTATTATAACTCCATCTATAACCTAAAGAAACATAATTACCTTTAATTGAGTGATAAATGGTTGATTCAGACGCATTATAATAAACTTCTGCCTCTTTTCTTGTATTCCATTTTTTAATAAAAGTACCTTCTTTTGTATATTGATATACAGGTTTACAGTTATGCGGTTTGTGTTTTAATTTTATCCTTTCTTGTATTGCTTTTAGAGTATAATCTTTTTTCCTTATAAATATAAATCCTTTATATGTAAGCATTTCTCCTTTTGCACATTTACAAATACTTATTATACCTGACCTACCAAAACCAAGTGAAAAAGACGCTTCTGTTGAAGAAGTCCATTCTTTTATAAAATCACCAT
>OQVL01001710.1_pt1 | contig 13249 bp, 8 predicted proteins | sample 1691501 | NCBI WGS metagenome assembly OQVL01 (sample SAMN03418253, study PRJEB22391) | human gut metagenome | biome: human-gut; feature: organic feature; material: feces | host: Homo sapiens | place: Tanzania | collected 2013-01
CCCGTCTGACGGCAATTACCGCATCAAGATGATAAAAGTCCACTTTCTGAGTTTGAAACCATACGTATGGCCTCAATACAAAGGTAGCGAATTTTATGGACTCAACTGTTATCCGATGTGCTTCCGATGGGACATTTTTACGTCATCGGTGCGGTATTTACGTTTTCCGGTTGTGATATCCGTTTAGTGATTCCGGTGATATCCGTTCACTCTGGGGTTGATTTCAGATGTGTTTTTGAAAGCAAGTATTTGATTTTCTCTATTGATTTGGAAAACTTCACATAACAACAACGGAGACTCAATGAAAAGGACGAATTTAAAATAACTTAGAATGTGTAAACGAGAATGGAATGAACGCACCAGTGCATTAGTGTTTACCGGTCCGAATGGGAATTCTATATCATTCCATTGCAAAAGCAACAATAAGACGTACTGGCTCAATGCATATGAAAAGGGAGACACACAATTTAGTCAATGCTTTCACATAGGTCCTGACGGGCATTTTTATGTCAATGATAAAGACTCATCATCTGCGATATTCGTTAGACTTGTCAAATAAATAGTTGCGACATCTTATTAGCTGTATCCCAACAACTAGGTGCACGTCAAGATATTGGCGCAAATAATAGTTCGTCTTCTTTGTTCAACGCAGAAATTCTATTTTCCGTTTATTTGTTTTCTCGACTTGAGCGAAAGAAGGAATCGCGCAAAGAATTGCGAGCGATACAATTAATAATGATTTGAAAAAAGCGTTTCATACGTAAATAAAACATCTTATGAACGCAATTCATGAAAAATTTAGGCAAAAAGTATTAAGAAGCTGTTTTGAATTGTTTGAAATGTTCTTTGAGGTGAAAAAACTTCAAACAAACAATTCAAAACAGATTCTAAAAAGAGACTCTATTATAAAGGATAAAAGGACTGGCCTTCAGGTCAGTCCTTATTCTTTTGACTTGGAGCTTCGACAATCCAAGCGACTGGAAATATCATGGTCACAGAGCCTGTCGAAGTGACCCTTTACCGGATTTCCGAGCGGCCTTGGCTTCTTTTCTGGCCTTCTGCTTTTCGTACTTAACCTTATATCGTTCCAGAATCCGTTCTTCTTTTTGACGACGTTTCTCCATGGCTTCCAGGGTCTTGAGAGTTTTCCGGCGTTTCTTCTTCAAGGCTTTTTCCTCCTTGGCCTTCGCCTTGGCGGCGTCACGGGCGTCAAGTTCCGCCCAGCGCGCCTCCTTGGCGGCGATCCGGTTCTGACGAGCCTTTTCCCTCTCGGCTTTCTTTCTGGCCTGCTCAGCTTTCTTCAATGCGGCAGGATCCTGTGACAGAGAATCTGATTTCATGGCGGCGACAGAATCCGTTCCCGCCTTCAGGCTGTCAGTCAAAGCAAGACTGTCCTTTTGCGCAAGGCTGTCACGGAGTGCTAGACTGTCTTTAACTGCAAGGCTATCTCTCAATGCCAGACTGTCCCTTAAAGCCAGACTGTCAGCAGCCACCTTCAGGCTGTCAGCGATTCTGGCCGCCTCAGCCTCACGCTCGGCCTCAAGACGCTTTCTTTCAGCGTTGCGGGCGCGCTTCAAGGAGTCCTGACTTGCCAACATCTTATAGACACTGTTCATGTAGCCAGGGAAATAGGTGTCCGTCTGAACGAATTCCGCTCTGGGAATATCTTCGTAAATCTTTCGCTGAGACTCCCGTGGCTTATAGGAGGTGATGTCCTCCGGCCCTTTCGGACGCTTCTCCGGACGCCAGTCAAAACCCTTGAGGATTTTCTCGTCCTTCTTCATCTGGACAACAGGATAGGCGTCACTCTTTGCCGCATCAAAATAGTTAAGATCCTGAACGTTACCGTTCTTCAATGTGGCTGTCAACATCTTGGATTCAAACTTGTTGACAGTCGCAAGGGTTCCGTTCTCCTCAATGAAGAAAAGACCCGAAGCGCCTCCCATGGAATCGAATCTCCTCAAGGTGCCTGTGCTGTCAAAATAGGCCATCATCTCAGTTCCCCTGATCTGGTCGTAGGACAAGGTGTCCTCCTGCACGATGATGAATGCGTTGGACATGAGGCTTGCCCGGTCGAGGGATTGGTTCTTCACGATGACAGTTATGCTGTCAGCAGTGTACTGATGCTTTGTCTCGTTCCAGACAATAGGGGTCTTGTAAAGACGGATAAGAGAGTCCAAGTCCGTGTAGGCCAAGGAGTCGCACACGACCTGCATGTCATTCCGGAAGACCTTTACATTGTGGATTCCGTAGATGAAGCTTATCTTGGTGGAATCTTTGGGGGTCATGGCAAGAGAATCGGCCGCGGCCAGTGAGTCGGTCGGCATCGCAAGGGAATCTGTCGGGACGGACAGAGAGTCTGTAGGAACAGTCAAAGAGTCTGCAGGAACGGACAGAGAGTCTTTGGGAGCGGTCACTTCGACAGGCTCAGTGACCGGATTGTGCACTTTGGTCGTGTCCTGTACCAGCACAAGGGCATTTGCTTTGGTCGTGTCGGGTATGACCGCGATCGTCTGCGACCGGGTAGTGTCAATGGCGGAGAACGACCAGAGAGGTGGTTCATATTCAATGACATCATCCCACGGTGCGGGAAGATTCTGCTTGCTCAGGCCACGTTTTCCGACAGCTGCGCCGGCAGCATTAGGGTCTTCCTCCTCCATCTTCTTCCGGGCTTCTTCGGCGGCGGCACGGGCTGCCTCGGCAGCCTTGCGGCGATATTCAGTGATCGGATCGACATTTATCTCTTTCAGACGCGCCTGAGAATTGGCGACCTCGGAGGAATCCACCTCACATTTCGGGATTGTCCTGATGATCAACGTGTCGGCTCCGATGTAGGCGGTGTCTCTCTTTTCACCTTGTTCACTGATGGCGATCACAGCAGGGTCTCTCGTCATCTTGATGAATGACAGGGAGTCAATATACTGCATGTAGCCAGCCACTGCCGCCACATTGCGGGTTGTGTCCAGCAGTTCCACGTTACCGAACATCTCGACATTGTTCGGAGTTCTATAGTAAACAAGGGTGTCAGCCCAGGCCTCCTGATTCTCGGTGAGAAGATGGACATTGCGGGTGAACGTGAACTTCTCCAGATTCCGTTCATAGACGCCGGCCATCGAGGAAAGCATATTGTTGTCCCGCCACGCGTTGGTGCCTGTTCCGAAAACAGCGATGTTGGTACCTGTGTTGTAGTTCAAGTCATCAGTCTTCACGAAGATGGAGTCCGTGTACATGTTGACATTGTTCGTGAAAGTGAATGTCTTGAGTTTGGAGTAATAGCAACCGTCATCGCTCTCGATGATCTGTCCGTCTTTGTCCCGCAAGGCTCCACCGCCACGGAACACGGCCACACTGTCTTTGGTGTTATAGTCCAGATCCGTGGTTCTCAGCGTGTTGCCGTCCTTGTCGCGAAGCTGGACCAACGCGCCTCGGAACTGCGCCAGACTCTGATCGATAAGGTAATCCAGGCTCTCGCTGCTCAGCACGGTGTTGTTCTGGATGATCTGGACGTTGCCGAATGCATTGATCACGTTCTGGTTCACATTCCACAATGCGGTGTCACAGATCAGCAGGGTAGAATTGTGCTCGAAACGGGCATGCCCCAAAGCCTTTCTGTAGCTTTGGCCATATTCCTCAACCTGCTGCAGCTCGTCACAGCCAAGAAGACGCACAAGACTGTCTCGCCGCTCAGAGTTCTGGGCGGAAAGGCTGAACGACATCAGCAGAAGCAGTAATGAATATGCCAGACGTCTCGCGAGCATCAGTCTTCAGCGAACTTTGCCGCCCATCCCGGACGACGGAACTCGCAGTCCTTGAACATAGGGTCGATGACTATGTGGGTCTCTTTGATCTTGCCGGCAAGGAATTCATCAATAGCCTTCATTTGCTTGTCCTGACGGACCTGCTCCTGAAGCTGGCTGAAATCCTCGTCAAACGAAGCAGTGTGTGCGGGAATGATCTTATCTACACGGAGAATCTTGTAGATGGTCTTGCCGACAACATAGTCCTTGACCTGATCCTGACGTCCGTCATTGTCCGTGGATTCCACCGGCTCGGAGATCTCTCCCTCCTTCAAATCCTTGATGGCCAGATAGTCCTCCGGCTTGAGCTGGTCAATCTCGAAGTAGGCGGAGCCGGTGTTCGGATCGGACATCTGACCGCCGTTGGTCTTGGTGGCAGGATCCTGCGAGTAAAAATTGGCCGCCATCCTGAAAGACACGGCGTTGTTGTTGATCTCGGTGCGGAGACTGTCCAGCGTCTTGAAGGCTTTCTCTCTGTCCTCATCCGTGTACTTAGGCTTCATGAGAATGTGGCGGGCGTTGAACATGTCGCCCTTCTTCTCAATGACTTCGATGATGTGGAATCCGTCCGGAGTCTCGACAATCTGCGAGATCACACCCGGCTTAAGAGACATAGCCGCATCTGAAAATACTGGCCAGAAGATTGATTTTGAAGCCATTCCAAGCTCACCACCTTTACGAGCACTACTGGGATCCTCTGAATATATACGCGCGAGCGTCGAGAATTTCTCCCCGTTGATGATCCTCTCGCGGAGATCCAGCAGTTTCTCACGCACGGCCAGGTTGGCCGCCTCCCGGTCCGGGTAACGGCAGATCTGGCTGAGTTGGTACTTGATAGGGACAATCGGAAGATTCTTGGCGTCAACCGTGTCAAGATATTCCTTGACATCATAAGGTGTCATCTCCGGGATCTTCTTCATGATCTCCTGCTGCGCCTGCTGAGTAAGGCTCATATCCTCGTACTGCTTGCGCCATTCCTGACGAAGACGGTAGAGAGGTTTCCCGAAATATTCCTCAACCTTGTCTTCGCCACCCAAATAGGTCAGCATCCTGTCCGCCTGCTGGGAGAGGCTGCTTTCAACCATGTCCTGATTGACCGTGAGAGAGTCGATCCTCGCCTGCATCAGGAACAGTTTGGACTCAAGAATAGCCTCCAACACCTCACAACGGACATTCCGGTCCGAAGACATACCCTGGGCGTTGCGGTCTTTTACGGCATTCTCGATGTCTGAGATCATGACCGCCTCGTTGCCGACGACGGCGATGGTCTTGTCAACGTACTTGTATTTCTGAGCGAAAGCCATCGCGCAGGTCGCTGCGAGGGCGAAGATGGTGATTGCTGTTTTCCTTATCATTTCGAATATATTACAAAATTCTCCTTAACCTTGGCGTCTTCTATCAAGTCCCGTTCCAAACCGGCAAGGAGTTCATGCTTTCTTCCACTGATGATGATGTCCCTTATCCTGTCGTCACAGTATTCCACCGGAGCGACCTCCCCTGCCTTCCGGTAGTCCACGATGAACGCCACGGAGACCCTGTCCTCTCCGTCAGGCATCTGGATGAACTGGCCGCTTCGCTGGGAAAGCATCTGGACATAGTCCACGCCGAAATCGGCCGCGAGCTTCACCGCATCGATCCATCCGCTGGAGTAATCGTGGTAACGCTGGGTCGAGTTGAACGCGATGCTGTCCGCGGCGATCACGTCCTCCACCTTGTCTGAGGACATCAACTTCTTGATCTTTGCCAGATTAGGAGAATCTTTAGAAATATTCAAGAACCTGGCTTTCATGATCGGACGCTCCAGTTTGAAAGACTCCTGATGGGAGTCGTAGTACTCCTCTATCTGCTTCCGAGAGACTGTCGTGTCCAGTCTTTCATTGATGTAGCGTTGCTCGTAGCGATAGCGCAGAAGTGACTGACGGTAGGCCTCAAGTTCCTTTGACACATCCTTTTCCCCCTTGGAGAGGCGCTGCTGCGCAATGTCCACGAACGCCTTGTCCCTGGCCCATGAATTTATGTAGATACCGGCCAGTTTCACACTGTCCTCAGGGGACGTGCCCTTGGGGATCATGTCGTCCAGTTCGGACCGGTAAAGCTTGTGGTCTCCCAACCTGGCGACAACCTCCCCGTCATGTATGAGGGAAGAGATGGCCTTGCAGGAAGGAAGAACGGCGAAGAGCGCCGCCATCAGGAATATGCGGAACTTTCCGGACATCGCTTTCTAACGGGAGTAGTTAGGGGCCTCCTTGGTGATGGTCACATCGTGAGGGTGGCTCTCAAGGAACCCTGCGTTGGTGATGCGGACAAACCGGGCGTCGCGAAGTCCCTCCACATTGTGAGCTCCGCAGTAGCCCATTCCGGCCCTCAAGCCGCCGACCAACTGATAGACGACCTCGGAGACTGTCCCCTTGTAAGGCACCTGAGCCACGATTCCTTCCGGAACGAGTTTCTTGATGTCGGATTCCATGTCCTGGAAGTATCTGTCCTTCGAGCCCTGTTCCATGGCTTCGAGCGAACCCATACCACGATAGGACTTGAAGCGGCGGCCGTTCATGATGATGGTCTCGCCCGGTGACTCTTCGGTTCCGGCGAGCAGTGAGCCGGCCATGATGGTGCTGGCACCTGCCGCAAGAGCCTTGACAATGTCTCCCGAATATCTTATACCTCCGTCGGCGATGACAGGAACTCCCGTTCCCTTAAGCGCGTACGAGGCCTCCATCACAGCGGTGAGCTGAGGGACTCCGATTCCTGCAATGATTCTGGTCGTGCAGATTGAACCCGGCCCGATGCCGACTTTCACGGCCTTCACTCCGGCCTCGGCAAGAGCCTTGGCACCTGCGGCTGTGGCGACGTTTCCGGCGACAATCTGGAAATCCTTGTAGGCGCCACAAGCCTTCTTGATCATCTGGAGGACACCCTCGGAATGACCGTGAGCCGTGTCAAGAACCACAGCGTCGGCTCCGGCGTCGATCAACATGCCTATCCTCTCAACGGTGTCAGACTTGATCCCAGCGGCGGCAGCGACCAGAAGACGGCCCTTGCTGTCCTTGGACGCGATAGGGTTGTCCTTGATCTTCATGAGATCCTTGTAGGTGATAAGGCCCACAAGCTTGCCGTCATTGTCAACCACAGGAAGTTTCTCAACCTTGCTGTGCTGTAATATTTTCGTGGCGTCGGCCAGGGTTATGCCTTTAGGGGCCGTCACGAGGTTCTCCTTCGTCATCACCCGGGCGATCGGCAGTTGCATGTCCTCCTGGAATCTCAGGTCACGGTTAGTGACAATTCCGATGAGGAAGCCATTGGCGTCCACAACCGGGATTCCTCCGATGTGATGTTTCTTCATCATCGCCAAGGCATTGCCCACAGTGGCGTCAGGGCTGATCGTCACAGGATCGTAGATCATGCCGTTCTCGGCTCTCTTCACACGGCGCACCTGCTCGCACTGTTTCTCGATGGTCATGTTCTTATGGATCACACCGATGCCTCCGGCCCTTGCCATAGCGATGGCAAGATCGGCCTCCGTCACAGTGTCCATAGCGGCGGACACGATCGGAGTGTGGAGCTTGATGTCGGTCGTGAAATTTGTGGTGACGTCAACGTCACGAGGAAGTACATCGGAATGTGCCGGAACCAGCAAAACGTCATCGAAGGTGAGGCCTTCGGGAATCTCTCGGTTTACAAACTTCGCCATTGTAATCAAATAAATTTGACAAATATAAGAATTTTCACGAATAGTTGTCGTGGAGGAAGGGGTTTCGACTCCACAAAAAACGATGTTTTTTCAATATGTCCGTGAATCTAGTAAGCGTAAAAAAATAAGTTGGTGATCTTTTAAGGATTACATAACCGTCCCTGCCATGTGTCACGAGCCTCCAGACGCTTGTCAAGCATGCGGAGAATCTCAAAATTGCGCACCAATCCCCATGGGGTTTCGTTCACGAAACGTGGAGGGACCTCACCGGCGACACGCTCTATGTAAAGGTCAGGACGCAGACGTTCGAGGATGTCGGTGACGAGGTCAAGATATTCATCAAGCCCTGGACGGTAGAAGGCTGAGGGGTCGGCTGCATATTCCTTTTCCATCGAGGTGCCTTTGACGATCTGGAGCTGATGGAACTTGACGGAGCGCAATGGGAGGGATGAGATGAGATCACTCTGTTCGATGAGCATGTCACGGGTCTCGCCGGGAAGGCCGAGGATGAAGTGGGCTCCGGTGCCGAGGCCTCTGGAGGCTGTCATCTCCACGGCTTTGCGGGCGCAGGCGAAATCGTGGCCACGATTGATGTGGCGGAGGGTAGTGTCGCGACATGACTCTATGCCGTACTCTACCACGACTATCGGGGCGGTGAGGGTGGTTTCGGACGCTTCGGCAGGCTCAGCGACCGGCATGTTCGGTCCCTGAGCCTGTCGAAGGGACTGGCGCCAATTCTTAAGCACACGTCCGGAAGCGAGATCAGCGAGATAGTCCAACTTTTCCTCATCAACACAGTCCGGACGCGTGCCTATCACGATGCCCACCACCTCCGGATGACCCAGAACCTCCTCATAAAGAGCCTTCAATCTTTCAAGGGTCCCGTACGTGTTTGAATATACTTGGAAATATGCCAGATAGTGCCTAGCCCGTGGATAGCGAACCCTTTGGAATTCAATCCCTTCGTCAATCTGGGTCATCAACGGTTTGCCCGGTGTGCTGTAGCCTGGATGAAAGGCCGCATTGTCACAGTACGTGCAGCCTCCGCGACCAACGGTACCGTCCCTGTTGGGACATGAGAACCCTGCGTCCAGAACCAGTTTCTGAAGCCGTTCGCCGTATTTGCGGCGGTAGTAACCGACAAACGAATTGTATCTTTTGCCTTCCGGAAAGTCAAACATATTGCAAGTCATCTTCTTAACTGCCGCATTTTTGGGGGCCGACCTCGGAAAAACACGACATATCACTTGCAAAACTAATGAATTGTGAATATTTTTACAAGCCGGAATCCGGACATCCGTGACCCGGCCTGATTCATTTTTCGGAAAAAGAGAATTGAATAAAAACAAATTTGTCATGAATATATTCCTGAAATCCTTATCCGCCACCGCCGTACTGCTGGCGGTCAGTCTCTCTTCATTCGCACAGGGAGGTCAGAAGAACTGGGCCGTTGTCGAATTTTCCGCCAATCTCATGCGGGAGGCCCCGGACTATGCCGCAGAGCTTGGAGACCAGGCTCTGATGGGAACGGTCGTTGAAGTCTTGGACAAGTCAGGTTACTGGGTGAAGGTCAAGAGTCCGGAGCCTTACACGGCATGGGTCAACGAAATGGGACTTGTTCCGATGGATGAGAAAGAACTTCAAGACTATATAGAGGCTCCGAAGTACATCTGCACAGCCTCATTCTCACACATTTACGAAGAGCCTTCGCCTGATTCACGGATTGTTTCCGATCTTGTGCTCGGGGACATTGTCCGGATCATGTACAGTGTGAAGACCCACACGAGCGGCCGTTACAACGGCTATGAGGAAGGCCGCGCCGTGCTAAAAAAGCGTTTCGCCGGAGTCGTTTTGCCTTCCGGAAAGACCGGCTATGTGCCAGCCAAGGATGTTGCCGTATTCCACAAATGGGCGAAAGACCGCAAAGGCAGGGCCTCGGACGAGTCCGCTTTCCGTCAGGATCTTCTGGCAACCGGGTACAGATTCCTCGGGGTTCCGTACATGTGGGGTGGCACCTCCATCAAGAATGTGGACTGCAGCGGTTTCACACGCAGCGCCTACTTCGCCAACGGGGTGCTGCTTCCGCGCAACGCATCACAGCAGGCAAGGGTCGGAGAGGATGTAAGAATATTCAAGGACAACGGTGAAGTCGATTGGAGCGGACTTCTTCCGGGGGATCTTCTGTTCTGGGGCAAGGCCGCGACAGACAGCACCAAGGAGAGGGTCACGCATGTGGGGATGTACATCGGTGAGGGCAGGTTCATACATTCCGCCCAAGTCGTGCGCATAAATTCCCTCGACTCCACAGCCTCGGACTTTTACGACCGCAAGCCTGTCCGTGTCCGCCGCATCGTCGGGCACATCGACGAGGGTGGGTCCGGGATTGTCTCTACCTTCAGTAGTCCGTTCTATTTTCCGCAGGACTAATCAGAGCAGTCACTTCGACAGGCTCAGTGACCGATGCTTCGTCAGGCTCAGTGACCAAAACTGACCGGTCGCTGAGCCTGTCGAAGCTACAGGGCATTCGAATACTATTATGTAACATGAAAAAAAATAAGTTGCCTCAGATTAAGAGAATATTTTCGAGGATAGATCTATTTTCGAAGAAGGAGTGTGCCGGTGGCACATGACTGATGAGAAAAGTAATCTATACCGAAAAGATTCCTTAAGATGATGCAGGTTATTTTTTGAAGGTTACTATGTAGAAAACAATCAGTTTTCAATCGCCAGCAGAGCGATGAAGCGGTCGATCAGGGGATCAATGCGTGAAGCCGGAACGAGAGAATTGTTGGTCATGATGGAGAAGATGATGGTCTCTGCCTTGGAACCGGCCGAAGGCTCGATGTAGCCGCTGAAGCAACGGACACCGTTCATCGAGCCGCTCTTGAGGTGGACTCTCGATTTGACCGAGGACGGGGCATCCTTCAAACGGGACTCATAGTGACGGTCACCGGGCTGCCCTATTGTCTGGATGTAATCACCGAAGGACGGGCTGTCCATCATCGCGGAAAGGAATCGGACCAAAAAAACAGGTGAGATGTAGTTGTGGCGCGCAAGACCGCTGCCATCGACAATACGGACACCGTCCGCATTGACACCAAGGCTCTTCATCACCTCAGAAACAGCCACATAGCTGGAGTCGTAAGAGGCCGAGTGATGCAGTCTTCGGCCAAGGGTACGGAACAAAGTCTCGGCGTAAAAGTTGTCACTCTTCAGGTTCGTCTCACGCGCGATGCGCTTCAATGACGGGGAATATGTCATGCCGACCATCGTGAGGTCATCCACCTTGGCGGCGTAAGAACCTCGTTCATAAGATGAAATGTCCGCACGGACACGTCCATGCCGCACATCAGCCGGACCTTTTGAAGCGATGATGCCTTGGGATTTCAGAAACTCGCAGAAATAATACGCGCAGGTGTAGGCCCCGAATTTGTTGCTGAACTCTTCAGTCTTGGCTTTGCGGTCTATGGCAAATGAGCCACGGATTTCGGCATAGGGGGCGAACTCGGTATTGAACAAGTACAGTTCATCTCCGGTGCCGGCCGGAGCGGTCTTGCAGGGATATTCATAAGTCATCCACGGCAGGACCGGAAAGACAGGGGAGACATCCACTGGCGATCCGACGGCCGGTCCGGCGGAGACCTTGAAGTCTTGGGCGTTCCCGTAGAAGCAAAGACCGTCACCGCCGGCGCCATAGGCTGTTCCTATGTCCTGATAGCTCCATGAGTCCTTTTCCAACGGGCCGTCGAAATAGCGGCCGTCGCCTATGACATGACCGGTGACAGCGCGGATCCCGGCCTTGTCAAGAAAAGATTTCCACTGGGTGAACAATTCCTGTCTTGAAAGCGCTATTGAGTCTTTGGAAGCGATGGTCGGGTCGCCGCCGCCTACGATATAGAGGTCGCCGTTCAGGATTCCATCCTTGACGGCCCCGTTGTAACCTATCCGGGTAACATACTTGTAATCAGGACCAAGAAGGTGGATGGACATGCCGGTGGTGATAAGTTTCATCGTGGATGCGGGGAGCATCCGCTGGCCGCTGTTCCATGAGGCCAAGGTGTCGCCGCCTTCGGTGACGGCAAAGACTCCAAAGACGGAGGATTTCAGGGATTCGCTCCGTGAGACTGACTCAACGTACCGCTGGGCCTTGGTCTTGGCTTGTGTTTTTTTTGAGGCGGAATTCTGGGCGGACGGCGCTTCGACAGGCTCAGCGACCGAAGAGTGTGGGGCAGCTACAAGGAGAGCAGATCCGACGGACGGGCCCTGAGCCTGTCGAAGAGCCGCCGCAGCGGGACAGGCAACGGCGAACATTGCCAGCGCGCCGACAAAGGCATATTCAAATATTCCAAATCTCATAAGCACAAAAATAGTGTTTTTATATTTAAGGAACATGAAAAAAATAAGTTGCTTCAGATTAAGAGAAGATTTTCGAGGATAGATCTTTTTTTGAAGAAGGAGTGTGCCGGTGGCACATGACTGATGAGAAAAGAGATCTAGACCGAAAAGATTCCTTAAGATGATGCAGGTTATTTTTTGAATGTTACTAAATTTGCAGCCATAAATGACTGTTTTGGCAGTCGGGAGAGAATCAAATTGTCATCAATATGAAAAAGTGTGTCCTTGTGTCCGGCGGCGCCGGATTTATCGGAAGCCACGTTACCGTGGAACTTATTGAGGCCGGTTATGATGTGATCGTGGCCGACAACATGTCCAACTGCGACGAGACCTGCTACGAGGGTGTCAAGAAGATCACCGGAAGGGAGGATATTCCTTTCGTCAAGATGGATTTCTGCGATCCGGTGGCAACGGAACTGCTGTTCACCGCCAACAAGATCGACGCTGTCATCCACTTCGCCGGGTTCAAGGCCGTTGGCGAGTCCGTCAGCGAACCTCTGATGTACTACAGGAACAATCTGGAATCATTCATGAATGTCATCGAGACGGCCAGAAAGCACGGATGCGAGAATATTCTTTTCTCCTCATCGGCAACCGTCTATGGCGAGCCTGAGGAGCTTCCTGTCACCGAGAAGTCCCCAAGGCAGCCGGCCACATCGCCTTACGGCAACACGAAGCAGATGTGCGAAGACATCCTCCGGGACTCCGTGAAGGCATATCCAAATGTAAAGGGAATCGCGCTGAGGTACTTCAATCCGATCGGGGCGCATCCTTCAGCGCTGATCGGAGAGCTTCCGCGCGGCGTGCCTAACAACCTCGTGCCTTACATCACGCAGACCGCCATCGGCAAGCGCGAGTGCCTTTCGGTCTTCGGCAACGACTACCCTACCCCGGACGGGACATGCCAGAGAGACTTCATCGACATCGTGGACCTTGCGAAAGCCCATGTCTTCGCGGTGCGCAGGATGCTTGACGGCAAGATGAAGGATGAATATGAAATCTTCAACATCGGCACAGGCAAGCCGCTGTCAGTGATGGAGCTCATCACCGCGTTCGAGAAAGCCAACGGATTGAAGCTGAACTACAGGTTCGCTCCACGCAGGGCTGGCGACGTGACTGCCATCTGGGCGGATCCTACGCTGGCCAACAACGAACTTGGCTGGAAGGCGGAGAGGTCGATCGAAGACACGCTGGCCTCAGCCTGGGCTTGGGAGAAGCATCTGGCCGACAAGGAATAAAGGAGCGCTTGGACGGACTCAGCGACATCGAGAGGCGGCTCTGCGCCAGGACGGTTGACAAGTTCGTCAAACACAGCGGCCGGGAGACCGGACTCAGCGACGTGGCAGGAAGCCTTTGGACAGAAGGT
>OQVL01001713.1_pt1 | contig 13244 bp, 13 predicted proteins | sample 1691501 | NCBI WGS metagenome assembly OQVL01 (sample SAMN03418253, study PRJEB22391) | human gut metagenome | biome: human-gut; feature: organic feature; material: feces | host: Homo sapiens | place: Tanzania | collected 2013-01
CTCACGGGCAAATCTCTGGTCTGACGAACAGAAATCTCATATGAGGTCATGCATGAGGGCAAGACTGCATCACAAGTTGAAACCCAATAACTACACGGAATCATGCAGTTTCATTCATGAGAGTGCGTAGTGACTCAACAGTTGTAGAGGCACTATTAAGCTGGTCTACAGCTTGCTTGATAATAAGTTTTGTAATGGCATCCTTTGGAAGTACAGGAACAAGTACCTTTGCTTTTCCATAGATTTCTTCAGCTTTTGACTGACTGAAGTTGTACTTCTTGCGTTTGCACCAGTACTGATAATGGTCGATAAAGGCATTTAGGGACATTTTACGGATACAGTCCACATGCCAGTATGCAGATGCAAAATCAACCCATTTCTGGCTGCCGTCACTGCGTGAAGGACTGTCAAAGTAAGTATTAACACCAGGATAGGTATGGTCAAGGATGCCAATAAGATTATTCTTCATAGCTGTCTTGTGCTTCATATAAAAGCCAAACTGACGGTTCATGGTTTTAAGATGATTGCGTAATTCATCCATAACACTATACTGTTTAAGATTCTGCCACTTGTCAAGTGCATATCGTGCAATCTTAACGGCATCAGCTTTATCGGATTTGGCTTTTTCTTTTTGTCAGAAAACCATTTGACACTGCCATTATTCGCGCCTATACTTAGAGTGATTAGTTATAACGAACCGAAAGGAGGAATGGGTAGTGCTGACCTATGAAAAACAAGCACTCTCTGGTACGATTGAAGTATTATTGAGGTCTGAATTGCCAGACGAATTTGAAGGGACAAAGTTATACGGCTCTGTCGAAGAAGATGAACTACGGCAGGACTGTAAAATTTTTCGGCTGTCAAATGAAACAGGGCATGGACGCATTACAGTCTATCAGGTTTTTTCTGGTATTGAGCTTTACTATAACGATATGCACATGGGATATTGCAATCAAAATCAAGCCACAGCTAAAAACATGATAGAGATTAACCATTGTCTGATAGGACGTTTTGAGTGTAGCTTTGGTGAAAATAGTTGCTGCTATATGGCGGAAGGCGATTTGTCGATCAGCTCCATGATGAAGAAAAAGTCAAATTCGTGTTTTCCGCTGAACCACTATCACGGTATTTCTATCGTCATCAATCTGGATGAATTGCTGCCGGAAATACGGCAAATCATGGAGCTATTGAATATTGATTTGCACTACATACAAAAATATATTTGCGAAGGAAACCGTTGCTGCATCATGCGGGCCAATCCGTCTATTGAACATATTTTTTCGGAACTCTATCATGTCCGGGAAAAAAGAAAACCAGGATACATGAAAGTCAAAATGCTGGAACTGCTTCTGTTCTTAAGTGATCTCAATACGGCAGAAGAAGTTTTACAGACGGATTATTTCAATCAAAATCAGGTCGCATTGATTAAAGCAGTAGCGTCCTATATTACGGAGGACTTGACAGCACATCATACGATTGAACAGCTTTCCCAGAAATTCGCGATTTCTACAACAGCATTGAAAAAGTGCTTTCGAGGCGTCTATGGAACCTCTGTCTATTCTTATCTTCGTACCTATCGGCTTCAAGTCGCCAAAAAATTGTTGCTGGAAACCGAGTCGTCAGTAACGGAGATTGCAAGTAAAATCGGATATGAAAATCCAAATAAATTCACTTCTGCCTTCAAAGAAACGTATGGCAGCTCTCCAACGGAATTCAGAAAGAGTGTCCGTTTGGATAGAAGCGGGTCCGTATGGAGTGGCGAAGAAATCTGAGCTGTATTAGAATATCCTTTGTCAGATAAAAGCAGAAAGACCGCTTGAAGCTGGCCTATTTTTTGAATAATGGGTTAGACGTTGCTAACTTTCTGCAAGACAAAGGAGGATTTCCAAATGGAAAATGAAAAATCGACAGGTAACAAGTATACTGTCAAAGACGCGGCAATCATCGGTATCTTCTGTGCGGTCATGTTCGTTGTATTTATGGTCTATTCGATCCTGACCGGCGCTTCACTGTTCTATTCCATGATTTTTAACGCCGCTGGTGCGGCACTTATCCTCGCACCGTTCTATGTTTATATGTGCATGAAAGTCGGCAAGCATGGCCCCGCTCTTGTCTACAATATCATGTGGGCGATTATCGCCGGATTGATGATGGGGCCATTTATGATTCCGTGGTTTTTGGGCGGCGGTATCATCGCAGAGCTTTCCATGTGCGGAAAGGATGCCTACCATGACATTAAGCGTGTGTCTATTTCGTGGGTAATCACGGCACTGGTTCGCGCTGCACATGGTATGTCAGAAATTTGGTTTTTCAAAGACGCATTTCTTGCCACCGGCGTCAGCGAGCAGCAGGTTCAGGTTCAGACCCAGTATTACACCGATCCGAAGTACGTCCTTTTGAGTCTTGCTGTCACCGCTATCCTGGCCGTCCTTGGCTGCATGATTAGTAACAAACTGATTGTGAAGCACTTTAGAAAGAGTGGTGCGATTAAATAAACTATGAGCATGAAATTTGATTTTCGAACCAAATTGCTTGTCATAGTTCTCACTATGTCGCTTGTGGCGGTGCTCACAAGCGACATTTTGATATACACACTTTTTGGCGTTTTGAGCGTGTATCTGATTATTCAGGGCTTTGGCAGGCAGACAATAAAATATTTGATCGTCTGCGGTATTTTTATCGTGTTGAGGTTGCTTTCAGGAGGACAGGGCATTACCATTCTTATGCCGGAAATGTTCCTGTTCATGGTGCTGCGTATTTTGATGATGGTTATGGCTGCGCAGCCCGTGATTGGTATGCCGCCGGGAGAAGTTGTAGCAGTTTTTAAGAAAATCCACGCGCCTAATGGAATTGCCCTGCCCGTAACCTTCATGCTGCGTTTCTTCCCTACTGTGCGCAGTGAATTTTCTGATGTGTTTTCCTCCCTTCGACTGCGAAAGCTGTTGTCATGGAAACACCCTCTGGACGCAATGGAGTATATTGTTACGCCTGTTATTTTCCGTTCATCCAGAATAGCCGAAGAACTTGCCGCTTCTGCTGAAAGCAGGGGGATTTCCAATCCTGGGAAACATACCTGCCGCAGAAAAATAGAATTTCAAAAAAGAGATTGGATTATGTGCGTGATTGCTGTTTGTGTAACTGCATTCTATTTTGTGCTGGAAAGGATGGTAGCGTAATGGTAAATGATAAAGCAAGGCGATCCGTTATCCAGTTTGAAGATGTATCTTTTGAATATCCGGGAGCCGAAACAGATAGTATCCATCATATCAGCCTCGATGTAAAAGAGGGTGAGTTTCTTGTTCTGACTGGAGGGAGCGGCTGCGGAAAGACAACTTTAACACGATTGGTAAACGGGTTAGGCGAACAATTTTACGAAGGGACACTGAAAGGGCGCATCACACTGTTGGGACGCAACATATCGGAATATCCTCTGTATGAAATCGGGAAAAAAGTAGGTTCAATCTTTCAAGATCCAAAGAGCCAGTTTTTTGCCAGTATTACAGAGGATGAGATTTCGTTTGGGTGTGAAAATTATGGCGTTCCGTATGAAGAATTGGATAGGCGGGTTTCAAGTGCAATCAAGCGTATTAACGGAGATATGCTGCGAGGGAAAGAAATTTATCCGATGTCCAGCGGGGAAAAACAGAAAATAGCGGTGGCCTCCGTCAATGCTGTTGATCCGGAAATTTATGTGTTTGATGAACCTTCGGCCAATTTGGATATGTATTCCGTTGAGGCACTTAAAAATTTGATGGGTGGACTTAAAGCGGAAGGCCACACAATCATTGTTGCTGAACACCGGCTTTATTATCTTACTGACCTTGCAGACCGTTTTCTCTATATGGAAAACGGGAGCATAAAAGAAGAATGGACGGCGGGAGAACTGCGCTCTATTCCAGAAGAAAAAAGACGAGCCATAGGAATACGAGCGGCAGATTTGCACCATATTGAAGTAGATATTTCCCCTGTAAAAGAAAAAGATATGACGATGGAGGTAAAGGATTTGGCGTTTTCCTATCGCAAACATCCGGTTTTCCATGATGTATCTTTTCAGGCGTATGCTGGTGATCTGATTGCGATTGTAGGTCATAACGGAATAGGCAAAACTACTTTGTCGAATATTCTTTGTGGTATGCAAAAGGAAAAAGAGGGTCAGGTCATATATAACGGGACAAAGGTATCTAAAGGCAAACGGAAGAATTTTGCCTACTTTGTTATGCAAAATACAGATTGCCAGTTGTTTGGGGACAGCGTAGAAGAAGAACTGCTATTAAACGGAAAAGGCAGTACCCAGGAGCAACGCGATGATCTGCTAAAACTATATGGCTTGTTTGAATGGAAAGAACGGCATCCCGCTACTCTTTCCGGCGGGCAGAAACAACGACTCACTCTCGCAGTATCGGATTGGATAGATACCCCCGTTTTGATTTTGGATGAGCCTACCAGCGGTCTTGATTTCAAAAATATGATGAGAATATCGGAGCATTTGAAAGCTCTGGCGCAAAAAGGAAAGACCATTTTAATCATTACCCACGATTATGAATTTGCCGCTATGACTTGCAATCGGGTTCTGCATTTCGTTGATGAAGGTCATGTAGAAACATTTCCGTTACAGGAAAATTTGTCCCGCTTATACTCCTGCCTTATGTGTCAATGAATTATGTGTCCGATTGGATAGATACGCTCTGTATGGAGTGGCAGAAACAACCGAATGATTTTATGATAATAGATGGGTTATAAAATGCTAACCCGTCTATTATTGCGAAAGGAGACTTGCTTATGGAGAAACAAAAAAATGGAGAACTGTCCAGAATGTTCGGATATGCAGGGAAATTCCATGTTTTGACTGTTTTGGGATGTGTTCTCTCCGGAATCAGTACCATTTTATCTATGCTGCCTTTTGTTTGCATTTGGCTCGTCATCCGCGATTTAATCCAGGCTTTTGCTGCTGGGGATATATCTCTTGCAACGGGGAGCGCCCATTATGCGTGGATGGCGGTTGTGTTTGCAGCGGCAAGCATTTTAATTTATTTTATCGCCCTGAACTGTACTCATCTGGCGGCGTTTCGTACAGCCACCAATATGAGAAAATCTGCAATTCATCATATCGTGACGCTGCCGTTGGGGTATTTCAGCCAAAATGCAAGCGGACGGCTCAGAAACATCATTGATGATAATGCAGGGCTTACAGAAGGATTTCTAGCCCATCAGCTTCCCGATCTGACCGGAGCCGCAGTTATGCCGGTTGCCGTTATTATTTTGATTTTCCTTTTTGACTGGCGGCTGGGAATTTGCTGCCTGATACCTATGGGAATCAGTGTCATCTTTCTCAAACAGATGATGGGCGGAGATAATGCGCAGTTTATGGGCAAGTATATGACTGCACTGGAAACAATGAATAAAGAAGCTGTGGAATATATTCGCGGTATTCCTGTTGTAAAAGTATTTCAGCAAACTATTTATTCCTTCAAAAATTTTCACGCTGCAATAGAAGAATACGAAAAATTTGCTTCCGGGTATGCCTTAAAATGCCGTATTCCTCTTACAGGATTTACAGTAACACTGAACGGCACATTTGTTTTACTTATTCCAGTCGCCATGTTTATTTTGTCCGGGGTCAGCGGCCAGGCGGCTTATGAAAATGTTGTGCTGGATTTTCTGTTTTACAGTTTGTTTACTCCGGTCTGTGCAACTATGATGAACCGTATCATGTTTGCCAGCGAGCAGCTTATGGCGGCTAAAAGTGCAGTCAGCCGGGTGGATGAAATTTTGCAGGAAAAGCCCTTGAAGGAGCCGGAACATCCCTTGATCCCGGCAGATGCTTCGATTGTGTTTTCGGATGTTTCCTTCGCCTATCCAGGGACCAAAGAGAAGGCCTTAGACCATATCAGCTTTGAGGTTCCCACAGGAAAAACAGTGGCGCTTGTTGGTGCCTCCGGCAGCGGTAAAAGTACAGCGGCAAGCCTCATTCCCCGATTTTATGATGTTCAGTCAGGCTCCGTTACGATTGGCGGCGTGGATGTACGCAATATTGAGAAGCAGGAACTGATGAAAAGAGTTGCTTTCGTGTTTCAGAATACCTGTCTGTTCAAGGACACCTTGCTGAATAATATTAAGGCGGCCCGCCCGGACGCTACCAAGGAAGAAGTCCTGAAAGCGGCTGATGAAGCACAATGCAAAGATATTATTGACCGCCTCCCGGATGGGCTTGATACGCTCGTTGGAACAGGAGGCACATATCTCTCAGGAGGTGAAAATCAAAGAATTGCTCTTGCAAGGGCAATTTTAAAAGACGCCCCTATTATTGTACTGGATGAAGCCACAGCATTTGCAGATGCCGAAAATGAACATCAGATACAGCTCGCTTTTGAGCGGCTGACCCAAAACAAAACGGTTATGATGATTGCCCACCGGCTCTCTACGATACAAGACGCAGACCTTATCCTGGTGTTCAAGGAGGGGCAGATTGCAGAAAGAGGTACGCATGAAGAATTGGTAGCCTTAAATGGTATTTATTCTTCTATGTGGAAAGATTACCAGACCTCGATTGCCTGGAAGGTCGGAAAGGAGGATGAGCAGCATGATTAAGGCGTTAAAAAAGAAGTATGCGTTAAGTGATCAGGGTGCAAAAGACCTGTTAAAAGGGTTCGTTTATTCGGTGCTGGCCAATATCAGCCTTATGTTTCCTGTTATTCTTCTGGCTATCGTCCTCAATCAGCTTCTTGCGCCTGTTTTGGGAGCGAGTGCGCCAGAAATCAGTGCCGCCGTTTACACTGTGATTGGAATTGTGATTTTAGCTGTTGTTTTTATTTTTCATTATTGCCAGTACACCGCGACATATCTCGGAACGTATGATGAAAGCGCAAGGCGGCGTATCGGGCTTGCGGAAAAATTGCGTACCCTTCCGCTGAACTTCTTCCACCAGCGTGATCTTGCTGACCTGACAAGCACAATTATGGGCGACTGTGCAAACTTTGAACACGCATTTTCTCATACGGTTCCACAATTCTTTGGAGCAGTTATCTCTACGGGGATTGTTTGTATCGGCCTGCTGATTTTCAACTGGCAAATGGGTTTGGCTCTTCTTTGGGTAGCTCCGATTTCATTTGCAATCGTTATTCTGTCACGGAAATGGCAGGAAAAACTCAGCAAAAAGCACATGAACGCAAGACTGGAGCTTGCAGAAGGCATTCAGGAATGTTTGGAAACCGTACAGGATATAAAGGCTTGCAATCAGGAAGAAGATTATCTTCGCAAATTGGACGCAAAGATGGATGCTGCGGAAAAAGCACAGATTTCATCCGAAATGACAACGGCAAGTCTGCTGACAACCGGCCAGATGTTTTTACGGCTCGGTTTGGCAACGGTGATTGTAGTAGGTAATAGTCTTGTGGTAAGTGGAGATACCTCTCTGTTTACCTATATTCTGTTTTTGATTGCTGCCTCCCGCCTGTACGATCCGCTTTCCGGGGCGATGTCAAATATGGCAGAGCTGTTTTCTGTACAGCTTCAGGTGAACCGCTTGAAAGAAATAGAGAAATACCCGGAAGAAACCGGTGAGAAGAATATCCATACAAACGGGTACGATATTACATTCGATCATGTCCAGTTTTCTTACGAAAAGGGCAAACCGGTACTGAGGGATGTTTCGTTTACTGCAAAACAGGGACAGGTCACTGCATTGGTTGGCCCGTCCGGCGGCGGCAAAAGTACAGTCGCAAAACTGGCAGCCAAATTTTATCCTCTGGACGGAGGAAGAATACTGTTGGGCGGAACCGATATTGCTCCGCTAAATTCAACCATGTTGATGAAAAACTTCTCTATCGTTTTTCAAGATGTTGTGCTGTTTAATAACACCATCATGGAAAATATTCGTGTCGGTAAAAAGGACGCAACGGATGAAGAAGTGATTGCCGCAGCTAAAGCAGCGCAGTGTGATGAATTTATTTCAAAATTGTCGGACGGCTATCAGACGGTGATCGGAGAAAATGGTTCAACACTATCTGGCGGTGAGTGCCAGCGCCTTTCTATCGCACGTGCTCTTTTGAAAGACGCTCCTGTTATTCTTCTGGATGAAGCTACTGCTTCTCTTGATGTAGATAACGAAACTGAAATTCAAAACGCAATATCCAGGCTGGTAAAAGGCAAGACAGTTCTTATAATCGCTCACAGAATGAGGACGGTGGAAGCTGCCGATAACATCGTTGTATTGTCAGATGGTATTGTAGCCGAAAACGGAACTCACGAAGAACTTATGAAAGAAAATGGCCTCTATCATAGGCTGGTCGATTTGCAGACAGCTTCTGCAAATTGGAAGTTAAGCGTTTAATTCATAAAAGGTACTGATGAAACTTCATGCGTCCGGGGAGGACTACCTGGAAACCATCCTTGTTCTCCAAAAGAAACTCGGTATGGTACGCTCCGTAGATGTGGCCCGGCACATGGAGATGTCAAAGCCCAGCGTGTGCCATGCAGTGGCTACCTTACGGGACGGCGACTTTCTTACAATGGACGAAGATCACTTTCTCCATCTGACCGATGTGGGCCGCGAGGTTGCCGAAAAAATCTACGAGCGCCATTGCTTTTTTACCGAGCAGCTTATCATCGCCGCAGGCGTTGACCCAAAAACTGCGGAGGCCGACGCCTGCCGGATTGAACACATCATCAGCGATGAGAGCTTTTCGCGGCTGAAAGAGGCAGCCGCACAAGAGCAAGAATAAACCGAATAAGCCAAGCGATCCTGCCCCGCCAGACGAGGAAAGAAAAAAAACGTTGCAGGGCAGGTAGCTTCGTGCACCCATAATGGATTTTCAGGGTACTGCGGCGGTTTTGAGTAACATCAAGGCCGCCGTTCCTTATGCCCTCGACAAAGGAGTGACGACTACACGCTGACACGGCGGCTTTAGGAGGGAGCCGCCGTGAAGCAAAGACCGCTTCGACATAATTCGGCAGGAATTTACCTGTCAAAAAAAGCCTGACCGTCAATCGGTCCCCATCTGCTTATGAACAGGCACTATCGTGGCTGGTCCATAAGCGTCATAAGTCCTCTTTTAGCAGCGCCAGCCGCCGTTCTTCGGATGCTGGCGCTTTTGTTTGTCGTTTTTTCGGGAATTTCCCCGAAAGGTGTCGCTCACCGCCTTCATTTCGGTTCACCCGTCAACCCGTGAATAGAAATGGAGGTACATAATGCAGAAGATCAATCTTCGAGAGAGTGGATTATCTGTTCCGGCATAATCAGAATCGTGTGCTTGTAGCAGATGAAGTGGGTATGGGAAAAACTCTTATTGCCAGAGGAGCAATTGTAAAGACAGCAAGACTTAGAATCGAAGAGAAGGATGATCTGTTTAAGGTAATTTATATCTGCTCTAATCAAAACATAGCAAATCAGAATATCAGAAAACTTGATGTAACAGGAAAGAATGCCATCGGCTCAGTATCAGATACCAGACTGTCTATGCAGCATTTAAAGATTTCTGAGCAGGAAAATGATCCGCAGATAAAGGAAGGCTATATACAGCTTATCCCCCTTACACCGGAAACATCTTTCCGCATGACCTCAGGAGGCGGAAGTGTGCAGGAAAGAGCACTTATATATGCCATTTTAAGGAGAATGCCGGACTTTAAAGGTCATGCAGCATCTCGTGAAAAATTTATGATAATGGATGCTGTAAAAGCATGGGATGGATGGGCAAAATGGAACTTTGAAAATCGTGTGGCAGAATGCGAAAAGATGACGAAGGGTGTCTATCCACAAAATGTGATAGAAAAAATCCTTAATTATCAGGAGTATGAAAGTATAAGGGACATGCTGCTTAATCATTTGCATGAAAGAAGATACAATAAACAGCTTACATATTCCAATTACTATGTGATGAATAAGCTTCGTGTGATGTTTGCGAGAATCAGTGTATCTATGCTGGAGCCGGATCTGGTAATCATGGATGAGTTTCAGAGATTTAAGTTTCTTTTGTCATCCGATGACAGTGAGCTTGGTATTCTTGCACACAGTTTCCTTAGTGGACATGATACAAGGGTACTTCTGTTGTCGGCTACACCATATAAATTGTATTCTACCCTTGAAGAGATAGATGAAAATCAGCTTGATGAGCATTATGCAGAGTTTTTTCAGGTTATGAACTTTCTTTTTGATGATGAAGTCAAAGACATTGCAAACTCATATGATTGTGTCTTACTTCCTGCAGGGAACAGATCAAGAAAGGTACAATGGGAAGTCCCAAGAAAATCAAATGGTTGGGCTTATGGATTTAGACGGGCAAATGTGTGGTATGCAAGTGAAGAAGATAGCAGGTTACAAGATTATCTTACGAGATTAGTAAAACAGATTGATGAATATGATGGCGAAAATTGGATTGACAAGTATGCTGAGTAATGAGGTATACATATTATGGGAAACAAATCAGGTGAATGGATTATGCATGGCATGAAGTGGGACAACCCGGATTGCATCCATTCTGTAGATGAAGCAATCAAGTATATAAATGAATTTGGCTTTTTACCATTATTGATAGATAGTAATAGGTGGTTTTTATGTAACAACGGAGGCGATTAAGATGAAGTTTGGAATGAGAACACCCAGTATAAAGAAATCAATAAAGGCAAGAACAACCGGAAAAGCCAAGTGAGCTGTTAAGAAAGCTTTGATTCCAGGGTACGGAAAAAAGGTGCAGGATGGATTAAGAATCATGCAGACCTTGATGCATTCAAGAAAATGTATGGAATAGATGGCGAAATAGAGAAGGAATATTGAACAATGTATTTGATTAAGACGATAAAAGGTGACATAACAAAAGTAACAGATGTGCAGGCAATCGTGAATGCAGCAAACAATTCCCTTCTTGGCGGAGGTGGTGTAGATGGTGCGATTCACAGAGCAGCAGGACCGGAGCTTCTGGCGGAGTGCAGGACACTTCACGGATGTGAGACTGGAGAAGCAAAGATCACAAAAGCCTATAATTTGCCATGTGATTATGTGATACATACTGTAGGACCGATGTAGGACGGATTTTGCGGACATTCAAAATAAAAAAGAATGTGGAGGTAACAGACAATGGCAAAATCATTATTTGAGGAACTGGGCGGCAAATACGAAAGGCAAGGGGATTATTTGATACCGTGCTTAACTGTACCCGCCGAAGAAGAACAGGCAATAGGCATCTGGGGGCAACGGCATTTAGATTATCTAAAACAGTACCGTAAAGTTACATACACCAATCTTCTTACAAGCGGCAGGCTAAACGCCTACCTTGCCGACATCAACAGACAGGCACAGGAACGCTTTGAAAGGCTCATAGAGGGTATGAAACAGGCACAGGGCATAACGGAACAGCTAAAGGCAGAAAACGCCTTAGAATGGACAGGATGCCTCAATAACATAAGGGCTTGTGCAAAGGTTAGTGATAAAATTCAATTATTAAATCATTTGGTTGAAAAATGCAACACTCTTTTAATAGGTGGTGGAATGGCATATACTTTCTTAAAAGCGGAAGGTTATGAAATTGGTGACTCGTTAGTTGATGATGAAAAAATAGACACAGCCAAAGAAATCTTACAAAAAGCAAAAGAAAATAATGTAAAAATAGTGTTACCAGTTGATTTTTTGTGTGCAACTGAGTTTAGCCCAAACGCAAAAGCAAAAAAATTTAAAACCTCAATTCCGGCAGGCTATCAAGGATTAGATATAGGACCTAAAACAATAAAATTGTTTAAAAAAGAAATTCTAATTGCTAATTCAATTATTTGGAATGGCCCTTTAGGTGTTAGTGAATTTAAAAATTTCAGCAAAGGTACGGTTGCTATTGCAAAACTTGTATTAAAGTTTAAAGGCAAAGCGGTTATCGGTGGTGGCGATAGTGCAAAATCAATCGAGCAATTAAACTTGCAAAACAAAATCAATCATGTATCGACTGGTGGTGGTGCTGCTTTAAAACTAATCGAGGGCGTGCCTTTACCAGGGTTGCAGGCATTGAGCGAGAAACTTTAAGAGGTGAAAATATGAAATATATCGTTGGAAACTGGAAAATGAATATGACCGCAAGCGAGATTGTCGAGTTCTCCAAAAAATTGAAAAAATACAAATTTCCTAAAAATAGTGATGTAATGTTTGGACTTGCTGTGCCTTTTGTGTATATTTTGGGAATGGACAAAATGCAATCAAATATGATGATGATAGGTGCGCAAAATGTGTCAAATCACGAACGCGGGGCTTATACTGGGGAAATTTCGGCAGAAATGCTTGCAGATTGCGGACTTGATTTTTGTATCGTGGGTCACAGCGAGCGCAGAGCATATTTTAATGAAACTGATGAAATAATAAACGAAAAAATGAAGCGTTTGCAAGAAAATGGTGTGTTGCCTATCCTGTGTATCGGCGAAACTGCCACTCAATTTGAACAAGGCAAGACAAAAGAGGTGTTGCGCGCACAGTTGGAGCGTGACCTTGCTGGACTAAACAAAAAAGAGCAAATTATCATTGCGTATGAGCCTGTTTGGGCTATCGGCACAGGCAAGAGCGCTAGTGGTGAGTTGGTGCAAGATACTATAAAGTTTATCAAACAAACACTTGATGAAATTTTGGGCAAGCAAGAGCATATCGTGCTATATGGTGGTAGTGTAAATCCAGCAAATAGCGGTGAATTACTTGCAAATGATATAGTAGATGGCGCGCTTATCGGTGGTGCAAGCCTTGATTGCGATAGATTTATGGAAATTGCTTCAAGTGTATTTAGGGGGTAAAATATGAAAGTAAAAACAGGAGTTGTGGGTATCATTTTAGATGGTTTTGATGAAATGATGGTTCCAGCTGTATCTCTTGGTGTAGATGGTGCAATTGGTAGTACATTCAACGTTAATGGTGTACGCGCAAGACAAATCTTTGAATTAACCAAACAAGGTAAATTGGCTGATGCGCTTCAAGTTCAACATGTGACCAATGATCTTATCGAAGGCATTTTAGCGAATGGCTTATATCTCACTATCAAAGAGTTATTGAAACTAGATGCCGCGCATGATGATATCATCAGCCTTGCCGCCATAAAAGCCGGCAATAGAGCCCAAAACAGTACCAACCAAAAGGCCAAAGCCAACAGAGCCGATACCGATAGCCATGGAATAGCGCGCGCCGTACATAACGCGGGCAAACAGATCACGGCCATACTCATCAGTACCGAACCAGTGCTCTCCGTTAGGAGGCTGCAGCTTAATAGCCAGGTTCTGACCGATAACGT
>OQVL01001715.1_pt1 | contig 13244 bp, 22 predicted proteins | sample 1691501 | NCBI WGS metagenome assembly OQVL01 (sample SAMN03418253, study PRJEB22391) | human gut metagenome | biome: human-gut; feature: organic feature; material: feces | host: Homo sapiens | place: Tanzania | collected 2013-01
GTTGATATATGGCTGCCGGACCTTAAGACTCTTGACCCCTAAGAGCAGCGGTGAGACGTGGGTGTTGAATGCTACCGGTAGTATTCGAGCTGATGGGTTTCAAAACATCTTATTTAACTCTAATGACTCACAGTTTACGTCTATCAACACAGACAAACAAGGGTTTCAAGATGTAATAAATTATGATAATACAACGGTGGCGACTGGAATATTAGAGCTTGATACGATAAAATATGATGCATGGATAAATGACGCCTACCGTACCCTAATCTTCGCCACTCCCCCCACAGGTGATCTCTTAACATGGCTACAGGCTAATGGTGTAAAACAATGAAAGGAAATAAAAAATAATGGCAATCGTAACATCTAGCGGAAAAGTGCTGAAGCTTAACGATACAGCGCTTGAAATTTCGGGGGGGGGGGTAAAGTAAGTAAGAGCTGGTTGTTGAATGAGTCTATCGATACTTTAGAAGATGCGATAGAGTTTACGGCAACTTTTAATTCATTCGACGCTGAAGGCGTTGCTAACACCTATACCGGCATCAGTGTTACGCTATTCAAAGGCGGTATAACAGTGATAGACTACCTTGGCGGTCAAACAAGTCGTGGTGATGTTTATGCTGCAAAATGGAATAATGAATTATCTCGCCAGATTACATTTATAGAAACACCAACTGGCGATTTGCTGGCTTGGTTACAGGCTAATGGAACACCGCAATAAACAATAAAATAACCCTTGACAACCTCCTGTCTATGTGCTATAATTATGGCACGATAATAGATAGGAGGTTGATTTTATGTGTGCATGTAAGGCCGTTGTTTATGGAACACCGGACTTGCTTGACAAGGTGTTACCAGACGGATATAAGACATGTCGCAAGTGTATGGGCACAGGCCGCATAGCCGACCTTGACGATTTGAACGACCTTGATACCATCCGCTTTGAGCCGTGTAAGGCATGTGGTGGCCTTGGTTATGTTCGTAATTATAAACAGGAGGATGCTTAATGTTCTTTAATATGAACGTTACGCCTGTTCAGCTTGATATCTACATCGGCAATCAACTGGTACAACAACAGCAGATGACGATGCCCGACCAGATGTTAGTGGCTCAATTTATGCAGGTATGTAAGCAGGTGGCCAATGACCCGCAGCCGATTCATGTGGTCATGCGGCGATGGGAAGATGAATGGAATCAAGCTGAGGGCAAAATGAAACAGCGTGAATGTAAACTGGAATATTGGAATAAACAGGAGGTATGGTGATGCAGTTTAAGGATTTTGAGATTAGACCGGTCAAGTCGCTTGATGGCGTGATTGACCCTAAGCGGTTTGAGTTGATTAAATGGTATGACCATAATCCCGTGTCTGTTACAGATGTGCACACTGGTGAGAAAAAGATGAGCACTCGCAGTTGCTATGTTATAGCATGGCTTGAATGGGACGCAAAAGAGCCATGTTTTGACCTTAAATCTGTAGGCTTGCGGCTGGTAAAAGATTGGGTTGATGGGCTTGACCAATTTATCATCAAATGGTGTGAAGTGGCGGCTATATGTATGGAGGATGAATAATGGAGTGGAAGTCGTATAAGCGGCATAGCGAATGGATAATTGAGGATATTAAATGCCGTTATAAGATTGTACATGCCGCCACATCATCTATGGAATTTATGGAAGATATGATGAACGACCTAACTGATGCAATTAAGGTTGTTGGTGCAAGTGATAGAGGTGCACTAACTGAGCTATTATGGCAACAGATGTATTATGCGGTGATTTTTGATTTTATTGCTGTTGGCATGGATTGGGAGGATAATTGATGGCAAGATATATTGATGCTGAGGCGTTATGCAAACGGCTCTCATTTATGGTTGAACGATATAACGCGCTCGGACAGGTAAGGGTGGCGCAAGATTACAACTGGGCTGTAACTCTGCTTGATAGTGCGCCAACCGAGAATGTTGTTCCGGTGGTACATGGGCGATGCACGGCTTGCGGATGGGAAGAACCGGACTCTTGCGGTTACGATGGCTACGAGATTGAGCCGTGGCGGCATACGCCCCTGTGCCACAACTGTGGTGCAAGAATGGATGGTGAAGAGTAATGAGTGGTCATTTTCTTGATTGGGCTGCAACAAGCCCTATTGTCCGCTTCCCCATTGACACAAGCAAGCAATGGCGCAATCCTAATGCGGTATATGCTCATGAAGAGCGTAAGGTGCTGATGGATTGTGAGGATAGGATTAAGGCGGCTATTGGGGCTAAGAGCGGCAAGGTAGTTTTTGGAGGTACGAGCAGTCAGCTTATTGAGAACTTGATGTGTAAAATTCTTTTGTGAACAAATTGTAAACAATATCAAGAACGCTTGACATATTGGCATAAGTATGGTATAATTAGGATAGAGGTAAGTAGAGGGTGTACAACCTTTGCTTTTAGGGGACGGCGCTTATCTCATCGTCCCACTCTTAATTTTATTCTTAGATAAGGAGAATGGATATGGAAGAAATCTGGAAAGACATCGAAGGCTATGAGGGAATTTACCAAGTAAGCAATATGGGGCGGGTTAAATCTCTCCCAAGAATGATGCGGAATGGTTTGGGTCGTAAGATGTCTAAGGAAAGAATATTAAAAAATAATTGGTGCCAAGGATACGCATATGTTCATTTATATGACGAAGAAAGACATAGAGTAGCTCGTTCAGTGCATCGACTGGTTGCATTGGCTTTTGTTCTAAAAGATAGAGATTTGCCAAATTTGCAAGTTGGACATAAAGACGAAGATTCTACAAATAATAGAGCAGATAATTTAGAATGGGTAACACCAAAAGAAAATAGTAATACACAGTTGCATAGGGAAAGAATAGCAATAAAGGCAGCGCAAAGAACGGTGACGGAAGAAACAAGGCGCAAACGCAGTATTGCTATGCGCGGTGGGAACAGCGCAACGGCAAGAAAGGTTGTGTGTGACGGTGTTGAATATGGTTGTATGATGGAGTGCGCAGAGCATTACAACGTTGACAGGCACGCCATTAGTAATTGGCTAAGAGGTAAGCGCAAGATGCCTCAAAAATTTATCGACCTTGGGTTAAGATTTGTAGAGGAGTGAATCTTATGATTTGTATTGGTAGTAAGTACGAGCACGACGCCATTGATAGATGGCTTGATGTTCGAGTTGGGAATATGGAGGAGCTGGAAACAGCTCTCTATTCATATCAGGGTGAAGGCGATATCCTTGTATTTTGGCTCGCCGTGAACAATGTAACTGGCGAAATATATCCCATAGTTGATATTGGCAAGCTATGTAAGAAATATGGTGCATACTATATTTGTGACGCTACGGCCACTGTTGGACACGCAACCATTCCAAAGGATGTTGACCAGTGGTGCTCCATGATGATTATTGATGGCCACAAGATAGGCACTCAGCTTGGTATCGGCTGTATGTGGATTTCTGACGAGTTTAATAAGTGGCTTGGCGGCATGAAGCTGCATGGTACGCCCAATCTTGCTGGAGCGATTAGTATGGTCGATGCTGTTGAATGGGCATGTGATGAATTTGCGCTTGATATGCGTGAACAACGATTTTTTGACTTGTCTCAGCATTTGAATTTTACTTTAAGCGATGCCGGAATTGATCACAAATGGGTGCATGATGGCGTATGTGCTATCAATGCTATCCGGCTGAATGGGATAAATGCCGATGCCGTACAGCAGTATTGCGCAAGTAAGGGCATTTATATTGGGATTGGGGCATCTGCCTGTGCAGGGGCACATGATTACCGTATTTTGGTTGATGGTTATGGGCTGACAGAACAAGAAGCCAGCGAGGTCATCAGGGTTTCGTTTGGGCATGATAGCACGGTTGAAGAGGTGGATGCGCTGGTTGCAGCTATCTGTGAATATAGAGATAAATTCTGTTAAATAAGGTATTGACAATCCTTCTCTTGTGTGGTATAATAGCACCATCAAAACAAGAGGAGGATTTGTTGTTATGGGTTACGAGAGCAAGTTGTATATCTGCAAGCGCATCAAGATTGGTGATGGTCTGTGCTACAATGAGGTGCTGGCCGCTATGAACATGAGTAAAATGGGCAGTGATTTTGTACGACTGTTTGATGAGAAGCTGGATGGTGATTTCTTTGGCATGGATGGAGCTATGAGCCGGTTTGACCAGCATGGCGACGAGGACGAGCCTAAGCTGGTTGACAATTATGGCGATGAGCTGAAATATGCATCGCTGGACAGGGTGTTGGGTTGGTGTGATGAATACATGGACAACACGGATGAATTTCCGTATTGGCGTATTGTCGTGTTGCAGGAGATGTTAGCGTCATTGGATATTCATTTTAAGCAGCTTTATAACGAGCAGTTGATTGTGGTGCATTATGGGTATTGATATGGAACCAGTATGGGTCAATTATCATAAGCATACCAGCTTGAGTAATCGTGAGGTGTATATAGAATGAAATTCATAGATATGACAGGTTGGGTTATGTCTGAGCATGGTGTGTCTGATAGTCGTATTACTGTACTATACCGTACAGACGATTTTATCTCGCCATGCGGTAGTAGGTCAACTATGTGGCAATGCAGATGTAAGTGTGGCAAGGAATTTGTGACAAGCGGCGTATATTTACGCAATGGTCACACCAAATCATGTGGATGCTATATTGCCGAAAAATTGAGGGCATCAAGAACCACACATCATGAAACCGGCTCGCGCCTATATCATATTTGGCAAGGTATGAAGTCCAGATGTTATAACCCACACAACAGGCGATATAAAACATATGGCGCTCGTGGTATTAAAGTATGCGATGAATGGCGCGATTCCTATGCGGCGTTTATGGAATGGGCATTGAACACTGGGTATGATGATAGCGCAAGACGTGGCGAATACACCATTGAGCGCAAAAATACAAATGGCGATTATTCCCCATTAAATTGCACATGGCTTACCATTCAAGAGCAAGCAAGTAATAAGACAAGCAATGTAAACATTACAGCCAATGGTGTTACTCACAACATGACCGAATGGGCTGATATTCTTGGTACAACGGCATCGACTATATGTCAAAGACTAAAGCGCGGTTGGAATGAGGTAGAGGCCGTTACTGTACCGATAGGAGCAATACGACATGGTAAATAACTATTGCGTATATCATTTGCATACAGAGCAGTCGTTGCTTGACAGTTGCACCAACTATAAGTTGTATGTAGACAAAGCCAAGGAGCTTGGGCAAACGGCTATTTGCTTTACTGAACATGGCAATCTGTACTCATGGGTAGAGAAAAAGATGTATTGCGATGAACAAGGTATTAAATATTTGCATGGCGTCGAGTGCTATCTTACTAAATCGCTTTATGAATATCCTGATGTGCCTGACGAATGGTACGAAGAACATCTTGGCATGGATGAAAAGGGCGCGCAAGCAGAACTTAATGAGATGTTTGAAAACGGCAAGCGCAAAGTGCGCGATAACTACCACACCATTCTTATTGCCAAAAATTATGATGGTGTGATGGAGCTTAACCGCCTGTGCTCGTTGTCCACGCAACCCGACCATTTTTATTATAAGCCTAGGCTGACATTCGATGAATTTCTTGTCATTAGCCACAATGTTATAAAAATATCCGCCTGTCTTGCATCGCCATTAAATAAGATGCGCAAAGGTGACATTGAGCTTGACGAGCGGATGATGCAAGCATATGATTATTACGAAATTCAGCCGCACGTCAATAGCGATGAACAGAAAGCGTATAATGTATGGCTTGTTGATATGGCTAAACGGTATAATAAGCCGTTGATTGCTGGAACAGATACTCATAGCCTTAATCGATACAAGGCGGAGTGTCGCACCATTCTTCAGCTTGCTAAAAAAATCGAGTTTGCCAGCGAGGATGAATTTGATTTGACATACAAAAGCTATGATGAATTGGTGGATATGTTTGATAAACAGGGCGTACTTGATGAGCAAACATATCTTGAGGCTATCAACAACACTAATATCATGGCTGATAGCGTTGAGCCATTTGAGCTTGATACGCAGCTCAAGTACCCCATTCTTTATGGTGAGCAAGATGAGGCTGTGCTATGGAAGGTTCTGGGTGATAAACTCAAAGATAAAGAACGGCGCGGCGTAATCAATCGTGCCGACCGTAAGGCATATGTTAAACGCATTAACGAAGAAATGCGAGTGCTCAAGAAAATTGGCATGATCGGATTTATGCTGTTCATGTCTGAAATGATTTCTTGGTGCTGGGAGCACGGCATCCCTGTTGGGTTTTGCCGTGGTTCTGTTGGCGGCTCTATGGTCGCCTATATTGACGACACGATTGACGTAAATCCATTTACATGGCATACGATGTTTGCACGGTTTGCTAATGAATACCGCACAGAGGTTGGTGATATCGACGTGGATATCAGCCCAGACCAGCGACATCTTGTGTATGATTATATTATCAATCGCTTTGGCAAAAAAAAGACGGCATATATCCTTGCCAGTGGTACGGTCAATGATAAGGGCTGTATTGACGAGATTGGTCGTGCATTGGCATATCGCGATAAAGACTCTATCTATACGCTTGATAAAGTTAAACAAGTCAAACAAGAATATAGTGCAGACCCTGATAAAGCGCGGCGTGATTATCCTGACCTGTTCTATTATTTTGATGGCCTGAACGGCACGGTCGTATCTCAGTCTATGCACCCGGCCGGTATTGTTGCAAGCCCCATTAACCTTATCGACCATTACGGCTGCTTTATCAATAGCGAAGGCAAGCAGGTCATGTATATCAACATGGAAGAGGTGCATGAGACAGGGCTTGTCAAGTACGACATACTTGGTCTGCGCAACGTGCAAATCATCCGTGACACCTGTGCATTGGCTGGTATACCTTATCCAAAATCGCATGAAATCAACTGGAATGATGAATCTGTGTGGGAAGATATGGTAAAATCGCCTGTTGGCATCTTCCAGTTCGAGTCGTCATATGCCTTTGAGTGTTTGAAAAATATGTCGCCTCATGCAATCAATGATATGTCGTTGACTAATGCGGCATTGCGACCATCAGGAGAGAGTTATCGTGAACGGCTGTTTGCCAAAGAAATCAATCATAATCCATCAGAGCAGATTGACGAACTGCTGGCAGATAACCATGGCTATCTTGTGTTCCAAGAGGACACTATCAAGTTCCTTCAGGAGATATGTGGGCTAAGCGGCTCTGATGCAGACAACGTGCGCCGTGCTATTGGTCGTAAGCAGGTTGACAGATTGCAAAAGGCGTTACCGCAGATACTTGAGGGATATTGTAACAAGTCGCCAAAGCCAAGAGAAGTGGCAGAACAAGAGGCTAAGGCGTTCCTACAAATCATTGAGGATAGCAGTAACTATCAATTTGGATATAATCATAGCACAGGCTATTCAATGATTGGCTATCTATGCGCTTATTTGCGATATTATTATCCAGTTGAGTTCTGTACTGCCTTGCTTAACAACGCTAACAATGACGATGACTTGAATAATGGCAACGCGCTTATTAAGCAACTTGGTATTAAGCTGCGTTCCCCGCTATTTCGTCATTCGCGCTCTGCATATTTCTTCAACAAGGATGAGCGCGTAATTTATCAGGGCCTTGGCTCAATAAAATACATGAGCGCCACAGTAGCCGAGGAGCTATATACTATGCGTGACCAGCAGTTCGGCAATTTCATTGATTTCCTATTCGCCATGCAGTCAATGACGAATAAGCTGGACAGTCGTCAGCTTGACATCCTCATCAAGATTGGATATTTTGCCGAGTTTGGCCCAGCCAAGGCGCTGCTTGAGGGTGTGCGTGTATTCAATCTTTTCTACAAATCCAAGACAATCAAACTTGACAAATGGGTGGAGATGGGCTATGTCCGCTCTATGCTTGAGCCATATGCTGGTAAGATGACAGATAAGACAGCAAGCCAGCTGGATAATCGCGGCATTATACTTTCTATCCTGCGGCAGAGCAAGATGCCCAAGACGACCATAGTGGATATGCTGAGATGGCAAGCCGAGCTGCTGGGTTATGTAGATGGCAACGACCCACGGCAGGATGTCAATGATTGGTTGGTGCTGGATGTTAAGACAACTGGATATGGCACGACATGGCTGCGGCTTTGGAATCTTGCATATGGCGCTGAAAAACAATATAAATGCAATAAGAAATGGTGGGCAGGACATCAATGCAAATCTAGCGACGTCATAAAGGCTGTACTTGATGATGCGCCTAAATGGACAAAGAGCGCTGATGGTAAATTTGTTAAGTTGCCTGAGACAGAGGTGCAGGTTAAGGCGTTTAAGGTGTTATCAAATTAGCGCTTGACAAACGCCAATCAATATGATATAATCAAGCCATAAAATTAAGGAGGTTGAAATTATGGATGCTGTTGAATTTATCAAAGAGCGCAACAGGATGTGCAAGAGCTTCTATGATACAGAGTATGCCGGTATGCGGCAAGTTAAAAACGATATAAACGACAACGACTACGAGCTGTGTGTTTCGTGTGCGCACAAACTGCGGAAGTGGTTTAATGGGGAGGAGAGGAAAGATGGCTGAATACATTGAGCGGGAAGCGCTACGCAAAATTTTGGAGAATTGGCGGGACGCTCATGCGGATGTTGATGACGAGCAGGGCTGCGGCCTGCTTGAAGATGTGATGTGCGAGGTAGACGCACAGACCGCCGCTGATGTTGCCCCGTTGGTGCATGGGAAATGGGAATACATCCCGCAAACGCTTAACACGCTCAGCCAGCTTAGGTGTCCGTTTTGTGGGTGGTGGTCTCTTGACCCATCTATTGATGGTGCTTACAACTACTGCCCAAACTGCGGAGCAAAAATGGACGGTGAGGGATGAAGATATACAAAAATCCGTGGGTGACACGAGAAAGCTACTTTGTGAAAACTGGCGCGGCGAAGTCGGCAAAGATGGAGGCGGCAAAATCTAGTGGCTATTCTATTGATTTTTGGGAGGGCAAGTGGGTTGTCCGTAAAACGGCTTATTATAACAAGTCCTTATCTGAAATGCCTGTTGTTTGCGAAAACAAATGCAGTTTGCAGGAGCGAATTGACAAGGCGATTGTGGACACGGTTCTTGGGTTTGTAGAGGTAGCGAAGATGGATGGAGGTGACAACGATGCGGCTGATTGATGCGGAAAATGTAAGAAGCGCATTCAACGCAGAATATAAGTTGACAATGCAGATGATCGAAGATGGAGAATCGCATCTGGATAATCTTGCAGAGGGGTTCGCTGAAGCCGATAAAGTTATATGGATGATGCCCACCATTAACACTGTGTCTGTGGTACGGTGCAAAAATTGTGCAAATGGTATGGTATCAGACGATAATAAATACATAATTTGTTGTAGACTTGGCGTTGGTATGGAGTTTGATGATTTTTGCTCTTATGGAGAGAGAAAGGATGGTGACAATGCAACATAAAACCATCCTTGACCTATGTGGCGGCACGGGTTCATGGTCGCGACCTTGGCAGCTTAATGGCTATGACGTGCGCATCATCACTTTGCCAGCATATGACGTGCTGACATATGAGCCGACTGACAACGTATGGGGCATACTCGCCGCTCCACCTTGCACCGAATTTAGCGTGTTGAATTGCATTGCTGAGAATCGTGAGCGTGACTTTGACGCTGGCATGGAAATCGTCAATGCTTGTCTGCGGATTATTGAGCAATGCAAGCCGCAATGGTGGGCGCTTGAGAATCCGCGCGGTCATCTGCGTGATTTCCTTGGCGCACCTAAGCTGACATTCCAGCCTTGGGAATATGGCGACCCATGGACTAAGGCAACGGATATTTGGGGCGAATTCAATATTCCCGCCAAGCTGTATAGCAAGTGGGAAGATGTGCCGAATAAGTTGCCACTGTATCAGCGCAAAGGCCGCAACAAGCCCAATTTTGCGTTCTTGCATAAGTCGGCATGGAAGAATATCCCGCAGTTGGCATGGCATCATGAGCCGACAACTGATGCTGAGCTGAGAGCTATGACACCGCCGGGATTTGCATGGGCGTTCTATGAAGCAAATAAGGAGGCGGATAGATGAGATTAATAGATGCTGACGTCCTATGGAATGGAGGCTGACAAATGAAGGAAGGATGGATTTGTCCAAGATGCGGCAAGGTAAATGCACCATTTATTGATTCGTGTGATTGCAAGCCTGATGGGCAGGTGAGCAATGCCGATAGCGAATGCCCATGTGGCTACAATCATCATTGGAGAATTATGATATGTTATGATAATGCCGTTGGCGATGGTGTTACATATATATGCGATAAATGCGGCGCAAGAAAGAAAGTGTATGATAGTGAAATATCTTAATAATTGAAAGGATATGATGCAATATGAGCATGGGACTTATGATTATCGGCACAAGCGGCTCTGGCAAAACGACCAGTCTTGAGCATCTTGACCCTAAGAGCACGTTTTATATTGATGCCGATGGCAAAGGACTGAGTTGGAAGGGATGGCGCAAGCAGTATAATAAGGAAAACAAGAATTATTTCCGCTGTGATGACCCCAACCAGGTATATGCGCTGATGCAGCAGATTGACACTAAGCAGACGCAGATTAAGTATCTTGTCATTGATACGCTGAATGGCCTGATGGTTGCCGATGAGATGCGGCGCTCTAAGGAAAAAGGGTACGACAAGTGGATGGACTTGGCACAGAGCGTGTATAATATCGTCGATTATGCCAATAAGATGCGCGATAACTTGACCGTTATTCTGATTGGACATACGCAGACCAGCGACGATGGGTTTACTTGTATGCTTACTAATGGCCGTAAATTGAACAAGATTTGCCTTGAGAGCAAGATGACCACTGTGTTGCTTGCTAAAATCAATGATAATGGCGATTATGTGTTTGAAACACGGGCAAGAAATAGCACTGCAAAGACGCCGCGTGGGGCATTTGATACTGATGAAATTCCTAACGACATCAAGCTTGTTATTGATGCGCTGAAGGATTTTTGATAAAATTTTATTAAAGCGAGGTAAAGCGTAATGAGAAAGATTGAAAATTGGGAAAACATCAAGGAAAATAACGGTTTTGAGAAACTGCCTGTTGGCGGCTATATCGTCAAAATCTTGAACGTGCAGGATGTGGCCGAGAAAGAATACCTCAAGGTGTCGTTCGATATTGCCGAGGGCGAGTATAAGGGATTCTTTAAGAGGCAGTATGATGAGGACACACGCCAGGATAAGAAGTGGCCTAATGCTGGTTCCTTTGTGCGCAGCTATAAAAGCACAGCCGAATCCATGTTTAAGGGGTTTGCTAATGCCGTAGAGAACAGCAATAAAGGCTATACCTTCGATTTCAATGAGAAGTCGCTGGTAGGCAAGCAGGTGGGCATCATTGTTGGTCTGGAAGAATATGTCAATCAGAAGGGCGCAGTTCGTGAGCGTACCTATGTGAGCGCCGTTCGCTCTGTTGACACCATTAAGAAGAGAGACTTCAAGATTCCTGAGACTAAGAAGCTCGACCCCACTAAAACCGCCGCTACTACCAAGCCCTCCGAGCCGTTCGTCAACCCCTTCAGTGATGATGCCACACCCGCAGTTGACCCGTTTGCATCTACTGCCACTGCCGATGACGGCAATCCTTGGGGCGATGACGATAGTAATCCATTCTCCTAAAATATAAAAAATCTATTAAAGCGGGCTTGACAACGGCCCGCTTTTTTGATATAATAGCACATGACAGGAGGCGATGACCACGATTAACCGCTTTATAGCAGTAGGCGATTTGCATGAGGTGGCAATCCAATTCTATCGCACTCATGCTAAAATCCGCTTATCGCTCATTGTCAATAATCAGGCCATCACCATCCAGCAGGCAATAAGCCGCAAATGGGCAAGCGACCAATATGACGCCCTATGCCAGCTAATCCCTTGTTTACACCCTAAAATTAAGGGAATAGTCACTAAAAACGGCACAGAGCCGATATATACCATGCAACCAGCCGACACGCCAACACGCATTATGGTCAGCGGTAATATCAATGAATGGCATGGCAACATCTATTTCAACGGCCAATATATGCGTATCGTTGATGCTAATATGGGGGATAGCATTAGTATAGAAGTTGATGGGCAATGGGTGGATAATCAGCGGCTGATAAATATATGTGGCGATTGGCCAAGGGAATTTCATATACCAGCACCAATCGGCTATGAGCAGCGGGTATATCGGCTGAATTTGATATATTCTGGCGGCTATATAACACATGATGGCGTTGTAGATATATCAGATTATGGCTTACAGGTGGTTGATTGTCAGCCGCTTGATGAATATATAGATGATGAGCAAATGAGGAAATTTTTGCTTGAATTGGAAATTATGGAGGGCTGAATGGATAAAAAATTTAGATTGCTTGTAGCTTGTGAAGAAAGCCAGCGTGTATGCACGGCGTTTAGAGAGCGTGGTTGGAAGGCGTATAGTTGCGACATTGAACCGTGTTCTGGCAATACATCCTGAATGGCATATCATGCAGGATGTATTGCCGCTTATTAACGGCGATTGCTCATTCACAACAATGGATGGTGTTGAGCATCATATTGACGGTCAGTGGGATTTGCTTATCGCTCATCCGCCTTGCACGTATCTTACGCTCGCCGGGAACAAATGGTTTAAGCCTGAATTTGAGGATAGATTCCCCAATAGATTTGAGCAACGAGAAGAAGCAATCAAGTTTTTCATGGCGTTTGCAAAATGCCGCTGTACTCATATCGCTATCGAAAACCCTGTTGGAGTTATGTCGAGCCGATGGCGTAAGCCAAATCAATACATTGAGCCATATTGGTTCGGTGATGCCGAAAAGAAAAAGACTGGTTTGTGGCTTATCAATCTTCCCAATCTTAAACCATCTAACATTGTAGAACCCGCTATTATTCATTGTAAGTCTGGTGCTAACGAACCTCGCTGGCATATGGAGTCTATGGCATTGCCGCCAAAAGAGCGCAGTCGTGTTAGGAGCCAAACTTTTATTGGTATTGCTCAAGCCATGGCCGACCAGTATGGCAAATTTATTGAAGAACAGGCTTGACAACCATGCCGCCATCTGCTATAATATAACCATCAAATAAATAGGAGGGAAAATCAATGGATGTTATTTCTACCCCTGTTCAGATTCGGTTCGGCGACGAAGAACGCAACAATATGGCTGTGGCAGCCGATGTTCTCGGCAACCTATATGAC
>OQVL01001716.1_pt1 | contig 13239 bp, 10 predicted proteins | sample 1691501 | NCBI WGS metagenome assembly OQVL01 (sample SAMN03418253, study PRJEB22391) | human gut metagenome | biome: human-gut; feature: organic feature; material: feces | host: Homo sapiens | place: Tanzania | collected 2013-01
AGTTTGGTCATTTTTATTTGGGACGCTTGCCGAGGATTAGGAAGTCGGTGAGGACGGCGACGGCGTCATGGGCATCGCGGTCGGAGTGCTGTGCGATGAGATACTTCACATAGCCATCCTTCAGAGCAGTCATGTTCCTTTCGAGCACGTCGTAGCCGATGACGTTCCATCCTTTGAGCCCACGTTCGCGCAGATAGTCGGCGACGAGGTAGATGCGGGAGTTGAGGGTCACGACGTTCGGGCATCCGGTGATGGCAGTGAATGCGTCGTCCATCGCCTTGTGCGCCTCTTCAGGATTATTCGGATTTATGACGACGTTCCGCACCTCCGTCTCCGGGAAGTGCGCGGCGAGATAATCCATAAATCCGCGGCGGCGTTCTTGCGACGGGTCGGACAGTCCCTTGACGTCGCGCTCGATTCTCACCAGATGGACGGTACCGCGGTTCTCTTCCGCCGAGCCTGACATGAGCATGTCCGCACAGAACGCTCCGCTGTCATAGATAGGCTGACCGAAGTAGGCAAGGTGACCATAGACCCCGCTCACGCTCGTGTTCAATATGACATAGGGTATATCTGCTTCTTCCAATTCCACGGCCATGGTGCGTGTGGCGTCAAGGAACATCGGGGCTATTATCGCTCCGGAATATCCCTCCTTTATGACCCTGCGGCACTCGGAGAGGAACGAATCGACGTCATATTGGTCATATAGACACTCCACGACGTTCACGGAGAAGCGGCCGGCATATTCCATCGCCTTTTCGACACCTATATGCGAAAGTTCCCAGAACTCGCCGTTCCTATATTTCGGAAACAGGACGGCAATCCTGTGTGATTTGTTTTTCGCCAACATCGACGCATAGACGTTCGGCTGATAACCGAGTTCCTCGATGACCCTGAGCACTTTCTCCCGCGTCTTTTTCGACACTTCGCCCCTCTCGTGCAACACCCTGTCGACCGTGCCGTTCGTGACTCCGGCGGCCCTTGCCACATCGCTTATCGTAACTATTGAATTCTTCATCTGTATCCGGCTGCATGTTAAAACATCGTGCAATATACGAAAAAACATCGGTTTGTCGCGGATTGAGGGAAAATATCTCCGTGTTCGCACACGGAAACTGAAAAACATTGTTAAATTTGCAAATATATGTCTCGCGTTCGTGGGGAATTTTGTTTAACCATAATATATATAATTCATGATGATTCGAATGACTGAAAGCTGGCGGTGGTATGGACCGGATGACCCCGTGAGTTTGAGCTATATCAGGCAGGCCGGAGTGACCGACATCGTCCATGCCCTGCATCATATCCCGAACGGAGAAGTCTGGACCGTCGAGGAAATCAGAAAAAGGCAGGAACTCATCGCTGAGGCGGGGCTTAAATGGAGCGTCGTTGAGAGCGTGCCCGTGCATGAGCACATAAAGACGCGCGAAGGGGAATACCTCAAATATATAGAGAACTACAAACAGAGCATACGCAATCTCGCCGAGTGCGGAATTCATGTCATAACATACAACTTCATGCCGGTTATCGACTGGACGAGGACCGATCTCCAATTCGAGATGCCTGACGGCTCGCGTGCGCTGAGGTTCGAGAAGGCGGCGTTCATGGCGTTCGATCTTTTCATACTCGGCCGAAAGGCGGCGTTCGACGAGTGGACTGAGGAGGAGATTGCGGTGGCGAAGGCCCGTTACGAGAAGATGGATGAGGCCGAGATTCAGCTGATTACGAGGAATATGATTGCCGGTTTGCCTGGAAGTGAGGAAAGCTTCACTCTTGAGCAGTTCCGTCAGGCGCTGTCCCGCTATGACGGGGTGACAGAAGAGCAGCTGTGCGAGAACCTCATATTTTTCCTGCAGCAGGTCTGCCCGGTTGCTGACGAGTGCGGCTCCGTGATGGTGATCCATCCCGACGACCCGCCTTACTCGCTGCTCGGACTGCCACGCATTCTCTCCACTGCGGAGGATTTCAGGAAACTGATTGCCGCTGTTCCGAACAGATCGAACGGGCTGTGCCTCTGCACCGGTTCGTTCGGAGTTAGGGCGGATAACGACTGTGTGGCCATGATGCGGGAGTTCGGCGACAGGGTCGGGTTCGTCCATCTGCGCACGACCAAGCGCGACGCCGAGGGCAATTTCTACGAAGCGAACCTGCTTGAGGGCGACGTGGACATGTACGGCATGATGAAGGCGCTGCTTGAAGTCGAGCAGAGACGCGGGGTGAGTATTCCCGTGCGTCCGGACCACGGTCATCAGATGTGCGACGACCTCGGCCGCAGGTCCAATCCTGGTTATTCCTGCTACGGGCGCATGCGCAGCTTGGCTGAGCTCAGAGGTTTGCAAGAGGGTATAGCAAGAACTTTAGAAAAATAGAATATGACACAGAATCTTTTTGATGTAAAGGGCAGGGTTTTGGTGATGACCGGGGCCTGCGGTGTGCTCGGAAGCACGATAGTAAAGTATTTCGCGACTCAGGGTTGCAAGGTGGTGCTGCTTGGCCGCTCAGCTGAAAAGGGGGAAAGGCTCGTCGAGGAAATCAGCCAGTCCGGAGGTGAGGCTTGTTTCCTTACTACCAATGTGCTTGACAGGGACGTGTTGGAGAGCAACTATGAGCAGATTATAAGGAAATATGGCAGGATAGACATACTAATGAATGCCGCCGGAGGCAATATGCCGGCAGCTACGGTTCCGCCGGAGAAGACTATCTTCGACCTGGACCTTGACGCCGTTAAGCAAGTTGCCGAGCTTAATCTGTTCGGAACGGTTCTTCCGACTATGGTCTTTGCAAAGTCGATGGCAGAGAGCGGCAAGGGCTCAATCATCAACTTCGCCTCAGAGTCCGCTCTACGTCCGCTCACCCGCGTCGCCGGATATGGGGTTGCAAAGGCAGCTGTCGTTAACTGGACAAAATACCTTTGTGCGGAGCTTGCGCTCAAGTTCGGCGAAGGAATAAGGGTGAATGCGATTGCTCCAGGCTTCATCCTCTCGGACCAGAACCGCTCCCTCCTCACCAACGAGGACGGCTCGCTCACTCCGCGTTCTGAGACAATCCTCTCTCACACTCCTATCGGACGTTTCCTTGAACCGGAAGAACTTGTGGGCACGCTTCACTACCTCGCCTCCGATGCTTCAAAAGCAGTTACCGGAACCGTCTGCATTGTTGACGGCGGATTTGACGCATTTTCGATTTAGAAAACATTGTGTAACTTTGTAAAAGTTTAATTATAAAACCACACATACAGACATTTATGATACTGAAATCTCTTGCGGTCTCAACCATTGCCGCGCTGGCCATATCGGCCTCCTTCTCTGTGACAGCCGGTGCTGTTTCCATAATCCCGGAACCGCAGAAAATCACACAAACGCAGTCCGTACTGCCAATTTCCGCAACTGAAATTAAGGTTTATGCCTCCACAGATGAGCTCAAGCAGCTCGCTGCCACTTGGGCCGAGTCCATCAAAAAGCCATTTGTCGCCGGAGACTATTGGACAGAGACGAACTTCCACCGCATCGTTTCGGACGTTGTACTTCCGTCGGCCGTCCTTGAGAAGTCGGCCAAGAAGGCAGATGTGAAGCTTTCCGTTGACGAGTCACTCGCCGAGGAACAGTATAGGCTGACCATTGACCCGAAAGACCGGATTGTCATCACGGGAGGTTCTGCAAAAGGCGTATGGTGGGGACTCCAGTCTCTTTCCCAAATTCTCATCGAGAGCGCTTCCAAGGCCGAAGGCGGGCAGTTGAAACTCGCCGGGCTCGAAATCGAGGACTGGCCGGAGTTCGCGTACAGAGGTGCCATGCTCGACTGCTGCCGTCACTTCATACCGTTCGAGGACGTGAAGAAATACATAGATATAATGGCCTATCACAAACTCAACACTTTCCACTGGCATCTTACGGAGGATCAGGGTTGGAGAATCGAGATAAAGAAATATCCGCTTCTCACGGAAATAGGCTCAAAACGTGAGGACACTCTCGTCAATCATCTCCGGGAAAAGGAGGAGAACAGGGTGTATGACGGACATCCTCACAGTGGATTCTACACTCAGGAGCAGGCCCGTGAACTCGTTGCATACGCTGCTGCAAGGCAGATTACAGTGATTCCGGAAATTGAGATGCCGGGACACGCTGAAGCCGCGCTTGCCTCATATCCTTATCTCGGTTGCCGGCAGACCGGTTATGTTACGCTCCCTGTATGGGGCATAATCCCGGAAGTGTTCTGCATGGGACGCGAGTCGACCTTCAAGTTCTTCGAGGACGTGCTTGATGAAATATGCGAGATTTTCCCTGGCGAGTACATCCACATCGGAGGTGACGAGTGCCCGCGCGACCGTTGGAAGGAATGTCCTGATTGCCAGAGGCGTATGAAAGAAGAGGGGCTTACAGAGGTCGGCCAGCTTCAGGGTTATCAGCTCAAGAGAGTTGAGAAGTACCTCAACGCAAAGGGTCGTCATATCATCGGATGGGACGAGATTCTTGAGTCCGGCGCCACACCTACCGCCACTGTGATGTCCTGGAGAGGTCCGCAGGGAGGAGTAAAGGCTGCAAAGATGGGCAACAAGGTCGTAATGGCCCCGAACAACTATTTCTATCTCGACTACTACCAGACGACAGATCCGGAGGCAAACAAGGAACCGCTCGGCATCGGAGGCTATGTGTCTCTTGAAAAATGCTGGAGTTTCGATCCTTTCGATCAGCTTACAGAGACTGAGAAATCATACATCTACGGCATTCAGGCAAACACTTGGACTGAGTATATGCGTGGCATTGACCGTGTCCAGTTCATGGACCTTCCGCGTTTCTGCGCCCTTTCCGCAGTCAGCTGGCACAAGGATGCACAGACCTATCCTGAGTTCCTCGCCAAGGTGAAGGATTCGATGCTCAAGCTCTACCAATATTACGGGCTCATATACGCTCCATACGCATTTGAGGAGTAAGTCAGAAGCGGAGGCCGACGGAAAGAAGGCAGCCGGAGCGCCACCAGCGGCCCGGTGTGTTGTCTATTTCCATTCCGCTTTCCTCCTTGCTGCGGCGGTCGCGGCCTGAATCTTTGATGAATCCCTTGCCTCCGAGATTGAGCGCCTGACCGTGTTTGAGTTTCCAGGTGTAGCCGATGCCGAGTTCACCGCTGTACCAGTTCGATGGGAGCGCGAAGTCGTGCTCAATCAGATTTGCGGCAACGTGAGTGTCGCCGGTCTCGCGGGGCGTGTAGTCAAGACGACTGCCCTTGCCGCGCGAGACTTTGGCCTTGCATCCAAGTTCGAAGAGGCCTCTGTGGGTGTGGAAAAACTTACTGAATCCGAGGGAGTATCTCGCGTTCTTTATAAGTTCATACGCATTCGCTGCGCTGTAACTCTGTTCGCAGCGGTTCCATTCCATTTCGTCGGTTATGACCCAGCTTTTCCGGTTGTTCCTGTCATTGATATAAATATTGACCGAGCAGTTGAAATGATCCTCCCGGTTAAGGTAACGGCCCGGAAGTGAAGAGTCAGTCACCCATGAATTGACTTCCGGAGACGAGTCGAAATGCTGCACAAATTCTCGCCCGGAATGACGCAGGCCGCTGTATTCAAAACTTAATGCAGCTCCGCCTCTTGCCATGTTTTCCATAGGAGCGGATATGGATAATCCCGTCCTGAAATCATGCGTGTAGTAGTTCCCCCTGTCATGGGGCTTGTTGTAGTCTATGTCAAAGACCTTCTCAAGTCCGTTGCGGTATTCTCCGTAGAGACTGATATTCCCGATGTCATCGTTGTACTGAAGAGAGAGACAGCCTCCCAGTGTGTTTCCTTCGTATTTTCTTTCCCTCTCAGTGCTGCTGAACACCTCGTAGGTATATTGCCCCAGGCCCTTCAGCAGATAGAGCTTCTGTGGCTGGGAGGAGTCGTAGAGAATGAGGTTTGAAGTCTCGCGGTAGAGGCCGTAGATAAATCCTGTGGAGACGGAAAAATGTTTCAGAAAGATGAATGAGAGCGACGGCTTTATCTCAATCCTGCACATCCCTGCCTGTGGGCGCGGATCAACCTTCTTTGCTCCCCGCCCGACATCGAGATCCATTGCGAGGCCCGCGTTCAAAAATCCCTGCACGATTGGAGTAGATATGTCCGCCCACATTGCGTATGCCTGCTTTTGCCAATTCCCGCCCGTGCTGTCGGCAATCACATACGGCATATCCCTCAAAGGGTTGAATGTCGAGGCGAAGCGCACGCCGTTTTCGAAGGACTGTCTGAAACGAAAGTCCCCCTTGAGACGGAATCTTCCCACCTGCCTCTCTCCGTCGGCGTTGAAGAATATTCCAGTCTTTGTATCCGCATCCTGCGCCCTATGGAACGTTCCGGTCTCGAAGTCGGCTCCGAGAACGGCCTGCCCATAGCCTTCCGTTGGCTTGGAGCATTCCATATCGGCGGCGTTCACCTGCCTTTCCTGCGCTGAGGCGTGGATTTCGACAGCCAGCACCGGGATGAGAAGAAGTCTCGTGAGACATTTTCTCGCTTCTCGCGAAAATTCCCTCCGACAGCATATACACGAAATCTTATGTATCCTCATATTCTTCATTCCGACAGTGGTTTTTCGTTGATTTCAAAGTCTGCGGTCGAGTTGTTCGTGTCCTGAAGGCGCACGCGCCCATCGGTAGAAGGCAGGGACTTTCTGCGCACGCTCAGTCCGGCATAAATCCTTGCAACGGTGGCGAATCCTGCGTCGAGTTTCGGTGAGAACCGCTTCGTTCCCGTCGCCGTCTCGTTCTGAATGAGGTCAACTGCATCTACCACATTGTCGTACGGCACTTTCAGACAGTTCCAGTACTCCTCATCCTCAAACGGATCCTGAAAGGTCTCTGGCAGAGTGACCTTCTCGAAGAGAGCAAATTCTTCCGGTGTCGCCTCTACGAGCACCATACCCTGCCCGAACACGCTCGGCCGCCACAAATAGCCGTAGTCCGGCCAGAACGCCATCTCCATATTTGTTGCGTCGAAGTCCGGATACTTGTTTTCCGGGTCGTTCACATAAGCCTCGAAATCGGCTCCGGACAAGTCCACCGGTGAGTTCAGATTATAGGCTGCGTCTTTATTGTGCGGCGCGGCCATGGTCGCAATCACAACCGTCTGCCCCGGCTGCATCACGAACGACTTTCCTTCGGCGACAATCTTCCAGGCGCTTTTCAGGTAGACGTGGGTGTAGTTTCCGGCTTTCTCTCCAGGCCACAAAGGTCCGCTTTCTCCGAAGCCGCCGTAAAACTCGTTCATCCCGATGTAGAGCTTGCCGATGTCCTGCGGTGTGGAGGAATTGTTGTAAATCGAGAAAAAAGTGTCGTTACGGTAGCTTCCGTTGTTTGGCGTGGTGGATCCGGCGTAGTAGAGTTCTTTGAAAATGACGGGACTCGCTGACACAGCAATGAGTTTTGTCTCCGGCAGCTGCGGCACGACCCCCAGATGCAGTCCCATTCCGCTTATGAAACCTGACAGGTAGAGCGGTTCCCCCTTCGTGTCAATATCGACCGATTCGGCCTCCTCCGCCGTGAGGTTCCCTGACACCGTCACAGTGTATTGCCCAGGCATAACGCCCCTCACCGCCACTATTCCGTTCTCGTCGCTTTCAAAACTATAACTGAATTGCTCTGTCGTGTTGGTCATAAGCACCGACAGTGGAGTCAGGAAAGGCCTTACGTTTCCGAACTCTCCGTAGCTGAAGTGCATCTCAAAATCGCTGACGAACTGGCTTGACGGCACCTCGTCCCGAAAGCAGCCGCCAAGCAGCAAAGCCGACAGCACGAACCAAGTCAACATCCGTATGTTACAAAAGCCTTTCATTTCCTAAATGTTTTACCTCCATCCTCGTCCTCAGAACTTGAACCACGCCTCAATTCCGAAGAACTGCGACGGGTTGCGCGAACTTGACCATGTTCCCGGATTCCTCTTGCTCTCCTCCAACGGGTTCGTGCGGAAGACATTGTTGAGGAAAAATGTGAATCCGAGATATTCCCCGATTTCTTTCGTTAGTCTCAAATTGCAGAGCCACAGTGGTTTATGTGTTTCCTTGATGAGCCTGTTGTCCAAAATCTGCTTCTGAATGTCTTCGCTTATCGGGTCACCTTCCGCGAGTGCCGTGTATTTGAGGTTCGAGGCGCTTATGTATCCTATCGGATGGATGTTCTCCGTTCCGAGATATTCGTGTGTATCGCTCCAAATCGTCTGCACCGACATCGAGACGACGAATCCGATTTTCGGAATATTGTGTATCACCCTAAGGTTTGTCGAAAACCGTGAATAGCGGCTTCCGTTGCCGCTTGCGTAAACTCCGATGTCCTTATATCCCGTCTTCGGGTCCGGATTCTTCTGAAAATACGATTCGGTGGAGGAATATGAATCCGAGACCATGTATGCTCCGGTCAGGACAAACGACGTGCGGATGGGCTTAATCTGTCCGAAGTCGAGGTCGAACTCCACGCCCTTTGAGTCGTTCACATTGTTGTTCAGCGGTTTGTAATAGCTCACTACGACATTTGTCGCGTCGCTGTATCTCAGCAGGGGATATGTCCCCTCACGCTCGATGCCCTCGTATTTCTTGAGTTCAAATAGCTGGAAGCAACTGCGGTCCGTGCCGAACGAATAACCGTTGCGCAGCAGTTCGCGGTAAGCCGTGACGCTCAGCCTCATGCCGGCCCACTCGAAATCGAGTCCGATTTCCGACTTGGAATTTCTCGCAATCTTGAGGTGGCTGTTGGAAGTGTCATAGACCTTGGTGGTAAGGACGCTGAGTTCCTGAGCCTCGCTTACTCCGGTCAGGCCGATGTTGCTGTAGTTCACAAAGTCGAAATAGGCTTTGTCGGGGTAGAGATAGACCAGCGGCGGAGCCTTGGCCGTTATTCCCCAGCCTCCGCGCAGTTTCAGCATCTTCGGGACAATTTCGAATGAGGCGTTGACTCGTGGCGAGAGGGCATTCATCATTTCGCTGCGTCCGGGCTGCACAAGGTCGAAGCGCAGACCGAGCTGCACTTTCAAATCCCTGTTCCACAGCGTTTTGGAAATGTTGTCCTCGGCGTAGAGCGAGAACTGGTTGAGGGCGGGAATGTCGGTGTAGGGGCGCATCCTCAGTCCGCTTGACGGGGGCATGAGCGGGTCGAAAACCTTGCCTTGCCCGAAGTTCACGTCCGTTTTCCACTCCGCTCCGCCGATGATGCGGTTGCCTATGCCCCAGAACTCCGTGAACATGCTGGCCACCACCTTTGCAAAGACATTGAGCGGTTTCCCGTAGGTCGTCATCTGCGTGAGGAACTCGTAGGGGAGTATGTTTGTGGATGCCTCGTGTCCCGGCATATCAGTGTTGGTCAGTTTGTTGCCGAGATTGTCATAGACCGGACCGCTGACATTTGCCGCCACAGTGCCGTCGGTCATTGCCGAGGTCACCATATAGCCAAAGTTTCCCTTGATTTCTTGGGTGTAACCCGTTTGCTCCGCGTAATTTGCGGACAGATTGAACTTTAGGGATTTCAGGAAAGATAAGTCCGCCTGCCAGTTGATGTTCGTGTTGAACTTGAAGCCCATGTTCTCCGCCGAGCGCTTCCTCTGATACTTCACGTCTGTCGGGTCGAGTTTCTGGGCATCAAGATCGGAGTAGAATCCAAATCCGGTGGTGGTCCTCAACTTTTCTGCGAAAGTCTTGGAATAGAGCAGGTTTGCCGTGATTCGGCGATATTGCTGATAGGGCCTGCGTTCGTCGGCGAGAGAAGATGCGTAGTCGAAGTCGGCACTGAGTGCGCCGCCCTTCTTCCCGAGTGCAAATCCCTTGCTGACAGAAGCTTGGGTGAGTGTCGGGTTTATCTTCGTCCTGATTCTGAATGGATATTCGCCTGCCTTCGGATTCACGATTATGACTCCGGAAGTGAGGTCGCCGTATTCGACGGAAGGGATGCCCCTTATGACATCTACCGACTCGACATTGTCTACCGAAATCTGTCTCAAATCCACTCCCGAACCTGCTGTAGAGGAATAGCCGGAAGTGAGCGTGCCGCTTGTGGCGGTGTTGCCTACCTGAAGGTTGGCATTATTGGATACCGGTGCCCCGTTCACGATGATGGATGTTCCAAGGCTGTTCATCGCGTCCGTTCCCACCTGCCTGATTGTCGCCTTGCTGGCGGAGGTGAGGGAGGGGTTGGAGGATAGCTGCCCTGGAAGGAGTTCCATTATATCGCTCAAGGAAGTGGCCTGAAGATGATCTATGGCCGTGCGCGAGATGCTCGATGCCGTGGATGCTCCCACTGCTCCCGAGCGTGCCGTCACCACCACATCGTCAAGCCTGAACGAGGATTCAACCATCACTACGCTCACCGGGGACATCCCCGCGCTCACCTTGACTTCGGCCTCATAGTCCAGCATGCCAATCATTTGTGCGGAGAATTTCCACCTCCCTTCGGGCACTCCTTTCAGCACCGCCCCGCCGTCAGTCTCGCTTGCGGCATAGATTCCGCAGTCCGGAAATCCCACAACGACCCCTGCCAGAGGTTCACCGCTTTCCTTTGAATTGACGAACACCCTAACATCAACTTTACTCGGAGCCGCGGCCGCAAGGCAACACACCACTCCGAGTAAAGTTATAACTAATATGATTTTGCGCAGATGCTTCATATCACTCCCAAAGGACTTCCGAATCCCGTTCGGGACGAGGTTTATGTGCGCAAATGATTATTTTACGCAGCGTACAGGAATAGCCAAATCGTAAGAACCTCCAGTCTTTGTGCTGTATGTAGGGAAATTGTTGTATTCAAAGGTGCCAACTTTTGAAACATCGGCATCATCCTTAAATGTGTATGATGTCCAAAAATATTTTGCTGTAGGCAGATACTTCTGCGTAGTGCTTTCTTTTTTGAACTGTCCGCACTCTACAAGAGCCATTTTATCAACTATTGCAAATGCCTCGGCGCACTCCTCGTCTGTAGCCATATCAAGATACCAGTCACCAATAATATCCAACTTTGCTTTAACCTTCTTCATCTGCTCGTCATTCGGCAGGCTCCATCCCTTAGGGCAAGGAGTATTTTCCGCAACAGTCCAGTCTGCAAAGCCCTCGCTTGTCGGTCCCCACTCGGCGTTGTAGTTGGCGTTCACCTCGGTCTCGTCGTTTGCCGCAACCGGAGTGTTCTTTCCCCACTGGTAGTAGTTACCGACTTCCTCCTTGCTTTTTGCTCCGACATTTCTGTCAAGCATCTGGAATCCAAAGTCCGCAGTGAAGTCAAGTACCTCATATCTTGAAATCTGTCCCTTTACGGTGAGCACACAGGAGGCTGTCTTCTCACCTGCTTTTGCAGTGATTGTAACCGTCTTCTCCGCATCCTCGATGTCCTTCACTGCGAATGCGAGCACTCCCTTGTCGGAAACAGTCACGAGTTCCGGGTCGCTTGAAGTCCATTCGACGGTGACGTTGGCATCCTCCGGATCAAGGACAACCGCAAGCTCAGGCAGTGCCTCGTCAGTGTAGAGTGTCTTAGTTTCTGGAACCACTTTAATGGAGTCAATTTTGGCACCCTCTTCTTTGTTGCAGGCAACGACAGCCAATGCAACGACTGCAATGTAAGCAATCTTTTTCATTTGATAAAAATTTTAGCCGACCCAAAGGTCTAATAATTAAACACATAAATCCACTTGTGACACGACACTCATAAACGGAGCCTATCATTCGTAAATTCCTAACCGTACAAATTTATGATTTGTCATCCTCAATTCCAAGCCTTTTCCCGAAAATGAGCCGAATTTTTCCGCCTTTTCCGCAATTTTTTGCTCCCGTGGGAACTGTTTCTAAGCGTATGCCAGCGAAATCTTGAGCCCGACCGCGTCTGAAATCATTATGAACGTCGATAGCTGCATGTCGGTCTCTCCCTTTTCCAGCATGGATATATATTCCCTTTTCTTTCCAATCTTCTCTGCAAGCTGTTTTTGGGTGAGTCCTGCGGCCTTTCTCGCGTCTTTCAGAATCTCCGCATAATACCACGCACGTGCCTTCGCGTCGAACTCTTCACGCGTGGCTGTTCCCCGTTCGCCATATTCTGTCGAAAGAAGATCTTCGGCAGTCGGAAGATTCTTCAGTTTTTCCCAATCAATAATGTTTTGTCTCATATCAGGATGTCGTTTATTATCATTTGTGCTTTCTTTATTTCTCGACCATAGTCTTTTGTCGATTTCTTCATGAACCCGTTCAGTAACAGTATATTCTCGCATTCAATGAAATTGTCGTCATCTATGGCCAAGACAATCACCCTCCATTCATTTTCTGTTGATATTCTCAATTCATAAAAATCCGTCCCAATAAGTTTCTTCACAAGCTTTGTTAAAAGCACTAATTACATCGTCAACTTGAATTTGTTGCATTGCATTCTCATCATGAACGCGATATCTCCAACCAGGTGTTTTACCTTGAAGTTCTTTGGTTGCAACTTGTTTGTAAACACTTACTTCAATATCACGATAGTTCCATGCACCAACTCTGTCGGGATTATGGATAGCAAATAAACCGATAACAGGTACTTTTTGTGAGGAAGCTAAGTGCATAGCAGCACTATCTGGAGATAACACTAATGATGTTTTGCTGATTACAGCTGCTAGGATTCTAAGTGAGGTCTTTCCGCAAAGATTTACACATTTATCTTTGGTATTTTTATTGATTGATTCACATAAGTTCTTTTCATATTCAGAATTAGAACCTAATAAGATGACATGAAACCCTTTGCTAAGAGCAAACATGGCAAGTTTTGAATAACCTTCAACTGTCCAGTTCTTTGCCTTTTTAGCTGAAGCTGGGGCTATTGCAAATACCTTCTTGTTCCCACTGTTGATAAGTTTGTCGGCTGTAGCTAATTCGCTGTCGGATAGTTTGTAATTCCAGCTAGGTTGCAAATCGTCAAATCCAGCTTGTTTTGCAAATGCTAGAAATCCTGCTAATACATGAGGATTTGTTGGAGACTTTACTTGTCTGTTAATAAAAAGTAATTGTCCTTCTCTTCTGCGTTGAGCATCATAACCGTACTTCAATCTAGCTTTAATGAATAAAGAGAGTACAGATGACTTTATAGATGTTTGTAAATTGAATAGAGCATTGAACTTAGTAGCTTTTAAGTTCTTATAAAGCTGGTAACCAGCTTTTAGAACACCTAACTTTTTTATGTCGACAGTGTCCATTGGAATTAATGGTTGACCATTCTCATCAATAAATAGAGATGAGAATCTTTTATCGACAACAAAGTGCACATCAAGATCTT
>OQVL01001719.1_pt1 | contig 13234 bp, 10 predicted proteins | sample 1691501 | NCBI WGS metagenome assembly OQVL01 (sample SAMN03418253, study PRJEB22391) | human gut metagenome | biome: human-gut; feature: organic feature; material: feces | host: Homo sapiens | place: Tanzania | collected 2013-01
CCTCGGGCCATTCGGCAATAACATAGTCCCCCACGGCGGGATAGTCGGAGACCGTTTGCACTCCGTATCTGTATTTGCCGCTGACGACCGCCGTTCTGACTTCCGTTCCGTTGCTGATCTTATAAAGTCCTTTTTCCTGCGCAATTACTCTCGCTCTCAGCTCATTCATTTTCGTACACCTTATCTTCAATTGTCCGGGATACTCATCCCGACCTCAGCCTGCAGCCGCTCCAAAAACCTCCCGGCGTGAGCGCCGTCCATCTGCGTGTGGTGGAACTGAAAGGAGAGCTTTAATGTCGTTCTCCAAAAGCCCTTATGATATTTGCCCCATATGATAAACGGATTGTTGAAAATACCGCTGTTCATGCCCACGGCACCGTCAATTTCCGTATCGATTATGGCTGAGGTGCCGATGACCATGCAGTCGGTCAGGTCATGATCTTCACAGCTTTCCGCCACCTTGCGCGTCAGGCGCAGATAGTCGGCGTTGAACTGTGCAAGGTCCGGCGAAAACGGCACATCGCAGGAGCTGACCTCCCCTGTTTTGTTCTTTACGATGGTGTTCACCGCAAGGCTGTCATATTGTAATTTGTCTTAATTGAAACATGAACTGTAACGGTATCACCGGGAGCGTACTCACTCTTATCGGTGGAAATCGTTACTTCCATGCTTTCATTGCCGCTCGCTGTGCCCTCAGCAGAGGCACAGACACCGAAAACAGCTACTGCAAGCACAACAGACAATATGACGGAAAGAATTTTCTTCGCAGTTTTCACTTCGAAATTCCTCCTTCATTTTTCGGGATAAAGAGCTGACCTCTCCCGTTATTCTTTCAACAGAACCATATAACACAATTCAGTTGATATATAATTACAAGCACCAGCTCGCAATTAGCATAAAACATTTGTTTTCATTCTGTGACTGCCAGAGGCAGTCACAGAATGAAATTAGCCTGAACGATTATTCAGCGAGACATCTGTTTACGTAATCAATATTCGCAACAAGAGATGCAACAGAAAGTGAACAACCAGCATCAATGTTATCAATTGTATCATCGTTGGTAAAGTCGCTGGCAAGTCTCTTTGCTTCTGTATCATAGTTAGAAATAAGGCTTGCGACCGAAAGAATGATACCTGCGTCAACATTATCTGCGTCACTTCCGTCACCGTTAACGTCACCTGTTACAGATACGATATAAGTATCAATAACCTTACCCGAGTTATCCTTAACAAGGATCTTTGCGTCTGTTGAGAAAGCGTTATTTGCATTTTTCTCAAGTTCAACAGTGCAGTTCTTGAGGTTGCCGAAGTAGTGAGCAACGTCATATGCTCCACCGCCTGTTACGCCGGTAAGAACCTTTCCGTCTGTTGTCTCAACAACCTTTACGTCGGAAATAAGGTCATAAACTGCCTTATCATCGCCGCCGGGAGTTCCGCCTGCTTCAATAAGTCTCTTCTGATACTCAAGAAGCATCTCATAAGCGGTGTTAACCTTTGACTGTCTTACAGTCTTGATATCCTCGTTGAGTACAGCGCTTGCAAATACAACAGCTCTCTGGTACATAGCCCATGACTCTGCTGTATAATTGGACTCAACATAGCCCTTTGCCTGAGCGTTTGTAAGCTCACGAGAAAGGTGAACGCTTGTTGCTTCTTTCTTGAGAAGACGCTCGCCGTAGAGGCTGAGACGATGGTTTCTGTAAGTAACAGTAAGTGTGTCTGCCGGATAGGTTTTACCTGTTGCATCCGGAACCTCAGCTCTGTTAATCATAGATTCGGCTGCTCTTACCTCTGTACGGTAGTTGTAATATGTGTACGGCTCAAAGTCCGCAACACCGAAATATGTGTAATCGGCAGCATCAAATTCCTTACCCTCGTTTGAAGGAGCATAAGAATTGATGATCTGCTTTGTCTCGCTGAGACCGCCTGCCTTTTCGTTTGCATCAAGAGTATCAACAGCAGCCTTAAGCTTTGTATAAGCTGCCTGATACTGCTTTGCTTTCTGGTTGAGGAAGCTGTTAGCAACGAACGGAGCGTAAACAACGTTTACTGCCTGCTGCATTGCTGCTGTCCAATCGCTCCAGCCTGTGCTGTAATTGGACTGCTGACGATGCTTTCCGATTTCGGAAGAAAGGAGAGACTCAAGTCCGTAGTCATTGTAGCAGAAGATGTTGTAACCGGTCTTCTGTACCTTTGTACCGCCGATGTTAGCACCGAAAGTATATGTATACTTACCGGGAACACGAGATGAAGTACCCGACGCACAGATAGCTGCCCATACGGTGTCTCTCTCGGCATCTGTAAGTGCTGCATATGCTTCAGTTGTCTGAAGCGCATAGGTCTTACCCATACCGCTCTGATCACCGTTCTTCGGGGTGATTGCAAATTCATCTGTCTTAGCCTTGATGTAGGTTGCATCGATCGGCTTTGTTGCTGTTGCAATCGGAGTACCTGTAACCGGTGAGTCGGAAGCCGCGTTCTGAACAGTGAACTGAGCTCTGTAAATGTCTCTCATGCTGCTTGCATAGATCGAAGCAGAACCTGTAAAGGTATATCCGCTTGCTGTCACAGAAAGCTCCTTATCTCTGTCATCCGCAGCAGAAGCTGAGATGAAGCTGTAAACTTTCTCAGTCATCGGAGAAGCTGTAAGGTTTGAACCGTCCTCTGTAAGAACGTTATAAGTGATTGTAACGATAAACGGTGTTGTACCGGAAACCGTTGACTTCGATGAAACGGAAAGATCTACCTCTTCACCGGCTGCAACATCACTCTTGCTGTATGCAATGTTGAGCTTGTCGTCAAGGTTAGATGTTACAGACTCAATCTTGTATGTATAGAGCTGATCCTGATGGAATACACCGTTTGCATCTGTATAACCTGTGTTAATACCCGAGGAGTTGTTACGGAACTTAATTGTAAAGCTCGGAGCACCTGACTTATCATAGATAAGAGTGTCGCAAGTAACGGTCGGGAATTTGAATTCCTGAGCTGTTGTAAGGCTGAGGATTGAACATACGATCGGAAGAGCGCCCTTAACAAGGTTTGCTCTGTAATTGTAAAGATCTGAGAAGATTGCATCGACTGTGTTTGCAAGCGCAGCGTTTGTTGCAAGAGCGTCGATAGTTGTAGCAGAAGCGTTGAGAGCACCCGGGAAGATGATGTTAACAACTCTTGTTACGATATCGAGAACTGCAGCCTTAGGAGTCTTGTTAAGATCGGAAGCTGACGGATAAGCCGAAAGCTCGAAGAGATCAAGAACACCCTTGAGGTCAAGGTTAGCAATCTTACCGATAAGATCGTCGATTACGAATGTCTTAACGTCCCTGTTTGAGGATGTCGGGAGCCAGTTGAGACCGAGAACACCGTCAACAATCTTGTTGAGTGTTGTCCAACCGCTGTCACTCGTGCTGAGTGAAAGACCGTTAAGAAGTCCGCCGTAATTGTCGATGCCGTACTTAGCAGCAATCTTGAGCTGTGCATCAACATCGGACATTGAATAAGCATAGCTGAGGCCCATATCAATTGCCGAATTTACGCTGTAAATAGCATAGTCAACACCCATAATGATGATAGTGTCGAGATTCTTAGCGTAATTCGAGAAATCGAGTTCGGGAGCTGATGTAGCAAGAAGCTGAGTCATTCCGTAGTAAGCGAAATCAATAACGGTTGTTACGTCGTCGGGAATATACAGACCCTTTACGGAACCGTTGATGATTGCACGAAGAGCATAAACGATGAGCTCCTCATTTGTCATCTTATTGATTGTAGCTTCATCGGCAACCTTAATATAGGGTGCGAAGAAGTCGTCGCCTGTCTTAACAAGAACAGCCTTAGCAAGAGCTACAAGGTTATTCATAAGTTTTGAATTGTCGCCTGTCTGCCAGGTAACAAGTGTCTTGTCCTTAAGAAGAACGTCAACGAATGAGCCAAGGATGTTGTTAATCTGAGAAACGAACGAGCCGCTGCCGAATGTGAAACCTGAATATGTATAGTCGATATTGAGGTAGTTAGCATAGCCGTTGAGGTTGTCTCTGTTAGCTTCAACCTTATTGCCCTTTGAATCCTTAACATAGGAACCGTCTGCATTCTTCTGGAACTCGACGCCGCAAGCCTTCTTAATCTCATCCTTCACGCTGCCGTTAAGAGCGTCGAGAACAAGTGAAGAATTGAATGCCTGCTTGAGAGCGTTGTCGATGAATGAATACATCGAACCAGAACTGATGTTTGTGTAGCCGCTGAGCTCGGGGATCTCCTTAATAACGAGATCGTCGATGAGCTTCTGAACCATTGTGTCGATCGAAGTTGCCTTGATCGTGGCTTTAGCGCTTGCACTCTCGGTGTCGGGTCTTACCTTGTTGCCGCTTGCATCAACCGTGGTGTAAACTTCCTTATAGAGCATAGTCTTGAGAAGCATATTGACATCAGTGTAATCACTGAGGTCAACAACCGAAGGAAGAATTGAACCGAGGTCGATCGTCTGGTTAACATAGCTAACGAAAATGCCCTTGTTGTCATAGAGGAACTGAAGAACAGCGTAAAGAACGCCAATATCTCCGCTTCCTGCTCTGGTGACATCTTTAAATGCATTTGCGCTGAGGTTACCGAGATCGCCAAGCATTCCTTTGAATGTTTCAAAGGTTCTGCCGGTTACGAAATCATAAACCGACTTCATCGTAGCGTCAACTGATGTAAGATCAAGTGAACCGATACCGTAAAGATCAGACTTATCAAGTTTGATCTGTTCCTTACCGAGCATACGGTCGAGTTCGTCAACTGCTGCCGATGCATACTGCTCTGTTGTAAGAACAGGCTTATCGAGCTTATTGTACTGACCCTTAATAGCGTCGCCCTTATAATCCGAATAAGCACTTGCACCGATAACGAGCGTTGAAAGAACCATGATCATTGCAAGAATGACACTGAGGAATCTTTTTGCATTACTCATTTTTGGATTGCACCTCCATAGAATTTATATGCCTTGAGCATACATACCGCACTTTTTTAATCAGCCGTGCCCGCTGAAGCGACATCATTACGCCGGTCGGAACTTCGCCCCGAAATGTTCACCGCTAAAGCCTTCCCGCATCGGCAGTTTTTTCGGATTAAAGAGAACCTGAACCGTCGTCATTACGACGCATAGTAAACCATGTGGGTCGTAATGAGGGTTTCAAATGCAAGGCGCAATTCACCCAATGACACCACTTTTATGGTTAGTTTAACTATAACGCATAAAAGGTCAAAAGTCAATATTTTTTTGGTCGTATTATTGATTTTGTACATTTTATACATAAGTAATATTGAATTTTTGTATCATTCCTTTTATGAATAATAAACAGTTAAAAAATACAGCAAGGTATACATTAATAATATAACATATACCCTGCCGTTTCGACATTTAATTATTATTTTGTGCCCGAATAGTTCGGTGCTTCCTTGGTGATAAATACATCATGCGGGTGGCTCTCGATAAGACCGGCATTCGTGATTCTGACGAACCTTGTCTTTGTCTTGAGCTCCTCAATGTTATGGCATCCGCAATAGCCCATACCTGAGCGCAGACCGCCGAGCATCTGGAAGATTGTATCTCCGAGAGGTCCCTTGTAAGGAACACGTCCCTCAACGCCCTCGGGAACGAGCTTTTTGTTGTCCTCCTGGAAGTATCTGTCCTTACTGCCGTTTGCCATAGCCGCAAGACTTCCCATTCCACGGTAAACCTTGAAGCTCCTGCCCTGGAAAATTTCGGTCGCACCCGGGCTTTCCTTACATCCGGCAACAAGTGAGCCGACCATAATTGCGCTTGCGCCTGCGGCGATAGCCTTAACAATCTCACCCGAATACTTGATACCGCCGTCTGCGATAACCGGTATACCATGCTTTGCAGCGGCATTTGCGGAATCAAAAATTGCAGTAATCTGCGGAACACCTATGCCCGCGACAACACGTGTTGTACAGATTGATCCGGGGCCGATGCCGACCTTAACAACATCGGCGCCTGCAGCAATAAGAGCCTCTGTTGCCTCGGCAGTCGCAACGTTACCCGCGCAAAGAGTGATGTTCGGGAATGCGGTCTTAACCTTTTCAACCGACTTGAGAATGTTCTTACTGTGGCCGTGTGCGGAATCGAGAACAAACATATCAGCTCCTGCCTTTGCGAGCATTGACGCTCTGTCAAGGACATCTGCGGTTGCACCGATTGCCGCACCGCAGAGAAGTCTGCCGCCCTTGTCACGTGCGGAATTGGGATACTGAACACTCTTTTCGATATCCTTTATTGTAATAAGACCCTTAAGGTAACCCTCATCGTCAACAAGTGGGAGCTTTTCGATTCTGTGCTTCATAAGAATCTTCTTAGCCTCCTCAAGAGTTGTGCCGACGGGAGCGGTAACAAGGTGATCCTTTGTCATAACCTCGCTGATCTTGATATTGAAATCCGTCATAAATCTCATATCACGGTTTGTGAGAATTCCGACGAGCTTTCCGTTTTCATCACAGATCGGAACACCCGAAATCTTATATTTTTTGCAGAGATTCTCGGCATCATATGCATAGTGATCCGGAGTAAGACTGAACGGTTGAGCAATTACGCCGTTTTCCGAGCGCTTAACCTTATCAACCTCCTGAGCCTGAAGCTCCATCGGCATATTCTTGTGGATAACACCGATACCGCCCTCACGTGCGATTGCGATAGCCATAGGCGCTTCCGTAACCGTATCCATAGCCGCCGTCAGAATAGGCGTGTTGAGAACAATCGTGTCGGAAAGTTTTGTTGAGATATCAATGTCCCTGGGAAGAATGTCCGATTCCGCAGGAATGAGCAGGACATCGTCAAACGTCAAACCCTCTTTTCCGAATTTTTCATCAAATGTCATATTACATACAACCTCCACTCAGAATATAAATTGTCTTATTCTATCGCAAAATCAAGAATAAATCAAGTGTTTTTTGAAATTAATTTATTTCATTACCATATTGAAAAAAGACAGGATCGCCGAACGAACCTGTCTTTGAAAAATTACTGGAACATAATAAGCAGGAAGCCTGCCGCAACAGCAGAACCGATAACACCTGCAACGTTCGGACCCATAGCGTGCATGAGAAGGAAGTTGGTCGGGTTATACTTTCTGCCCTCATTCTGAGCAACACGTGCCGCCATTGGAACAGCGGAAACGCCTGCCGCACCGATGAGCGGATTGATTTTGCCGCCTGTAACGAGATAAAGGAGCTTTCCGAGGAGAACGCCGCCGACTGTTGAGAATGCGAAAGCGATAAGACCGAGAGCAACAATCTTAAGAGTCTGAAGCTGAAGGAAGGTCTGACCGTTTGCAGTTGCACCGACGGTAACACCTAGAAGAATAACAATGATATTGTTAAGTGCATTCTGAGCAACATCGGAAAGTCTGTCAACAACGCCGCACTCACGGAAAAGGTTGCCGAGCATGAACATACCGAGAAGCGGAGCAACCGACGGAAGAATGAGCGCAACAAGAACAAGAACGATTACCGGGAAGATGATCTTCTCTGTCTTTGTTACCTTTCTGAGCTGGGTCATCTTGACCTCACGCTCTTTCTTCGTTGTGAGAGCCTTCATAATCGGAGGCTGAATAAGCGGAATAAGAGCCATATACGAGTACGCCGCAAGCGCAATAGGCGCAAGAAGATGCGACGCCAGTTTCGACGTCAGGTAAATAGCCGTCGGGCCGTCGGCACCGCCGATGATAGCGATTGAAGCTGCCTCCTGCGGGTTGAAGCCGAGTGCGATAGCGATAAGGAATGCAACATAAATACCGAGCTGTGCCGCCGCACCGAGAAGCAGGCTGACGGGGTTCGAAAGAAGCGGACCGAAATCCGTCATCGCACCGACGCCCATAAAAATAAGGCACGGGAATATGTTGGATTTAACGCCGGCATAAATAATTCGCAATACGCCCGAATCATACCAGTGTTCACCCTGGCCGGCAAGCGAACCGTCGCCGCCGAAAATCTGACCTGCGGTGAGGTCATCCATAAGGCCTGCACCGGGGAGGTTTGCAAGAAGAATACCGAATGCGATAGGAACCAGAAGAAGCGGTTCAAATCTGAATTTAGGATGAATGGCAAGGAAAAGGAATACAAACGAAACCAGAATCATAACAAAGTTCTGCCACTCAAGAGTTGCAAATCCGGACGATTCCCACAAGCCTTTCAAAACATTTAAAATTAAGTCCATCTTGAATACCGTCCTTTATTATAAAACTGCAAGAATCTGATCCGTGTCAACAGTCGATCCCTTTGAAACAAGGAGCTGCTTGATCGTGCCGTCGCAGGGAGCAACGATCTCGTTTTCCATTTTCATAGCTTCAAGGATAAGAACAACATCGCCCGCCTTAACAGCCTGACCCTCGCTGACATTCAGCTTGAGAATTGTTCCGGGCATCGGAGATGTGATCTGTGTTCCGCTGACCGCTGTACCGACTACTGCCGCCGGTGCGCCGGGAGCCGTGCTTGCAGCCGGAGCCTGTGCGGGAGCCGCAACGGGAGCAACAGGAGCTGCGGGAGCGGCATTGCTTACAGAGGTGATCACTGCTTCACTTTCATTGACCTCAACCTCATATTTTTTTCCGTTTAAAGTAACAACATATTTCATTTACTTGTCCTCCGATAATTTAATGGATTTGAACGCAAGCCTGTCAAGGCTTATGCCGCTCTGATGACTTACTATCGCCATAATAACCGCAGCCGTCGGCTCGTCAACATTAACAAGCTCGACACCGGGCTGTGCCGGCTGAGCAATCGGTGCCGCAGGAGCCGCAGGTGCCGGAGCCGGAACCGTAGGCTTAGCGGCTTTGCTTGTCTTGTCAAAGATTGCGGCGATTGCCTTGATGAACAGTGCGATAATCGCAAGAATTGCAATAACGGTAACAAATCCGACAACCGCAACAAGTGCAGCCTTACCGAAATCCATAGCGTCGTTTGAACCGTAAATCTGGGCAAAAACACCGAGCAAATTAGGAGTCATATACATATCTTCGTTCCTCCTTAATCAATTTTTTCAATGGAATATTTAAAGGTGTTCTTCGCTCTTTCGTCACGCTTGTCGAAGAATGCTTCGGCCTGAGTGGGGAATGCAATGTATGAAAGAACATCCTCTTCGCTGTGAGCCTTTGCGCCGATTTCAGCCTTTGCAGTCTCGTAACCGTCACCGAGAGTATCGGCATATCTGCCTTTAATCGGCTTTTCGTCGCCGAGAACCTTTTTGATAAGCTCGGGATCAATCTTTCCGGGAGCCTTGCCGTACTCGCCTCTTACATAGGCACGGATCTCCTTGGAAACATTCTTGTATCTCTCGCCTGCAAGAACATTCGACGTTGCCTGAACGCCGACCATCTGGCTCATCGGAGTAACGAGCGGCGGATAACCGAGGTCTTTTCTTACTCTCGGAGTTTCCTCAAGAACCTCCTCGAACTTGTCCATCTTCTTCTGAGCGGTGAGCTGAGCAACAAGGTTTGAAAGCATTCCGCCCGGAACCTGATATGTCAAAGCGTCGGTATCAGTTGAAAGGACAACAGGATTGAGCAGTCCGCTCTTGAGTGCATCCGCCTTAACAGGCTTGAAGAAATCATTGATCTGCTTGAGAACATCGGTGTCAAGTCCCGTCTTGTAGCCGTCCTGAGTGAGAATATAGTTGAGAGTTTCCGTTGCAGGCTGGCTTGTACCGCCCGAGAAGCTCGAAATTGCTGTATCAATAACATCAACACCTGCTTCCGCTGCCTTGAGCAAGGTCATCGGTCCGAGACCCGTTGTGCAGTGCGTATGGAGGATGATCGGCAGTTTGACATTTTCTTTCAATGCGCCGACAAGCTCATATGCCTCTTTCGGGCTGATTATACCTGCCATATCCTTGATACAGATAGACTGAACGCCCATATTCTCCATATCCTTTGCGAGCTTGATATAAGCCTTTGTGTTGTGCACGGGGCTGAGCGTGTAGCAGATAGTTCCCGATGCGTGAGCGCCTGACTTGATCGTCTGATCAACTGCAACCTCAAGGTTTCTGACGTCGTTGAGCGCATCAAAAATTCTGATGATGTCGATTCCGTTTTCAACGCTCTTTGCAACGAACTTTCTTACAACGTCGTTCGGATAATGCTTGTAGCCGAGAAGATTCTGTCCTCTGAGAAGCATCTGAAGCTTTGTATTCGGACAAGCCTTACGAATCTTTCTGAGTCTCTCCCACGGATCCTCGTTGAGGTAACGCAGACACGAATCAAATGTTGCGCCGCCCCAGCACTCAAGCGAGTAATAGCCCGCCTTGTCCATGGTTGAAAGAATCGGCTCAAAAGTTTCAAACGGCATTCTCGTTGCGATCAGCGACTGCTGAGCGTCACGGAGTACGGTTTCGGTAAATTTGATTTTTTTCATAGCTTTGCCTTCCAATCAATTTATATATTGCATTTTTGTTTACAAATTAAGCCCTATATTTAGAATGTTATCTTTGAAGAAATATATTCACTGATCTCATCAATCGGCATACGAACCTGCTCCATCGTGTCTCTGTCACGGACGGTTACGCAGTTGTCCTCAAGGGAATCAAAGTCGAATGTGATACAGAACGGAGTTCCGATCTCGTCCTCACGGCGGTATCTCTTGCCGATCGAGCCTGTCTCATCAAAGTCAACCATAAAGTCCTTCTGGAGCTTTTCATAAACCTTGAGAGCGTCTGCTGAGAGCTTCTTTGAAAGAGGAAGAACCGCTGCCTTATACGGGGCGATCGACGGCTTAAGGTGGAGAACAACTCTTGTATCGTTCTTCTCGGCGTCGATAACCTCCTCGTCATATGCTTCACAGAGGAGAGCAAGAACGGTTCTGTCAAGTCCGTATGTTGACTCTATAATAAAAGGTATATATCTTTCGTTTGTCTCGGGATCAAGGTATTCGAGCTTCTGACCGCTGTATTCCTGATGTCTTGTGAGGTCGAAGTTCGTTCTGTTATGCGTACCGTTGACCTCGCCCCAACCGAACGGGAAGAGAAATTCGATATCGCAAGCTGCCTTTGCATAGTGAGCGAGCTTCTCGTGATCGTGGAAACGGAGATGTTCCTCTGCAATGCCGAGATCCATATAATACTGATGACCGTAGTTTTTGAAATACTCGTAAAGATCGGTATCCGCGCCCTCCTTACAGAAGGTCTGGAACTCCATCTGCTCGAACTCGATCGTTCTGAAAGTGAAGTTGCCCGGTGTGATCTCATTTCTGAAAGCCTTACCGATCTGACCGATGCTGAACGGGAGCTTAGCCCTCATGCTGCGCTGTACATTCAGGTAGTTAACATATTCGCCCTGCGCGTTTTCGGGACGAAGATAAATAATGCTCTTTGCATCGTTCGTAACTCCCCTGTATGTCTGGAACATAAGATTAAATTCTCTGATGTCCGTAAAATTATGTTTACCGCAGTTCGGACATGGAATCGAATGAGCCTTGATGTAATCAAACATCTCCTCCTTCGTCATACCGTCCGCATGAGCCTCCGGGTCAAAATTGTCGATGAGCTGGTCTGCTCTGTGACGCATTTTGCACTCCTTACAGTCAAGAAGCGGGTCGGAGAAACTGGCAACGTGACCGCTTGCCTCCCAAACTTTCGGGTGCATAAGTATGTCCGCATCAACCTCATAGCTGTTCTTTCGTTCCTGAATAAAACGCTTTCTCCAGGTGTCCTTGACATTGTTTTTAAGTCTTGCTCCGAGCGGACCGTAATCCCATGTGTTTGCAAGACCGCCGTAAATATCGCTGCCGGCAAAAATAAATCCTCTGTTTTTGCAAAGGGCAACAATCTTGTCCATAGTCTTTTCTGTATTCGATAGCATAAAACCTATTCTCCCTCATTGTAAAATCCTAAGAAATTATAGAATATTTCGACAAATAAGTCAATAAAAAAAGTATATGAATAATATCAATACCCCTCTTGAAAATATTGGTTAAATTGACATTTTATTAACAATTTTATTTTACAATTTGATTTTTGGCGCTTTCGTCGGTTCGGACGGATCCGTATGCATGGCGAACGGCGAAACATACCGGCAGGAAATTTTCATTGTTCCCATTGCCGATACCCCTGCCGCAGGCAACACTTTTCACGAATTTTTTTGCCCTGCTCGATGATTTCACACATCCGACGCATTGAGATATGCCTCGACGGTGTCTGCCGTTGCCGTCTCACAAAACGGCAACTCCTCGTCAATCCCGAATTTGAGCGAGGTCAAGATTTTTTAACAAACAATAATTTTAACTTTTTTTCACAAAACTATTGCTTTTTTTTTCAAAATATATTAGAATATCTGTCGTTGACAATGTCGCACAAACGCTACTGTGGCTCAGTTGGTAGAGCAGCTCATTCGTAATGAGCAGGTCGTCGGTTCGAGTCCGACCAGTAGCTCCAAGCCGCAAACCTTTGTTCATCAAGGGCTTGCGGCTTTTTCTATGTATGATTTAAGGCAGTAAAAACGGTGATTTTTCTGAGTTTAATCGGAACGCTCGATTATTAAAAATAAAAGCCGTTATCTCGGCTCAAAATACATCTTGACAATTCAAGGTGCATAGCATATAATGAAGATGCAAAGAGTGGTGCTACCGATAGACGGTTACGCCCTCTTCAAAGTTGATTTAGAAATAAACCGCCTAAGTTTGGACGCTGGGGCGGTTATTTCTTTTTATATGCGAGGACTGCAACGAACACCGTCACAAGTCCGATGATTACAAGCTCGAATGTAAATAAATTCTCGTATGTAACATACTGCATAAGATCACCCCCTCACGAGGGCGCAGAGTGTAACCGCCTACCGTAAATGGTAGCACCACGAGAGCATTATATTAAATACCGCCGAGCTTGTCATTGCCCGACCGCTGAATTTTTGGGGTTCACTTTCATTGAATCTCATTACGATTTTTCTATGCTGCAAAAACGGAGTGAACAGCTGTAAAGCCATTCGCTCCGTTTTCATTTTATCAATGTGATTGGTTCGCTTCAATTGTACGGTATTGCATTAAAATACAACAGTCAAGAGCATCTTAAACTGTTCTGCACCGTAGACAGCGTGCGGATGTCTTGCAGGCATTACAATTGTGTCGCCCTCGTGAAGAATATATTCAACGCCGTCAATAGTGATTCTTCCCATTCCGTCAAGGCAGGTAACCATTGCGTCGCCGTCCGACTCATGGGTGCTGATCTCCTCGCCCTTGTCAAAGGCAAAAAGTGTAACACT
>OQVL01001720.1_pt1 | contig 13233 bp, 8 predicted proteins | sample 1691501 | NCBI WGS metagenome assembly OQVL01 (sample SAMN03418253, study PRJEB22391) | human gut metagenome | biome: human-gut; feature: organic feature; material: feces | host: Homo sapiens | place: Tanzania | collected 2013-01
CTCTTGGATAAGGAGGAAGAAGAAAGCGCAGCCATAGCAGATGAAGAAACTGAAATGGGGGAGGCCGTCCGAAAACCTATTAGGATAGTGAACAGCTTATTTGGGTAAACTTTTATCTTGTTTATTATAGTTGTTTAACTTTGTATATTCTTGATACTCAATTATTTTGTTTATATTTGTAGTAAATAAATCACTAAAATATGGCATATAAAAAAGGTCAAGATAGACGTCAGAGGGTTCTTTTCCCTGATTGTATTGACGAGTATGTGGAGACAGATGCTCCTGTACGTTTATTCGATGCATTCGTTGACAGTCTCAAAATGGATAAGTTGGGATTTGTCCGCAGTACTCCAGCTGAGACTGGTACTCCAGGATATGATCCTCGCGATTTGCTCAAACTCTATATTTATGGTTACTTCTATCAGGTACGTTCCTCTCGTAAACTTGCCCGTGAATGCAAGTGTAACGTAGAGGTGATGTGGCTGCTAAACAAGTTGACTCCTGACTTTCGTACAATCTCTGATTTCCGCAAGGATAACCATAAGGCTATTACTAAAGTATATAAGGAGTTCAACAAGTTCTGCATGGGACTGAAACTCTTCTCCAAGTCATACATATCCATTGACGGAAGCAAGTTCAAGGCTGTAAATGCCAAAGACAACAACCTAACTCTGAACAAACTCGATGATCGAATCAAGCGTCTTGATGAGCATATTTCAATCTACATGGAAGAGCTTGATGCATACGACCATGAAGAAGGGCGCAAGCTCTCAAAAGACGAGTTGCAACGTAAACTCGATGTTTGTAAGGAGCGCAAGGAACGTTATGAGGGCTATCGCGATACTCTTGAAAAGAGTGGCGAAAGTCAGATTTCCCTAACCGACCCAGATTCCCGACTAATGAAAGCTAACGAAGGCTTTTGTGTCGGTTATAATGTGCAGACAGCCGTTGATGCAGACAGCCACATGATAGCAGGCTTTCAAGTAACAGACAGTCCTACCGACCATGGTCTGATTACAAGCGTTGCATCTGAAGTGAAAGCAGACTATGGTGTAGACGTTCTTGAAACTACAGCAGACAAGGGGTATGAATGTCCCGAGGATCATGCTGACGCATTGGCAAATGGCATTGTACCAAATGTCATCCAGCGTGATAGCGGCAACACGGAACGAGTTCAGTTTGACTATAACGAAACAACTATAACTGACGAGCAGAAGGCAAGCACAAAGCCCGAAGACTTGAAGGCATGCCTTGAAGCAGGTGTTATTCCTGATGCATACAAGGATATTCTGACCGATGTCCAGACCGTAGAAATCAAGGGGTACACCTCCTATGTGGCAGACTCAACAATTTTACAAATGTCTCCAGAACAAATGCGTGCCAAAGCTCTTGAAGGGTACTTCGTGAGGGATGCCGAACGCAATCTTGTCTATTGTCCACAAGGAGAAATCTTAAGACAGAAGTCTATCAAGAGAAACGGTATGATACGCTACTGCAACAAGCTTGCATGCAAGAGATGCAAGTGTAAGTGTACCGTACAAAAGTTCAAAGAGGCAGACTTTAGCAAAGATACCTTGATTAAGGCAACAGAAGCTAAGCGCAAACAACTCAAAGAAGAGAATAATGACAAGCCCAAACCTCCAAAAATAAAGGTAGTTAAGAAAGTGGTTCGTTACGTTTTACATCTTGATCAGAACAAGATGAATAATCGTAAATGTCTCTCTGAGCATCCTTTTGGAACTATGAAGCGAGCATTGGATCAATACTATTTTTTACTTAAAGGAAAATTGAAAGTAACGGCTGAGATGGGTCTTTTTTGCCTATCTTACAACCTTCGTCGTGCCATATCTCTCATAGGCGTGCCTACGCTTGTCGCATCTCTTAGATAATGACCTATAGGGAATCATATACCATCGAAAAACACGCCCAATTATTACTCATATCGGCCTTTTTTAGCCTTTATGACGAATTGTTTAACATAAACTGAAATTTTAAGATGAAAAAATATACGCCCTTAGATGGGCTTAGGTGGAGTCGCAATAGCGATTCTGCCCTCAATAATATGCCTCAAACTGACGTTCTCGGACGGGCTGGGGGGGGTAATTTTGAAGCATCAAAATTAGCCTACACTCGTAATGTGCTGAATAAAGGGCGGTTATCATTGTTCGTCGGGATAATGATGGCTGTCCTTTTTGTGTTTTCTATCGTAGGTTGCACACCCTACCACGACCCCGACTCCCCGCGCTCCCCAGAGCCCGAAAACGGCACTTCTGCAAGCGATTCCACCAAAAATGAGCCTGGAAATGGCAGTTTGGGGGTTGATACGGAGTATGAGGACACGATATATTATGAATTCTAAATAAGAAAACATACGAAATACGCATTACAATTATGGCATCAAACAACAACGAAAGAGAAGAACTCCACAAGACCATCTGGAGCATAGCCGAGGGGCTGCGCGGAGCCGTGGATGGATGGGAATTCAAGGCCTACGTGCTTGGAGCCATCTTCTACCGCTACATTTCAGAAAACCTTACCGACTACATCAACAAGCTTCAGGCTGACGCTGGCATCCCGGATTTCGACTACTCCGAGATGGCTGACGACGAGGCAGAGCAGGCTCGTACACAGATGGTTGAGGAGAAGGGATTCTTTATACTTCCCAGCCAACTGTTCAAGAATGTAGCAGCTGCGCCAGAAAAGGATGTAAATCTGAATGAAACCCTGAATAAGGTGTTCCGTGCCATAGAAGCAAGCGCAGCAGGAAAAGAAAGTGAGGAGCAGGTGAAGGGCTTGTTTTCCGACTTCATCATCGACAGCTCACGTATAGGCAACTCGGTCGAGATGCGCAACAAATGCATAGCTGCCGTATTGAAAGCTGTACGCGACATGCAACTCAGCAAGAAGTTTACCGACAACAGCATCGACACCGTAGGCGACACCTACGAGTTTCTGATGCAGATGTACGCATCGAAAGCCGGCAAGAGTGGTGGCGAGTTTTTCACTCCTCAGGAGGTGAGCGAGGTGTTGGCACGCATAGCATCCCACGACAATCCGCACGTACGCAAGGTTTACGACCCTGCGTGTGGTTCGGGCTCGCTGCTGATGAAATTTGCAAAATACGCTGGTGATAAAGCCAAGGAGATTGAGTTTTACGGACAGGAAATCAACCCCACAACTTACAACCTTTGCCGTATAAACATGTTTCTGCATGATGTGAATTATGCCAAATTCGACATCCAGCTGGGCAACACGCTCACCACTCCCCACCACCTCGGACAGCGTTTTGACGCTATCGTGAGCAACCCACCGTACTCCACAAAATGGGAGGGCAAGGGAAATGCCATTCTTATCAACGACGTGCGCTACAGCCCTGCTGGTGTGCTTGCTCCTGCATCGAAGGCCGACCTTGCCTTCACCATGCACATGCTCTACCACCTCAACGAGACAGGCACTTGCGCCATCGTAGAGTTCCCTGGTGTGCTTTATCGTGGAGGTGCCGAAAAGAAGATACGCGAATATCTGATAAGGAACAATTTTGTAGACACGGTAATTCAGCTCCCTTCCAACTTGTTTTTTGGCGTTGGAATAGCTACGTGCATCATCGTTATCAAGAAGAACAAGAAGGACAACAATATCCTTTTCGTCGACGCTTCTGAACTGTGCTACAAGGACGGTGACAAGAACAAGCTTGGAGAAGAGAATCAAGACGCTATTGTCAACGCCTACGCCGAGCGCAAGGAGGAGCAGTACTTTACGAAACTGGTAAGCAACGACGAGGTTCTTGAGAACGATGCCAACCTATCAGTGTCGTCGTATGTGGAGAAAGAAGACAAGCGCGAGGTGATTGACATTGTGGCGCTGAACAAGGAGATTGAGGAATTGAGCAGCGAAATATTCACGCTCAATACTGTAATAAAAGAGAAAATAACGAACCTATAAAATGAGAAAAGTAAGGCTGAAAGACATAGGAACATTCTACTCTGGGTTGTCAGGAAAGTCTAAAAAAGACTTTTCTGATGGCAATGCGTTGTTGGCTACTTATCGTAACATTTTCAATAATCCAGTATTAAATCTTGATATAAAAGATACTGTTGTTATAGGGAATGGAGAAAAGCAAAACGAAGTAATGTATGGCGACATTCTCTTTACTGGATCTTCTGAAACACCTGAAGAAGCAGGAATGTCCTCTGTTGTAATGTCAGAGCCTAAAGAAAAAATATACTTGAACAGCTTTTGCTTTGGTTTTAGATTAAACAATATTATCGAGGTATTGCCCTCATATATGGGACATCTGCTAAGAAGTGAACCTGTACGAAAAGCCATTTCTAAAACAGCATTTGGAGTTACACGATTCAATATAAATAAGAATTTTCTTTCAGAAATAGAAATTCCTCTCCCTCCCCTCTCCATTCAGCGCGAAATCGTTTCCGTGTTGGATTCCTTCACTACGCTTATCGACAAGATGAAGCAGGAAGTGGAGTTGAGGAAGAAGCAGATGGAGTATTATTGTGACAAACTTTATGGCGGAGATTTTGGAGGGATGATGGATCTTGCAAATACGCCAGGGATTTCGGTAGTACAATTTTCTGATTTAGGGTCAATAACAAGAGGTAGGCGTTTTGTTCGTGATGATGTACGTGAATCGGGACAACCCTGTATTCATTACGGGGATATGTATACATATTATGGGACAAAATGTGATAAAACAAAAACTTATATCGACAAAGATTTCCCAAAGAAGATGAGTTACGCTCAAAAGGGCGATATAGTTATAGTTGGAGCTGGCGAAAATGATTATGATATTGGCGTAGGACTTGCATGGATGGGTGACGAGCCTGTTGCTGTACATGACGCTTGCTATATTTTAAAACACAAGCAGAATCCGATGTACATTTCATATTATCTCCGCTCAAATATTTATCATCAGCAATTAAAGTCGTATGTTTCAAGTGGTAAAATCTGCTCTTTCTCTAAAGAAGGTTTAGGAAAAATATACATCCCTATTCAATCAGAAGAGAAACAGCGCTCAATCGTCTCAACCCTCGACGCCTTCGAGCAATACATCTCCAAGTTGGAGCGTCTTATCACTCTCCGCGAGAAGCAGTACGCCTACTATCGCGAGAAATTACTGACATTTGAATAAACGAACATCTTAAAGTTGAACATTATGGCTGAACAATATAAAATCATTGCCGAGCAAGACAAGAGTACGGTTGTGGCTCGCTACGAGATAAGCAAGCGCAACAGGGATTGCTATCAAAGTGAGGCAGAACTTGAACGCTGGCTAATCGACCAATTGCAGCTGCAAGGTTACGAATATCCACGTATCCGCAACGAGCAAGAACTGCTCGAAAACCTTCGCGTGCAGCTTGGCAAGGCCAACGATACCGAATATTCGGACGCTGAATGGAAGAAGATTCTGAAAGAGATTGCCGGCGACACGCTGACGATGGAAGACAAGGCTGCCATGATACAAAGAGCCAACACAGCTGTAGTGATAGAACGCGACAACGGCATAAATGCCAATGTTCATCTTGTACACAAGGACAATATCTTCAAGAATCGCCTACAGGTTATCAACCAATATGTACCTGAGGGAGGCACCCACGGCAATCGTTATGATGTAACAATCCTCGTTAACGGTCTGCCTTTGGTTCATATCGAGCTGAAAAAGCGTGGCGTGAGCATAAGGGAAGCCTTCAACCAGATTAACCGCTATGCCCGCGAAAGCTTTTGGGCTGGCGAAGGAATGTTCAATTATATACAGCTGTTCATCATCAGCAACGGCACGTATACAAAATACTACAGCAATACCACCCGATATGCACGCGAAAAAGAAGCGGCAGATCAGAAGGGTAAGAAAGTGAAGACACAGAGCAACTCGTTCGAGTTTACAAGCTACTGGAGCGATGCCGAGAACAACCTGATATGCGACCTTGAGGACTTTACAAAAACATTCCTCACGCAACGCACCCTGCTCAATATACTGACAGAATATTGTGTGTTCAATGTAGACAAGGAACTGCTCGTGATGCGCCCTTATCAGATAGCAGCCACCGAACGCATCCTCTTGCGCATAAAGACAGCACTAAACCATCGTTGGCAAGGTTCAAAGAAAGCAGGCGGCTACATTTGGCACACAACGGGTTCGGGCAAGACGCTCACCTCGTTCAAGACAGCACAACTTGCCTCAAAGATTGACGGCATTTACAAGGTGGTGTTCATCGTAGACCGTCAGGACCTCGACTACCAGACGATGAAGGAATACGACCGATTCTGCCCCAACTGCGCCAACGGCAATACAAACAGCACTATATTGCTGGGACAACTGCGAAAGGAAAAGGAATCGAAGATAATAATCACCACCATACAGAAGATGGCCTCCCTGTTGAGAAAGAAAAAAATAGAACAGGAAGTGCTTAATGAAACGTTTGTGTTCATCTTCGACGAGTGTCACCGCTCGCAGTTTGGCGAGATGCAGAAACTGATAAAACGCAACTTCAATAAATACATAATGTTTGGCTTTACAGGCACTCCTATCTTCGGCGTAAACGCAAGTACTGTGAAGGGCAACGCAATGACCACGGCTGATGTGTTTGGTGGCGAGCTTGACCCTAAGGGCAACCACACAAAGCCCCTACACACCTACACCATAATAAACGCTATCAACGACCACAATGTGCTGAAATTCAAGGTGGAATATCATGCGCAAAGGGCAACTATGGCTGACGGCAAAAAGGTGGAGAACACCAACTATCTTGACCTGGGGCGTATTGCTACAAACGTGAGCTATCTGCTCAAACACTTCGCCATCAAGACCAAGCGCACAAGCCTATGGAATAATAAGGTGCTGACAAATGTGGAGGAGGTGGTGAGGAACTTCAAACGCAAGAAGGAAGACCAAGTGAAGGAGGTTCCGGGTGAGCAACGAACATCAGGCTTTAACTCTATCCTCGCCTGTGACAGCGTACAGATGGCAATAGAGTATTACAAAGAATTGGAGCGTCAGATGGCGCTGCCCGGAGCCGAGCAGCTGCGCATAGCCACCATATTCACCACACAACCCAACGAGGCAGAAGACGAGAACGGCACCATTGAGGAGAACCCCGAAGACGTGAAGGGTCTTGACGCAACAAGCAAGGATTTTCTGGAGACGTGCATAAAGAAATACAACAAGACGTTTGGAACCTCGTACGATACAAGTGCGGAGAAGTTTCAAAACTACTATAAAGACCTGTCGTTGCGCACGAAGAACAAGGACATCGACATACTTATTGTAGTAGGAATGTTTCTCACGGGTTTTGACGCCAAGTGCATGAACACGCTGTGGGTGGACAAGAATCTTAAGATGCAAGGATTGCTGCAAGCCTACTCGCGCACAAACCGAATACTCAACGCATTCAAAAACTGTGGCAATATTGTGTGTTTCCGCAACCTTGAAGATGCCACAAATCGTAGTTTCGGACTCTTCGGAGATGCCAATGCCAACAGCATAATTCTGATGCGTACGTTTGATGAATACTACAACGGCTACGACGAAGACGACAAACACATCGACGGCTACCGCGAACTGGCAGAGGCGTTGCTGAAGCTGTATCCCTTGGACGAACTCAGCCCCTCTATTGCCTATGAGAAGAAAGTGGCTTTCGTACGCCTGTACGGACAGTTGCTTAAATCAACCAATATTCTTGTAAGCTTCGACCAGTTTAATCCCGAAACAACTGAGGAGCGCAATGCTGTGCGCATAATAAAAGAGGGCGAGCTGCAAGACTACCAATCGTGGTACCTTCTCTTTCGTGACGAGCTGACAGGAGGCGGCAACGGTGGCGGCAACGGTGGCGGCACAGGAGGTGGTAAGGGCACTGAAGGTTTGGAGTTTGAGATGGAGCTGATAAATCAGGTGGACATCGACATTCCTTACATCCTTGCTCTTGTCAAGAAATATCATGACAGCAACTGTGAGGATTCGGAACTGCTGAAGAGCATCATAAGAAGCGTGACGTCAAGCCCACACCTGCGCGAGAAGAAAGATATTATCGATGGTTTCATCCAGACCGTCAAGCCCAATACAAACATCGACATATTTGACGAATGGCAAAAGTTTGTAGCCGAAAAACGAGAGGAGGAGCTGGCTGACATTATTAATGCCGAAAAGCTGAAAGAAACCAACGCCCGCAATTTCATAGACAAGGCTCTGCGTGACGGCTATGTTGAAGAGAACGGAATGGATATAACAAAAGTGCTGCCACCAATGCCTGTTTTCGGAGCAGGCAAGATGAGGGAGCAGAAGAAGAAATCGGTGATAGAGAAATTCAAACGATTTATCCAACGATTCAGAGATTTATAAATATAAGATATTAAAGAAAGAAACAGATAAAACAGGAGCCTATCCCTATAGGTAGGTACACAATAAAGCGTTGTCAGCAATGTGATCTTATCGCTCAGAAACGACCAAACTTCTTAAGAAGATAAGTATAACTCCAAGGATGACAACAAGCGGCGCTCATGTGTGTAGAGTTGATAACTTCTACGACGTGGGCAACACTTGTTTGTGCCAATCTGGAGTTGAAGGCTTTGGTCGGCCTCTGAGCGATGATGGCGTATGGGTGTTTGCCCACGCTTTATTTCAAACAATGATAGAAAACAAAACTAAATACCTAAGGAATCTGGAATCGCTGCAAGCGGCGTATTCCAACTGCTATGGCGACTGTGTGGGCGACATTAGGATGCTCAAACTATCGCTGCTGATTGCTATGTTCGAAAGCGGCGACATGTTTGAGAAGTTAAGCAATATGCTTGAAAATAGCTTTATTATCGACATCGACCGCGATGTGAACTATTTGTCATGGGGTAATACAGCGACTTGGTATGCTTTGAAAACGAAAACCGCAAGAAACAGCTCTCCTCTAAGCTACGAAACCATGTGCAAGGAAGAAAAGGTTTCGCTTGCCAACCGACTTGCTGACATGATGCCACCTGAACCAGAAACTGCCACCGACAACATCAAGAATGATAAAGACTTGTATAATACAGAGACGATAACATATTCGGAAAGAACGAAGTTTAGGGAAACAATAAATAACCTGAATAACGAAAATGTCTTTAATACGACCTTTCTCGACTACGCAATAGATAAAGCAATGAAGAGATTGTGTAATACCTTGTGCAATATATCTAAGTTGATAGATAAAAAGAAAGATAACAAAGACTATGAATCACTATACAATAATCAAGTGTTTGCCTACAACAATATAATTGGTGAGGCAGTAAAGGGCAAATACACAGAATGGAAAAACCGTTTTTGTGAAGACAATATAAACGAAGACTCCATAAAGTCGCATGTTGAAGAGGCTCTTGTTGAACTTCTGAAGGCAGGAGTGTTTGACGAGATAGAAGTAAACGCTACGAGCAGAAGAAATCCTGATTTCAAAAAGGAAATAGATTTTGAAGATTACGATATTCCTAAGAAAAAGAAGCCATATGAATTGTATGCTCGATTCAGAGGCTTTTACACTTTTAGAAACGGCATGTACACCGTTGACAAAGCTAAAGTAGGACGACTTCTTGTAAAGCTAAGAAAAGATGTAGACAAATTGGAAGCCTTTTTTACGTTTCAGCAAACACTCACGCATGCCTATAATGACATCAAAGCGATGCATAAAGAGAAAGAAGTATGTAGCGTTTTTGAAGATATAGACTTTAGTAAACTGGTGTGCAGGTTTAGCGAGGAGAAAGTAAAAGCATCTGGTATAAAAGAACATCCCGATATTGTACTTGCCATAATAGACCATATGCGCAATGAGATTACACACAAAAGTTATTGGGTTACGTTTTTCATCGTACTTCTGCAAAAAGAATGGATAGAGGACAATGTCGGTGCCTTTTGTAACAATATGAAATCACTCTTTGATGTTAAGTTGGACAGAAGTGCAATGAACAAGAAAAGAAATGAAGATTGCATGAATATTGAGGAATGGCCTGAGGTCGATAAACGTACAAAGGAAAAGAAAGAGTTTGGACTTAAGTTTAAAACATATATTGATAAGTATTTAGAATATAGGTATAATCTGGCTACTTATGATTTCATATATTGAATATACGATTATAGCTTATTACCACAAAATCTTAGGACTTAATACCACAACATAAAAAACTTTATACCACACACCAAAAAGTTAGCACCACTCGTACCACAAGGTATGGGTGGTGCTTTTGTTTTCTTCCTACTTTTGCATTGTCGAAAAGACAACAACGCTCCCCGGCAACGTCCAGGGGCGAGTGTTCTTTGAGTTTAGTTTACATTATTTATTAATCGGCTCATACGCAGAAAATGCCTCACGCTTAATCCGTGGGATAACGTCGGCGAAGCCACGACGCGCATCTGTGGAATCATTTATATTACGACGATGCCCTCTTTCCGCGGAATCCGTGGGAGATTGTTCCTCTCTGCTGTGTGAGCCACAAAAAATCAAATTTCAAAAATGATGACAAATGAAATGATGATTTTCGAGAATCCTGAGTTCGGACGGATTCGGACGGTGATGGACAAGAAAGGCGAACCGCTGTTCTGCTTGGCGGATGTGTGCAAGGTGCTTGGAATCACGAATAGCAGAAATGTGAAGAACAGACTGGATGAGGGGGATGTCCATCTGGTGGACACCCCCACCTCAAGCGGGTCAGATAAACAGCACAAACTGTCAACTGTCACGACTGTCACGACTGTCATTAAGAATATGAAGGAGAATATTTCATATCAAAAGGGTTAGATGGATTGATTGTGAGAGAACGACTTGAGGAGGGGGTCATTTCAACTGAGCCCCTTTCGCCGAAGTGCTGGAGATTATGAACCGCACATTGGCGCAGAAGGATGGTTTTACCCCACATTACACAATCGGTTGATGTCCTCGTCGAAAGTGTCGCGGTTGATTGCGCGGGTGCGCATTGCCGACTTATAGTTGTAGATGGTTTGTGTGGAATAAAATAGCAGCGTGGCAATCTCCTGGCTGTCGGTCACTCCAAGACGCATTAGAGCATAAATGCGGACTTCGGTGGTGAGGCTGTTGGGCGATGGTTGCGCAATTTTTGCTTCGGGCAGGAGCAGTCCGTTGAGTTCGTCAACAAATCCTGGGTAAAGTTCAATGAAGGCTCTGTCGAAGCGAGTATAAAAGGTCGTCGCCTCCTCCTCGGCAAGCCTGTAACTGTTGATGGTCTTGAGGAGGTCGGCAGTCTGGTTGGCCTTTATTTTTCGGCTTACGAGCTTGCGGTATTCAAGGAGCTTGCGTATATACACGGCGCTGATGTCCATGAAGAGTCTCATGTAGGTCTCGCGGCGGTGGTTGGTGGCGATGAGTTTCTCGTTGAGTTCGGTGAGCTGGCGGTTCTGGCTCTTCACTTCGCGTCGGCTGCGTGCCAGCCACTTGTTCTGCTTGTAGCCGAATATGGCCATGGCAAAGAGCACGAGCGAGAGGAAGCTGACCACGGCAAGCACTCCACGCACAATGCGCTCCTTATGCGCCAGTGCCTCTTGGTTGGCGGTGGCGATAATGGGCAGGATATTTGAAATTTCGAGCATTCGCAGGCGGTTGTTGTAGAAACGGGCGTCCTCCATAGAGCAGTAGATGTAGCGGGCGGCACGGTCGGCATATTTAGGGTCTTTCTTATACAGATAGGTGGAGAACTCCTGCAGGGCGAGGTTCTCCTTCAGCGGGCAAACCATATCGGAAATTGCCGCCTCCACGATATATTTCTCATAAAGCAGCATGTCGCCCATTTCGCGGTAGTAGCGTGCTACGCAGTAGGCGGCAGAGGCATGGACGCGGCTGTCCACGGGACTGTTGTCGAGCGCCGCTGTGTAGAGTTTCAATACGGTTTTGCTCAAGGGGTTGCCCATGAATGCCAGTTCGCCGCTCAGATAGGCATGCAGAGCCACATCGCGGGGGCTTGTGGCGTCCACCGTAAGTTGCAGATATTCAATCTTCTTTTTGTGATAAAGGCTTGCAAACTCCGACTTGCTGCAGAACGACTCCCAATAGTTGTAGAGCCACGTCTGTGTGTAATGATAATATTGCTTCAGATTTGCGGGCACGCCCTTTGCGCCAATCTCCTGCAGCAGCATCTCGGCTTGGCTGTAGAAGCCACCCGTCGACAGCACGGCGGCACGGTTGATGCGGTTGAGCGTGATGTAGTGGGGGTTGTTAATGGCCTGGGCGAGGTCGAGTCCACGGTTCACATAGACCATAGCCGAGTCGTAGCTATAGGTGTAGTATTCGTGGTAGATGCTGTTGAGAATGGCAAGCCGCGAGGTATTGTTGTCGGCAGTTCGCAGCTTCAGCTTCAATTTATTTATCTTCGCCTCCTTTTGTTTGACGAAGTCGTCACGACGGTCCACATAGCTGTCGAGAAGCTGCAAGATGTGGTGCTCGTCGACTATATTGGCAGTAGCCAGACTGGTTTTGGCCGCCATCCTTAGCGGCATTAGAATGAGAATAATGTAGAAAAACAGTCGCATAGCAATCGGTTTTAAAGGTTTTTGCTGCAAATTTAGCGATTATAATCGAGATAAACACATTTACTTTGATAAAAAAGTATAAACATCAAAACAACTGATTATTAGACGTTTATGTTAGTGTTTTGTTTTACTTCCGTCTACTTTGAATTTACGCATCCATACATTTAGCCAGAATTGCGAGTAACTTTGCAACCGAAATCAAAACATCACGAAATTATGGACCTTAAACTCAAAACATTATCAATTGCCATTTTGGCATCAGCCACAACAGGCACGTATGCACAATCGCATACAGAAAACACCTCGACCAACGAGTCAGAACAAAGCAAGAAGGAAGAGCGCAATGTAATGCTCAATGCTGCCGACGCTAACAAGCCGCGCGAGATCCAGATAGGACTGCCGAGTGAGGACGTAACCGTATATGAGAATGGACTGCCAGCAGTTTACTCTTCGTCGGTGCACAAGCTCTCAGCCCATTGGCGCAGCGATGCTTCGCTCAAGGGTACCGATCTTATGACACCGTCGGAGAGTGCAATTAAGACAGGCAATATAGCTTATGCTGTGTCGGCTTTCAGCGAATTAGGCCAAAAGGAGTTTAGCGGCAAGTTCAACTACAAGGCCAACCATTTCGGTATGCAGAACTTCGACCTCAACCTCTCGGGAGGCATAGGCGACCGCTGGCTCTACACAGCCGGAATGCATCAGAAGCGAGCTTCTTTATG
>OQVL01001721.1_pt1 | contig 13232 bp, 10 predicted proteins | sample 1691501 | NCBI WGS metagenome assembly OQVL01 (sample SAMN03418253, study PRJEB22391) | human gut metagenome | biome: human-gut; feature: organic feature; material: feces | host: Homo sapiens | place: Tanzania | collected 2013-01
AGAAATGAGAAATGCGAAATGGTGGTGCGGCGCATAAAAATATGGAAGCGCCGCGGAGTATCAATAGGGCGATGCCCGCTTGAGACTTTAGATGTCAGACGTCAGAGGTCTGATCTCTTCCAGCCTATAATCAGTATTTCCCTGGTGTCACAAGAAGGGAAATACGGTGTTTCATCCAAGTTGATGCGTACAGCTGATTTTCAAAAGGAATACAATAAAGATCCCTCGACTACGCTCGGGATGACGATGGCGAAGAATCCCAGTCACCAGTCACTAGTCACCAGTAACGCCTAATCCCTAATCCCTAACCCCTAGGCACTCATCCCCTGTTGATCCTTTAGAACATGTTGAACCCGCTAAATCCAAAACCTTAAACGCAAGGCTCAAAATTTCCATTTGACAAACCTGCGTGTATCCGTTATACTTGCAATCAAGTTCAAACAAGTACATGCTGTGAACGAGAGGAAATCGGAAGTTCGGAGCCTCAGAGAGCCGGTGGATGGTGAAAACCGGTGCGATGTATCCGTGATCTATCACTCGTGAGCTTCCTGGCCGAAGGTAGTAGGCTGGGACGGATGTCCCCGTTACGGAATAGCCATTAAAGTATAATGCAGGGTGGTACCGCGATCTCGCCCCTGTCCCAGAGTGGACAGGGGCTTTTTGATTTCCGGTATGACCCTTGGCAGAGTATAAATGCAAGGTGGTACCACGCAGAAGCGTCCTTGCCCTTTCGGGGCAGGGACTTTTTTCTTGGTTCATCTGCGGATGGTGAGTGATAAGCCGGAGTGGTACCGCGCCCAAGCGCCTCCGATGAGAGTATTCTCATCGGAGGCGCTTTTTTATGAGGGATACGCTACCGCCTTCCTGATTTCCTGAATAACACATGACACACAACAAACAATCAAGAAAAGTTTGCTATTGACAACCAAAGGAGAACTAAAAATGGAAATGAAGAAAATGATGAAGAGAGCAGGACTCGGACTGATGCTGGCAGCTGCGATGGCAGGTCTGGCAGGATGCGGCGGCAATGGAAGCAAGGAAAGCGCTTCGAAGCCGGCGGAAGGCGCGAAGGTCGCAAAGGTGGGCTTCCTGAATGGCGTATCGGGCGGTGTTGCTTCGTATGGTCTCGCGGAGAAGGAAGGCTTTGATCTGGCGGTCGAAGAAGTGAATAAGGAAGGCAAGATTCACTTCGATGTCGAAATGGCGGATACGAAGGGCAATGTGCAGCAGTGCGTGAGTGCGGCGCAGAAGATGATCGCGGCTAAGAAGGTGCTGGTCGTAGGCCCCCTGATTTCCGGTGAATACAAAGCAGTCGGCCCGCTCTTCCAGAAGGCGCAGATCCCGCTCCTCGGTGCAGCGACCACCGCAGAAGGCCTCATCGAGATCGGTGACTACATGTTCAGAAACTGCGTACCGGAGTCGAAGAACATCCCGCAGACCGTGCAGAAAACGCGCAAGCTCCTCGGCTATAAGAATGTGGCTGTCCTCTACTCGAACAACAACGAGCACCAGGTCTCTGCCTACAAGACCTTCGTGAAGGCGCTCGAAGCAGAGGGCGTGAACATCGTCGCGACGGAAACCTTCGCAGATAAGGATACGGACTTCTCCGCGCAGCTGACGAAGATCCACAATGTGAATCCGGATGCGGTCGTCGTTGCCGGTTACTATCAGGAAGGCGGTCTCATCCTGAAGAAGATGAGAGAAATGGGAATGAATCAGCCTGTCCTCGGGGATAACGGCTTCGTTTCGCCGGAACTCATCAAGATCGCTGGCGCAGCGGCTGACAATGTGTATGTCTCCTCTATGTGGTCTGCTGACCGCAACAGCCAGGCGACCAAAGACTTCGTGAAGAACTTCAAGGCGAAGTACAATCACGATCCGGACAACTTCGCCGCTTGCGCTTATGTCTCTGTGAAGCTCGCAGCGAAAGCGATGGAAGATGCCGGCACCACAACGGATTCGAAGAAAGTCAGAGAAGCTCTCGCGAATGTAAAGAATTTCGAGTCCGCTGTCGGACCGATGACCTTCAATAACTCCGGGGATCCGGATGTCGACCTCGTCCTCCTCAAGGTCGAAGGCGGAAAGTATGTGACGCTGAACTAGTGGCTGGTGACTAGTGACTGGTGACTAGGAAGATGGCAAACAAAAAACGCAGCTTGATATGGCTGCGTTTTTTTGATTGCGTATTTTCAATCCCTTCACACCTGCACCGGGATCAGGACTTCGGAGCCGATGGCTTCGCCGTCAGGGTTCTTCGCAGCGGTGAAGGTCCAGGTCTTTACGGAAGCGGTCACGTATTTCGAAAGAGTTTTGAAATCAGCGCCGGATATCTGTTCATTCTTCATGACTTCAGGAGCGCCATCCATCGTGCCGTCGCTCTTTACGTAGACTTTTACCGTGAGGACGGGGTGATTGTTTCTCTCAGCGGCTTCGCGGACTTCATCGGACATGTCTTTCAGGACTTGTGAGGCGGGGGCCGCAGGGACGGAAACCATGGTGGAAATGAAGCGGAGCGGGATGGTCACGCTCGCAGCGACAGATCTGTCACCGCGTTTCGCCGGCTGGAACTGCCAGAGGTTCACGGAATCTATGGCGTATTGGTCGAGAATGATGGAGCCGGAGCTTTGTGCCACGGAAGCATTCGTTGCTGTCCCGTCTTCGGTGACAGTGAGGGCGATGAGCGTGCTCGTGCTGTGCGGGAGCTGAGACATCGCTTCCTGAATGGCGGCATTCTGCGGCGCCATTTTGTGAGACTTGAGTGACGGCGGGACCTGTTGCGCTTCGGTGAGCGGGGTGCCGTCTTTATCCAGGTACACGCCGCCTGCGGGAACGGCAGCCGATGCAGAGGCTGCGAGCGCCAAGGTGAGCAGGCTTGTGAGAATGAGTTTTTTCATCAGAGTTCTCCTTTGAATGGTAAATGGAAGCTTTATGTTTCTTTCATTTATTCTAATGAATAAGGAGAATTTCTGCAAGGGGGTGGGGATGGGTTCAGAAGGTTCAACGGGTTCTATGGGTTCAACGGGGGTGGTGCGGCGCTTAAGGAAACACTGATTAAATCGTTGTCTGATTTGGCATGTATTTTCATACAAGGCGAGGAATAAACCGACGCAAATAGCGAGCTATTTAAGGAGGGTTATGACGAAGCATTGCATGAAAATACATGCCAAATCGGACTCTGCGATTTAATCAGCGTTTCCCTAGGCATTAGCAAAAGAGGAGACGTCATGAAGAGACTGTTTTTAGCGATTACCAAAGGCGAAGAGATCCGTTTTCTGGGGCATCTGGACTACCTGCGCACCATGGAGCGTGTGGTGGTTCGTTCAGGGATTCCGATCGCCTTCTCGGAAGGATTCAATCCGCATATGAAGATTTCTCTGGACTCGGCGCTGGCCGTGGGGGTCACAGCGGATCCGCTCTATATGGAGATCAAGCTCGAAAAGGATATGCCGATCGAAGAAGTGAAGGAGCGTATGCAGCGCGAGATGCCCAAGGGCATGACCATTTACCACATCGAAGAAGCGGCGCAGGAATGGCCGAAATTCGTGGCTTTTTTCAATGAAGATGCTTATGAAATGGAAGGTCCTGTGACGGAGGGGGCTGATGCCGAAGCGGCAAAAGAGGCGATCGCTCGTTTCAATGCACTTCCTTCCTTCATCTACCAGCGTGTCACGCCGAAAAAAGTCCGTGAGATGGATGTCAAGCCGATGATCATGGAGCCGATGAAGGTCCGTATCGAGGGGGAAAGAGCGTATCTCACCTTCTCTCTCATCCGCAGCAATACAGGTACGGTGCAGCCTAAGGATGTATGGAAGATGCTTGCCGAGTCCTTCGGCCTTCCATGGACGCCGGATGCCTTCATCTGCTCGCGTACCGGGACGTATCGGAAGGAAGCGGGGGAGAGAAAGACGCCTTTTGATCCCGGGGTCTTTGATGCGTGGGTCAAAAAGAAATGAAACAGATACTGCTCCATGTGACAGAAGAGGAAAAGGTGCTTGCTGTCTTGGATGAGGGCGTGCTTTCGGATATTTCCATCGAAAAAGCAGAGGAAACGGATCTGGTAGGGCGCGTGTACAAGGGCGTCATCCGGAATGTTGTGCCTTCGATCAATGGGATGTTTGTCGATATCGGTATCGGCAAGAACGGATTCCTCCGCACGAAAGATATCCTGTCCAAAGAGCCGCATACCGAGGGAGCCTCTGTCCTCGTGCAGGTGGAGAAGGATAGCACCGAGACGAAAGGCCCGCTCCTGACGGAGAAGATTTCCTTCGCGGGGAAATATGCGGTGGCTCTCCTCGCAACGGACTATATCGGGATTTCCAAGAAGATACGCAGCGAAGAGAAGCGTGCATCGCTTCGGACTATGGCGCGCTCGATCTGTCCTTCCGGTATGGGAGCCATCGTGCGCACGGCAGCAGAAAAGGCAGAGACGGAAGAACTTCGGCGCGATCTGTCTGCGCTTTCCGCCGTCGGAGAGATTGTCAGCCGCCGCTTCAAGGTGGAGAAGGCGCCCAAGCTCCTGTATCGCGACGGTGACCTCGCGGTGAAAAGTTTGCGTGACTACATGACGCCGGATGTCGAAAGTCTGATCACTGATGACAGGCCGACCTTTCAGCGCTTGAAGCAGCTGGCGGAAGGAGAGGGATTTCCGGCAGAAAAGATCCGCTGCTATGAAGGAAAGGAGCCGCTCTTCCATGCTTATCATGTCGATGAGCAGATGAAAGCACTCTTCGACCGCGAAGTACCGCTCCCATCCGGCGGCTCGCTCGTCATCGACTACACGGAAGCACTGACTGCGATCGATGTGAATTCCGGCTCCTTCCGGGGAAATATGCCTCACGGGGAGCTGGCCTTTCTTCTGAATCAGTCCGCCGTGAAAGAGATCGCCCGCCAGATCCGCCTGCGCGGGATCGGCGGCATCATTCTTATTGATTTCATCGATATGGAAAAGAAATCGCAGGAAGCCCGTCTGGTCGAGCTTTTGAAAGAGGAAGTGCGGAAGGATCGTGTGAAGACTGTCGTCTGCGGCATGACCTCGCTGGGCCTTGTCGAGATGACGAGGAAACGTACCGTCCATCGCCTCTGGCAGAATTACTATGAGACATGCCCGCTCTGTCACGGACAGGGCCGCATCCTTTCGGCAGAATCGGTGGCCCAGCAGATCATAGAGGATCTGGAGCGGCAGAAAAGCCGTGCGCCTTTCCGCAGTGGCATCGTCATCCGCTGTGAAAAAGAAGTGGCAGGGCTCCTTCAGGCGAAAGATATGCAGGAGCGGCTTCAGGCTATCGTTCATCATGATGTCATCGTCGAAGACAATGGAGCCTTGATGAGAGAAGGATACAGCATACTGGGGGATGGGGACTAGGGGCTGGTGACTAGTGACTAGTATAGCGAGTTGTTAACTTCTGGACTTAGTTAGAAGTTAGAAGTGAGAAGTGCTGGAAGGGGCACACAATGCATATAGTGCCCCAATACCCCCTCATTATATAAAACAGTTTGTCCATCATTTATATAAAACTTTGCGGCGCTTCCTCATTTTATGCGCCGTACCTTCACTCCTCACTCCTAACTCCTCAATCCTAACTTGATTCGGAAGTTGACTTAAATGCCAGTTATTTAGAAAACGCAATATTAGGGATTCGGGTCTTTAGGAATATACTGACCTGAGATGGAGAAAGCGGTTCGCTGGCATTTTTCATCCCGTGAATGAAAGGAAAATTTTGATAATGATCGAAGATATTCACTCCGCCGCGGACATGGATCGCCTCGTCGCGGAGGAAAAAGGCTATGTGCTCCTATGGCTTTGGGCAGCATGGTGCCGTCCCTGCCAGGTCATGGCACCCGCTGTGCAGGCACTGGAAGAACGTTTTTCCGGGGAAATCCAAGTGGTGCGCATGGAAGTCGATGAGCAGGAGGAACTCGCCGAAGGCTTTTCCCTCGTCGGCGTGCCGACCTTTATCCTGTATAAAGACGGCGAAGAAAAAGGCCGCATCGTCGGTTATCGCATGAAAGCAAAGTTTTTCGAAGAAATCGAAGGCTTGATGAAGTAGGCTTTGGGTGACTGGTGACTGGTGACTGGTGACTAGTGACTAGTGACTGGTGACTTACATGCCGCTTTCGGGCATGGCACGTTCATCCGATACGCTTGAAATTTTCAAGCGTATTTTTTATTTCATTTTTTCTATACAACGCCTGCCTTTTCATGCTATAATGACACCATAAAATGATACGTGCAAAGAGACCTGTCTTTGCATGAATGAATTTCTCGACAAGTGAAAGCTTAGCGAGCTGAAACGCCAGTGTTTGTTATGGCGCATGATTCATCCATGCGGAGGCAGGTTTTTTGATGGTATCGATCAAAAGCTGTTTTTGCTGAGGAGGAATCATCATGGCAAACGAAGTAACTATGGAATTTGTACAGGGTATGCCGAAGGCAGAGCTGCACCTGCACATCGAAGGAAGTCTGGAACCGGAGCTGAAGCTCGCGCTCGCCCAGAAGAACCATGTGGATATCGGACAGTCCACCATCGAAGAAGTCAGAAAGTCCTACCAGTATGACGATCTGGCGTCTTTCCTCGCGGTGTACTATCCGGCGATGAATGTGCTCCAGACGGAAGACGATTTCTACGATCTGGCGATGGCCTATCTGAAACATGCGAAGGAAGAAAATGTCCGTCATGTAGAAATTTTCTTCGACCCGCAGGCACACACCAGCCGCGGCATCGCATTTGAAACTTTCATCAAAGGTCTCTACCGTGCGACGGTCGATGCGCGTGCGATGAACATTGATGCTCGTCTCATCATGTGTTTCCTGCGCGACCTCTCCAGAGAGTCTGCCAGAAAGACGCTGGAAGAAGCCCTGCCGTACAAGGATATGTTCACCGGTGTCGGCCTCGACTCGGATGAGCACAACAATCCTCCGATGAAATTCTTCCCCGTCTTCGTCGAAGCAGAAAAGGCCGGCCTGCGCCTCACGGCTCATGCGGATATCGACCAGAAGGACTCCATCGAGCATATCCGTGACCTCTTGGAAGTCATCGGCGTGGAACGTATCGATCATGGCACGAACATTGTCGAAGATCCGGATCTCGTCGACTATGCGGTGAAGCATCAGATCGGCTTCACCTCCTGCCCGCTGTCGAATTCCTTCGTTCGCCCGGAAATGAAGGGCCCGGAAATCAAAGAGCTTCTTACAAAAGGTGCGAAGATCTGCATCAATTCGGATGATCCGGCGTACTTCGGCGGCTATATCAGCAAGAACTATTATGAGCTGGCGCGCCAGTTCGACCTCACCAAAGAACAGGTTGTCCAGCTTGCCAGAAATTCCTTCGAAGCCAGCTGGATCAGCGAAGAGCAGAAAGCGATCTATATCGCTGAGCTCGACGAATACGCGAGAACGCATTAAGGGTTAGCCCATGGGGCGGCTCCGTCCACTGATTATGAATGAAAGCTTTGCTTGAATGAGGAATTAGGAATGAGGAATGAGGAATGGTGGTGCGGCGCATAAAAATATGGAAGCGCCGCGGAGTATAAATAGGGCGATGCCCGAAGATGGCATGTAAGTCACCAGTCGCCAGTCACTAGTCACTCGAAGCTCCTAATCCCTAGCCACTAATCCCTAGCTACTAATCATCCCTGCTTTCAAACTTGTAGTGGCGGCTTTGCCGCAGTATAAATAATGGCGATGCCAGAAAGTCTCTTGATAGCAGGCTTCCCTCGTATCATCAGCCTTCCCCTCGAGGGGAAGGTGCCCCGAAGGGGCAGATAGGGTACTAGCGGTATGAAAGGCGGGTGATGCAGATGGAAAAACGTTTTTGCACAAATCACTGCTAACGAAAGCACCCTATCCACCGCTGACGCGGTCCCCCTTCCCCGAGGGGGAAGGCTTAGGCGGAGCGACGCTTCGCACCGAGTATAAAAAGGGCGATGCCCGAAGCGCTCTTGGGGAGCGGGTTTCCCGTTTGTGTTTCCTGCCATCGACCGCCTGACCGCGAATGAAAAAGATTTCTCGCTGGCGCTCGAAATGACGATACAAGAGAGCCCCCGGTTACTAGTCACTAGTCACTTCTAATCCCTAATCCCTAATCCCTAGCCACTAGCTACCAGTCACAAGTCACTCCCTCATCCCCAGTCACTGATACTGCTCGATCGCCTGCTGCATTTTTTCGGTGCTGTCCATGAGGTGATTGGCTTTCTCCATGAGCGCATCCATGCGGGGGTCTTTGTCTTCGGTGACCGTTGCGCCGCTTGCAAGGATACCGGCAGACAAATTTCCGCCCGAGATTTTGACATAGGTGTCGCCGATGAGGCCGGAAGTGGTGATGGAGAATGCCGCATCCTTGGGGATCATGGCTTTCTGATTGATTTCCAGATGAAGGACGGCCTTGCCTTCTTCGATGGTGATGGCTTTCAGCCGCCCGACCTTGACGCCGGCGTGGAGCACGGAAGCCCCCGGCGTGATGCCTTGCGCATCATCAAAGACAGCATAGACGGGGAAGGTGGTCGGGAAGAGGCGTTCCATCGGATGCAGAAGGAGCGCAGCGATGCCGATGGCAAGAAAGAGGAGAAGGGCAGTCATGCCGATTTTGGTTTCTTTGGTCATGATGGGGATCCTTTTGGCAAAATAGTCAGGCTGGCGGGGGTTGGTCCGCGGGGCGGGGCGACCCTTGATTATGCTTGAAAGCCTCGCGCTCTCTAGTGAGGAGTGAGGAATTAGGAGTGAGGAGTGGTGGTGCGGCGCATAAAAACAGGGAAGCGCCGCGGAGTATAGATAATGGCGATGCCCGAAGGTGGTATTTAGTCACCAGTCACTAGTCACTCCTAATCCCTAATCCCTAGCCACTAGCTACCAGTCACCAGTCACTTCTCCTCATTATACCCTCTTTCTCCTTCTTATGCTAAAATAGGATGGAATGGCAAAAGAGCTTTTGCCATTCGGTATAATCGTTTCGACCCGGGACAGTGTCTGTTCATGGGTCAGGTGAATTCTATATCGCCAGAGATATAGAAAGCGCAGCATAGAAATTGAATGAGACATAAGAAATGCGAGAGAAAGGAGCGGCGCAAAGGAAGGATAAAGCGCCGTTTTGTGAAAACGGGCAAGTGACCGGGTGTCTCAGCCGCTCCTCATTCGCAGACTCTCTCAGCCTTCTATGCGGCCAACGAAAGAAGGATGCATATGGCAAACATGTATATGAATGATTCGTATTCAGCCGTCCGTCAGGCGGATGGCAAGGTGCTCGGGCGGGTGCGTGCTGTGGTGAAGAGCGCGACGCCGCAGGCGGGGGTGAAGGATTTCCGTTTCTTTGTGGATCCTGTCTCGCCGCTGCCTAAGGGATTCGAGGATGGAGAGAAATTCGGCTTCACGGGCTTCATGAGCCGTATCGGCTTCGGATATAATTCATTCGCCGATGAGGAGTCGGCACTGGCAAATCTGGAGTCCGTTTTCGGGGATTGCTTCGTGTCGTTTACACCGTCGATCCGCAATAACAGGTACTTTGTGCTGGATGATATGGTGAAGGAGGCGGGGACGCCCTTCATGGAGGAGGACCGGAATTATTATCCGGTGCCGGCTTTCGGCACGGAGGAGACGCCGGTCTTTGATGGGGATATCAATAAGTTCTGCCATCATCTGCTGACGGATCGGCCGCTGCCGGGGTTGTCGAAGCGTTACTGGAATAATGATGTGTCGCCTCGTCTCATTGTGGCGGCGACGCGCAATTATGAGAATAAGATCGGGCCGTGGGTGGTCTTTGCGCCGCTGTATGATGAGGCCTTCGATTCCCGTGTGATCGGGGAGGGCGGAGCGTACTTCCGTGTGAAAAACCGCGGCCAGCTGGGGTATGCGGTGGTGGACGGACAGAATTCGGAGCTTTCCTCGCACATCCTTCGCTGCGCGGAGAGCCCGCTCTGGTTCGTCCCAGAGGTATTTCTGGCGGATCTCAGGCTGAATCTGAAGCCGGTGCCGCGGGATGCAGACCTCTTGAAGGACTGCGGGGTCGCGGTGAATCCTTTTGCAGATGAGATGGATGAGGAGGAGCCGGGCCATGAGGCGCGTGAGCAGATGACGCAGAAGGCGCTCGATGATCTGGTGCAGAGCCTTGGCATCGGTGCTTCGAGTGAAGAGGCGTATGCCCCGAGAAGAAATCGGCGGGATCCCCGTCTCTTCCACGAGGCAGAGGCGATAGAGAAGGCGCCGGCCTTTGAGGGAATGCATCAGGAGACGGCAGCGCCGGTGAAAGAGAGGCCAAAGGCATTCACGGAGGCAGATTTCCTCGCCCGTCTGAAGGAGGCGGCGGAAAATGACGGGCTCCTCTATGCAGAGAAGGATCTGTTCCATTTCCATATCTCCATGAAGTCGTCCCGTCTGGTCATCCTCGCCGGGAAAAGCGGGATCGGCAAGTCCGGCCTGGTGCGTCTTTACGGGCGTGCACTGGGGCTGCCCGAGGCGCAGGTGCGTTTCCTGCCGGTCCGTCCGTCGTGGATGGATGACGGGGATGTCCTGGGCTATGTGGATATGAAGAATATGGTGTACCGCAGTGCGGATACGGGGCTCGCCGAGCTTCTGATCGATGCGGCGGCGCATCCGGAGAAGCAGTACATCGTCTGCTTCGATGAGATGAATCTGGCGCGCGTGGAGCATTATTTCGCACAGTTCATTTCCGTGCTGGAGAAAGAGGATCATCCGATGATCCGTCTGTACAATCCATCGCTTGCCCCGCGCCTCTACAACAGTGAGAAGTATCCGCCGGAGATCCCGGTGGGGAGCAATGTGCTCTTCACAGGGACGGTGAATGTGGATGAGTCCACTTGTCATTTCTCGGATAAGATCCTCGATCGTGCGAATGTGATCACGCTCAGCCAGTGCCATTTCCGTGATCTGCTGAAGCTGAAGCCGCAAGAAAGAAAGGCGTACAAGGAAATCACAGCCAAGGCGTATGATGATTTCCGCGTGAAGGAGGGGATGGGTCTCAATGATCAGGAGCTCGACCTGCTGGATGCGCTGAATGATGCCTTCACGAAGAGCGGTATGCCGTATGGCATCGGCTTCCGCGTGGCGCAGCAGATGGGACGCTATCTGGAGAATATTCCCGAGGAGGCGGGGATCAGCCGCGGAGACGGGCTCGATGCCCAGCTCGTGCAGCGCGTCTTCACGAAGCTTCGCGGCTCCGCTGACCAGCTGTCGGGGCTGCTCTCTCTTTCGGATAAGAATACGGCAGAGGGGCTGCTGCCGGCGATCCTTGTGCGGTTCAAGGCGCTCTCGGATTTTCAGGAATCTCAGGCCGTGCTGAAACGGAAAGCCGGGGAGCTGAAGCTCTATGACTACACCATGTAAGCTGCCATTCAGCGTGGCACTCGGCAAGCGGGAGGCGATGCGGCCTTTCACCCGCTTCACCACGCACCCGGAGGAGCTCAAGGATGCGCCGCCAGCGTGGCGCTTCACGGAGAATCAGGATCTCTACCTGCACTTTGAGGCGCCGGTGGATTTCCGCTTCACCATGGACGGGCTCGACATCGTGACGATCCCCGGCGAGGAGCGATATGACGGAGAGACATGGGTCCGCCCGCGGCGCGCATGGGATACGCTCCTTTTCAAGGGGGAGGATTTTCCCCTCGTCCCTGGCTACTATGTCCTGACCGTCACGGGGCGCGGTGAGACTTGGTACAGTCTTCTGGAAATCACACCCCGCTACATGGGCAAGCAGAGCTGGCAGGATATGGGCGAGGAGCTCTTGGAGGAAATCAAGCATCTGTCCTTCGATTTCATGAAAAAGAGCATCCACATGTCGCGCGCGCTGGATATCAATCCCGATCTCCTGCTGCGCTTCTATACCATCAGCGATAAATCCCGCATGGTGCTGCATGTGCTGGGAGAGCTCGCCCGCACGGCGAACGGCCGTCTCGTGCGCCGGAAGAAACCGGCCCGCACAGCCGGCGTCTCTCCGGCGGCGTCGCACATCCCGCCCCAGTCCCTGCGCCCTTCGGCCGGGCAGCATCTGCTGTATACGGAAATGACCTACGACGTCGCGGAGAATCGTTTCGCCAAAGCCATCCTGCTTCGCCTCGCGAAGAATCTGCGAGACTTCGTCAGTGAAGTCGATGGATTCATCGCGCGCCTCGATGCCAGATGTCAGGCGCTCCTGCCGTACACGCAGAATCAGGAGTACCGAAGAGGTGAGGCGGCGCTCGTCAAATTCCGAGACTATCGGAAACAGGCGCTCGCCATTCTTCGCGATATCGAGCGCGTCACCCGCGCGGCATGGTTTGAAGAAGCCGGCAGCCGGATGCCGCCCCTCATCCCCATGACCGTCCTCTGCGATCCGCGCTACTCGCTCCTCTATCACCTCCATCGGCATCTGGAGAAACCGGAGGATAGCTACTCGGTCGCTGATTTTTATCAGTTCCAGTGGAAACGGACGGATAAACTCTACGAGCTCTGGGGATTTCTCCAATTCATCAAAGCCCTCTCCTCGCTGGGCTGGGAGATGGAAGAAGGCATGTCCGTCATCAAAGAGGATGGCCGCTACCGCCTCTCCTCGCTGGAGTCCGGCGCCGTCATCACTATGAAGAAGGGCGAAGAGGCGATCCGCCTCACCTACGACGGCATCGTCCCCGCTGCGTCCGCCGACACCGACCGCATGACCGCACCGCTCTACACCAATAACGCCCACCGCCAGCCCGATCTTCGCATGGACTGCTATCAGGGTCACATGTACTGCGGCTCTCTGGTCGTCGACTTCAAGTACCGTGACATGCTCTTCCTCTGGAATGATGAAAACCGCGGCGAAGGCCTGCGCCGCCAGTTCAACGGCTACCGCGATATGAATACAAAATTCTACCGCGACATGGATGAGGCCAGCTCCCTCCGCGACAGCCGGCCTGTCAAGGAAGTCTGGGCGGTCTTTCCCAGAGAAGTCCCCGGCAGCAGCGATGAGGACTACAGCCTGAGATTCATCCCCCTCTCACCGGGCAGCGAAAGCCGTCTGCCCCAGCTTTTGGAGGACTATCTGAAATCATTGGGGCTGGGCGGCGACTAGTGGCTGGTGACTGGTGACTGGTGACTAGTGGCTAGGAGACTAGGAGACTAGAAGACATCAGACGCCCGTATCGTCATTTCGAGCGGAGCGAGAAATCTTTCTTGCAGTCCGATAAACGACGCACCTCTCCGCTTTCCCCGCGCTCTTTCATGCCGCCAGTGCCCTATCCGCCCCTACGGGGCACCTTCCCCTCGAGGG
>OQVL01001722.1_pt1 | contig 13232 bp, 9 predicted proteins | sample 1691501 | NCBI WGS metagenome assembly OQVL01 (sample SAMN03418253, study PRJEB22391) | human gut metagenome | biome: human-gut; feature: organic feature; material: feces | host: Homo sapiens | place: Tanzania | collected 2013-01
GTGAAATTACTTTGTATATTTCGTAGAAAAATTTTGCCAATGAAGGATCGGCTTCGTGTGTGCCGGGTTTATAGAATCTGTATTTTGTTTTGAGAAGATTTTTTGAAATATTCCGCAGGGCACGCTTTTTCAGGGCTTCTGGATCATTTCCTGCAAAAAGAGAATTCAATAGATTCTGAAAAAAAATACTCATAAAACTACCTGAAGATTGTGGCTTTTTCGCTGTTAAGGGGAACTTTACTTCCTTTTATAAATATACGAAATTGCTTGGAACGTGTCAAATGCGCCAAAGTTCAGTATTTGTAAAAAAAAGGAGACATGCCGTAAAATATGACACGTCTCCTTTTCCCGCTTTGAATCAGGGCTGCTTTTATCAGACTGTAAACTGGCTTATTTTGTCTGCCATTTGTCTTGCGCTGTTCTTGTTCTTTTCGGCGGCAAGATTTCCTTTTTCTACAGAATTGATGATGCTGTCAGTACTGTTTGCCATTTCTGAAATAGCCGTGTTGATTTCTGCCGTTGAGTTTCCAAGAAGGTCCATCTCTCCTGAAACCTGGTGGCTTCCGGTCATCATTTCTGAAGAACCCTGCTTTACACTGATGGTAGAATCGTCAATGTCTTTCATGGCTTCGAGAATCTGAGAACTTCCTTCTGACTGTTCTTTCATGGCGTTCATGACAACTTCTTCCTGCTGGCGTACAGTTTTTGTAAGATCAAATATTACGCCAAACTGGTTCTGAAGTGCACGTGAACTTTCTGCAACCTGGTTGATGCTTTCTTCAAGGCTCTTGAGACTTTCTGTAATCTTTTTACCCTGAACATTACTCTGTTCGGCAAGTTTTCTGATTTCGTCTGCAACAACTGCAAATCCTTTTCCTGCCTCACCTGCGTGGGCCGCTTCAATGGCTGCATTCATGGCAAGAAGGTTTGTCTGGTCGGCGATATTCTGGATAACCGTAGATGCTTCAAGAAGTCCGCTTGACTCCTGGATGATTTTTTCTGCCATGTTAACGGCTGTTTCAACACGCTGCTGTCCTACTTCTGACGCGTCGCCAAGTTTGTTCATTGAGTCTGCGTTTTTGTCAAGAATTGCAGATACGCTGCTGATATTGGCGACCATCTGTCTTACAGCCGCAGAACTTTCTTCTACAGCCGCGGACTGCTGTTCAATGCTGGTGTTGAGTTTTTCTATATTCTGAACAATTTCTTTTATTGTAGATGCCGACTTTTCTACACCGCTGGCCTGTTCAATCATGCGCCTCTTAACGTCATTTATGTGTTCAACAATTTCGTTTGTAGAAGAAGAAATTTCAGAAACAGCGTCTGTCGTTTCATCTGCGGCCTTGTCAGAAGACTGTGCTGCGTTACCAATCTGTAAAAGAATTGTGCGCGTTGTATACAGAAGGTCGTTCATGCTGTTCATGAGTATTCCGATTTCGTCGCGGCTTACTACATCAAGTTTTTTGCTGGTATAGTCACGGTTTTCGAGTTTTTCGCCAAGAGCGTTTACCAAATTGAGTCTGCATGAAATATTGCGCATCATAAAGTATGAGTCCAGGACCATGTAGAAAATACCGGTCAAAAGCTGCGGAAGTATTTTTCTTACGACGAGGGTATAAATGGGAATACCGTGGTTTGCAGTAAACAAAAGCGGTGCTACCGAAACAAGACCTATTCCGAGTGCAGAAAAGAAGATTATGAGGCTGTTTCTTGACGTTATGTTAAAGTAAACGTGCTGTCTGTCCAAAGGAAGAAAACTCAACCATTTTTCAAAGTTTTCAATCCAGAAAATGTAGATGAACAGAACAAGAAGAAATGTTGTTCCAAGACATGTGAATATCATAGGAAGAATTTCTATTGTTTCAATCCCTATTTTTTTGGATTCAATATGAAGGATTATAGGAAGTACAATTCCTTCTGAAATAGGCAGAATCATGTTCAGTATGTGGTTAACGACGGTAAGTTTGTTTATGTAATCACAACTTTCGGGCGTTCCGTCGTAAGTCATGATTTTCTTTGTTAAAATTCTGTAAGTCAGGATTGAAACTGTAATGTGAAAAGCCAGTAAGCAAAGAGTTGCAGGCTGAATAAAAATTGCTCCCAGCTGACCGGGTGTAAGTAATTTTGCGGCCAGTATGTATACAGTGACGTAGGGAATCAAAATTAAATTGAGCAGCATATGAAGTACAGGAACTGCACGCGGTGGTCTTGAAATTGTTGGTTGATCCATAAAATTCTCCAAAAGTGCGGGATAAAAATCTGCAACGCAGACTTTGTTTTTTTTCTATTATATACTTCCTTATTTAGTGTACGCGTAAGCGTATACTAAATAAGGAAGTTGGGCAACAACTGAAGTTTTCTTGAAAGGCGCTATTTTAACCGTTCAAGAAAAACGTTTATATAATAAATATCAGTGCAGGAAAATCATTCCGAGTATTCCAAGTGGAATAAGATAGCAGGCAAACCATTCAAGGCGTCCCTTGCGTATCATCTTCATAAGCCAAGTGAGGGCCAGATAGCCGCTTGCGAAGGCTGCCGCACATCCTGCAATAACAGGTTCGACGCCAACAGTAGAAGCAACATTGCCCAGATCTTTTGCTTCAAGAATAAATGCTCCTAAAATAGCAGGAATTGATACGATAAACGAAAACTCCCCAGCCTGTGCACGGTTTACTCCGCAGAAGAGTGCGCCTGCAATTGTGGAACCGCTTCTTGAAATTCCCGGAAGTGTACCGCAGCCCTGGGCCAGTCCTATAACAAGAGCCTGCTTCCATGACGGCGCCGCAGTTTCGTTACTTTCTGTATTATTTGCAGCGGCCCGTTTTTCAAGCAGTGCAGAAACTACAAGAAGTGCGGCTGTAACAATAAAGCCGGCACATACTGCCTTGATAGGAAAGTCCGGCAGGATTTTTGACGTTGCAATGCCAAGAACGCCTGTTACAAGGGTTGTAAGTACTATTGCAAGAATATATCTTCTGTCTTCTGTTTCACGGATTTGCTCCTGTTCAGAAGCATTTTCATTCTTCTTTGTAAAGAGTCTGCCGAATGTGCACAAAAGTTCCCATATTTTCTTTCTGAAAAACAGGACAACTGCCAGAAGTGTTGCAAGATGAAGAAACACGTCAAAAAGAAGAGGAACATCTTCAAGTCCGAACAGATTCTGAACTACAGCCAGATGACCCGACGAAGATATAGGCAGAAATTCCGCAACCCCCTGAAGAAGTCCCAGAAGAATTCCCTGAAAAATAGACATAATATTCTCCAATATTAGAAAAATCAGTTACAAAAGTTCTGTAAGAAAACTTTCCTTTAAGTATAGCATAGTTTGATATAATATATAACTGCAGAATATGATTTTTGCAGAGGAATTTTTCAAATTTTTTGAGTACTCCGGCGTGAATGCTATTGCAAAAAAATGTATATTTCCGTATACTTTTAGTTACCGACAATGACGTTTGGTTGGATGAACTTATTGTGCCCTTACGGCAAATGAGTTTTTCCGACCGAACGTCATTTTTTTTAAACTTTCAGACTAAACGTATATGTAGCGAGTAAGGGGGCTGCAATGATCCAAAACAAAAATACTTTGTATGAGCCGTCGTTTGAGCATGACAACTGCGGAATCGGTGCGGTTGTTAACATTGACGGAAAACAGACTCATAAAATAGTAGACAATGCTCTTTCTATAGTAGAAAAGCTGGAACACCGTGCGGGAAAAGATGCTACCGGCGAAACAGGAGACGGAGTAGGAATACTTGTCCAAGTATCGCACAAATTCTTTAAAAAAGCTGCAGCTGACTGCTCAATTACACTTGGCGGCGAAAGGGACTACGGAATCGGAATGTTTTTCTTTCCGCAGGATAAATTTATAAGAAGCCAGGCAATGAAAATGCTTGAAGTTCTTTCAGAAAAGGAAGGACTTAAGTTTTTGGGCTGGCGCGAAGTTCCAGTGAATCCCGAAGTTTTGGGAAAGAAAGCCCGTGACTGTATGCCGTGTATCATGCAGTGCTTTGTTGAACGCCCGCAGAATGTAGAAAAAGGACTTGCCTTTGACAGAAAACTGTATATTCTGCGCCGCGAATTTGAACATTCGCACCTGAATACATACGTTGCTTCATTTTCAAGCCGCACGATTGTTTATAAAGGAATGTTCCTTGTAAAACAGCTTCGTACTTTCTACACAGATCTTCAGAGCGAAGATTATGTCTCAAGCCTGGCTCTTGTTCATTCAAGATTCAGCACAAATACACAGCCGTCCTGGCAGCGCGCACATCCGAACCGCTTTATTGCACACAACGGTGAAATAAACACAATCCGTGGCAATGCAGACAGAATGCTTGCACGTGAAGAGACAATAAAGTCTCCTGTGTTCAGTGACGATGAAATACGCGAGATTCTTCCGGCTGTAGACCTGAGCGGCAGCGATTCAGCAATGCTCGACAATACGCTGGAATTCCTTGTAATGAACGGAATGCCTCTTCCGCTTGCCGTAATGGTCTGTATTCCTGAGCCGTGGAAAAACGATGACACAATGGACAGTTCCAAAAAGGACTTCTACCATTACTGGGCTACAATGATGGAACCCTGGGACGGACCTGCCGCAATTCTGTTCAGCGACGGAGACCTTGTCGGCGCAACACTTGACCGCAACGGACTCAGACCAAGCCGCTACTATATTACAAAAGACAATGAACTTATTCTTTCTTCTGAAGTCGGAGTTCTTGATATTCCAGAAGAAAATATTGTAAAAAAGTCACGTCTTATGCCGGGCCGCATTCTTCTTGTTGATACTGTTCAGAAAAAGCTTATTTCGGACTATGATGCAAAGAAAGAATACATAGATCTTTATCCTTACGGTGAGTGGCTTAATCTTAACCTCAAAAAACTTTCTGATCTTAAGATTCCAAACAAGAAAATTCCGGTTTACACACAGGAAGAACGTGATGTAATGTATCGCGCGTTCGGCTGGAACTACGAAGATGTCAACGAAATGATTCTTCCCCTTGCACAGAACGGAATAGAGCCGACCGGAGCTATGGGCGTGGACACGCCGCTTGCAGTAATGAGCGACAAGCATCCGGCGCTGTTCAATTACTTTAAGCAGCTGTTTGCACAGGTTACAAACCCGCCGATTGATTCCCTGCGTGAAAAAATTGTTACAGACACAACTGTTTATGTAGGAAGTGACGGAAACCTTCTTGAACCCAAAGCTTCGAGCTGTACTGTCCTTGAAATCAACAATCCGATTCTTACCGGCGTTGATATGCTCAAACTTAAGAATCTTGACACAAAGGGCCTTAAGAGTTCTGTCGTTTCTCTTCTATATTATAAGAATACTTCTCTTAAGGAAGCACTGGACAATCTGTTTATTACAATTGACCGCGAGTATCATGCCGGAAGCAATATCATTATTTTAAGCGACCGCGGTGTTGACGAAAACCATGTTGCAATTCCGTCACTTCTTGCGGTAAGCGGAGTGGAACAGTATCTGATACGTACAAGAAAGCGTACTGCAATTTCAATAATTCTTGAAACGGCAGAAGTGCGCAATGTTCACCAGGCTGCAATGATTCTTGGTTACGGAGCACGCGCAATCAATCCTTATCTTGCACATGAATGTATTGCAGAACTTATTGACCAGAAACTTTTGGACAAGGATTACCACACTGCAATTGATGACTACAACAAAGGCCTCTTAAACGGAATTGTAAAGATTGCCGCAAAGATGGGAATAAGCACAATCCAGTCTTACCAGAGTGCACAGATTTTTGAAGCAGTCGGAATTGCAAAGGATGTAATTGACACTTACTTTACAAACACAGTGAGCCGCGTTGGCGGAATAAGCCTTAAGGAAATTGCAGAAGATGTAAACTTCCACCACAACAAGGCATTTGACCCGCTCGGACTTACAGTGAATACGCATCTTGATTCTGTGGGAATGCACAAACTGCGCCGCGGACCTACCTGCGAGGATCACCTTTATTCTCCCGAAACAATTATTGCCCTTCAGGAAGCAACTCGCAGCGGAAGTTATGAGCGCTTTAAGGAATACACGGCTCTTGTAGACGACAATGCTCATCCGCATACACTTCGCGCAATGCTTAAGTTCAACTATGACGAGTCAAAGTCAATTCCTCTGGACGAAGTAGAAAGTGTTGATGAAATTGTAAAGAGATTCAAGACCGGTGCAATGAGTTACGGTTCAATAAGCCAGGAAGCCCACGAATGTATGGCACTTGCAATGAACCATCTTCACGGAAAATCAAATTCCGGCGAAGGAGGAGAGCGGCCCGAACGTCTTGGAACTGACAGAAACTCTGCAATCAAACAGGTTGCTTCGGGACGCTTTGGTGTTACAGAAGAATATCTTTTGAGTGCAAAGGAAATTCAGATTAAGATGGCACAGGGAGCAAAACCGGGTGAAGGCGGACATCTTCCCGGAAAGAAAGTTTACCCTTGGATTGCAAAAACACGGTATGCAACTCCCGGTGTATCTCTTATTTCGCCGCCACCGCATCATGACATTTATTCTATAGAAGATCTGGCTCAGCTTATTTACGACCTTAAGAATGCAAACCGCAAGGCACGTATTTCTGTAAAGCTTGTAAGTGAAGCAGGAGTCGGAACAATTGCTGCAGGGGTTGCAAAAGCTGGCGCACAGGTTATTCTTATTTCGGGACATGACGGCGGAACAGGAGCTGCACCTCTTTCTTCCATTCATCATGCGGGTCTTCCGTGGGAACTTGGTCTTGCCGAAACGCACCAGACACTTATCCAGAACGGACTCAGAAGTCGCGTTGTAATTGAAACAGACGGTAAGCTTATGAGCGGACGTGATGTTGCAATTGCCTGTCTTCTTGGAGCCGAGGAATTCGGTTTTGCTACAGCGCCTCTTATTACGATGGGCTGCGCCATGATGCGTGTATGTAATCTTGACACCTGTCCGTTCGGAGTAGCCACACAGAACGAGGAACTCCGCAAGCGTTTTACCGGTAAGCCTGAATATGTCGAAAACTTCATGAAATTTATTGCAGCCGAGTTGCGCGAATACATGGCAAAGTTCGGTTTCAGAACAATTGATGAAATGTGCGGACATACAGAGATTCTTGGCATAAAAGAAAAGAGTGCCTTCCAGAGGGCAAACCTTGTTGACATGAGCCGCATTATCGGTTGGAGTGCATCTTCTGGCGAAGAAAAAACTCACTTTGACCCGGCAGATGTTTACGACTTTGAACTCGAAAAAACAGTTGATGTTTCAAAACTTCTTAAATCTTTTGAAAAGACAAAGAAGGCAAAGAAAGGAACATTTGACATTTGCGTTTCTTCTACAGACCGCACTGTCGGAACAATCCTTGGAAGCGAGATTCAAAAGACATTCGGATCTTCCCTTGAAGAAGATTCTTATACCGTAAACTGCACGGGTGGCGGCGGACAGAGTTTTGGCGCATTTATTCCGAAGGGTCTTACGATGAGACTTTCAGGTGATGCAAACGACTATCTTGGAAAGGGGCTTTCAGGCGGAAAAATCGTCGTCACTCTTCCAAAGAATGCAGAATACAAAGCCGAAGAAAATATCATCATAGGAAACGTTGCTCTGTTTGGTGCAACAAGCGGCCAGGCATTTATAAACGGAATTGCAGGAGAAAGATTCTGCGTACGTAATTCCGGGGCGACTGTTGTTGCAGAAGGATGCGGTGACCACGGACTTGAGTATATGACCGGCGGTGTTGCGGTAATTCTTGGACAGACAGGACGTAATCTTGCAGCCGGAATGAGCGGCGGTGTTGCCTACGTTCTGGACATGAATCACGATTTGTACCTGCGCCTTAACAAGCAGCTTGTAACAATGAGTGAAGTCAGCGACACCCACGATGTTGAACTTCTTAAGGGACTTGTGGAAAAGCATGTTGCAGAAACCGGCAGTGCTCTGGGAAAGCGCATACTTGCCGACTTTGGCACATACATAACACACTTTAAGAAAATTATTCCGAATGACTACAGCAAGATGCTCAGTCTTATTGCCGACGGTGAAAGCCGCGGTCTTGAACATGACGATGCTGTTCTTGATGCATTCAAAAAGTTTACTGCCTGAATTGTGCTGAATGCATAAACTGTTAATTAAGCCCGGTTGTCTTTTTAGGCGGCCGGGCTTTTTTTACTGACAGAAATTTATTTAAATAACAGCCCTCCTGGTCGGCCGGTGAAATCGAAAACCGGGCCATAAGGCCCTTGATGTGATTTTTGTATGGAAACTATCAAATGTCGCTTCGCGACGCTAAAAATCAAATCATTTCCGCTTCCCCCGTCCTCCCGCGCGGGCAATTATTGCAAAAAGTACCTATCATTCAATAAGCCTCAGAACTAACAGCTCTCCAAGTCGGCTAGTTTCAAAGTAACAGACTTACTTTGAAGCACAAAAAAAACTTCCCGGCACGAACAGTCTGCTCATACCAGGAAGTACCCGTAAGGGTTATATACGACGAAAGCCTGTAAGGGTTGACTTTCGAAGTTACCTGTTATTACAGATTTGTGTATCCCATAAGATATTCATCAATCTGTCTTGCGCACTCACGGCCTTCTGCAATTGCCCAAACAACCAGTGACTGTCCGCGGTGCATGTCTCCTGCAACAAATACTTTTTCCTTGCTTGTAGCATAGTCATCGCTTTTTGAAGTTGCCACAACATTGCGCGGTGTAAGATCTGTTCCGAATGCTTTTGCCGTGTAGTCTTCACAACCGGTAAATCCTGCTGCAATCAGAATCATGTCTGCCGGAAGTTCTTTTTCGCTTCCTTCTATTTCACAGAGTTTTCTCTGGCCGTCAATATTTTTGAATTCAACCTGAACAGTTTTTATTCCGCAGACAGAACCGTCTTTTGTGTAGATTTCTTTTATTGTTGTTTTATAAACACGCGGGTCGTGGCCTTCTGTTTTTATTACTTCCTGCTGGCCGTAGTCTGTTTTGAGGACTTTTGGCCACTGCGGCCACGGATTATTTGCTGCACGTTCTGCCGGTGGCTGGGGCATCATTTCAAGTGCTGTAACGCTTGCTGCCCCGAGTCTTACGCATGTTCCCGTACAGTCGTTTCCTGTATCACCGCCGCCAACTATAATTACATGCTTTCCTTTCGGGTCAAGGAATTTTTTGTCTGCAAAATTTGAATTCAAAAGAGACTGCGTTACGCTTTTAAGAAAGTCAACTGCCGGTAAAATTCCTGCTGACTCTTCGCCTGCGACATTCAGTCTTCTGGCCTGTTTTGCACCGCAGCACAAAGCAACTGCATCGTAGTCTGCAACAAGCTGTGAGGCATCAATTGTTTTGCCAACATCTGCGCCTGTTACAAAAGTTACGCCTTCGGCCTTCATTAAGTTTACGCGGCGTTCAACAATTTTTTTGTCCAGCTTCATGTTTGGAATACCGTACATGAGCAAACCACCGGCTCTGTCATCTCGTTCGTAAACTGTTACTGAATGTCCTCGGCGGTTAAGAAGGTCTGCTACAGCAAGGCCTGCAGGTCCCGATCCAACGACAGCAATTTTTTTGCCGCTGCGTACCTTTGGAATCTGGGGCTTCATGTAGCCTGACTCAAATGCTTTTTCTATAATATAAAGTTCGTTGTCGTGAATTGTAACCGCGTCCTTTATGTCTCCTCCGTTACCGCAGTTGCAGGCTTTTTCGCACAGTGCCGGGCAAACGCGTCCTGTAAATTCAGGAAAGCTGGATGTTTTCAAAAGACGCCAGGCAGCCATGTCATACTGGCCTTTGTAAAGTGCATCGTTCCATTCCGGAATAAAATTGTGCAACGGACAACCTGTTACCATTCCTCCAAGACGGATTGCACTCTGGCACATAGGCACACCGCAGTTCATACAGCGCGCGGCCTGTTCACGGCGTTCCTTGTCATTAAGATGATTGTGAAATTCCTTAAAGTTTTTGATGCGCTCGCTAGGTTCAATCCATGAATCTTCAACACGCTTGTACAACATAAAACCGTCTGCTTTTCCCATAATAACCCCTTACATTTAAAATTAGGAATAAAAAAAGAGGCCGCAGACAAATACACATGGTTTTCCCATATATATTCATCTGCGACCTCTCTGTCGGATTTTTATAGTATAGCAGATTTGACTAAGTTTTGCAACTGTTCCAGGCTTTTCTCGTGATGCTACAATGGAAAAATATTTTTTGTTGTGCTAATATTGTGCGGTTTACAGGAAAAAGATGGACACTTCAAAAAATACAATTGATTCAAAAAAAATCATTTATTCATTTTGTGTAATTGCTGCCGGAATTCTCTGGGGAACAATGAGCATTAACGGATGAACAGTACGACAGGATGATGATTCTGGGGCACAGACCGGAAGTTCTTTTGTCATATAAAGAAACACCTGGAGCGATAAAAACAATTAACGGCTGGATTGACAAAGGGCATGATGTAAAAATAATTACAGGACGGCCGTTCGACTCTTATGACGCGTCCCGAAAATGGCTTAATCAGCATGGACTAGAAAGGGTAGGATTATACTGTCTGAATAAATACGGCAGGGATTTTATAAAAGGCGCAAGTTTTAATCTTGAGCTTGAAGATTTCTATAAAATGCGCTTTGACTTTGCGGTGGAAGATTCTCCGGCCGCGTTTAAATTTTTTGAACATCTGCCAGAGCTAAAGGTTATGGTTTTTGACAGGCCGTGGAACCAGAACCAAACCTTTCCAAACCGAAACTATAAAAGATGTTCCGGCTGGAATATCATAGATTCTATGGTGGAATAAAAATTTATTCTAGCCGCCGCTCATAAGACGAATCCATTCGTTGCGGTTTCTTACGCCGCATTTTTCGTAGATATGCTGTATGTGGGTTGCAACCGTGCTTACCGCAATGAACAGGGTTTCTGCAATCTCCTTGTTGCTGTGGTTTTCGTACAGAAGCTCTGAAATTTCTATTTCACGTTTTGAAAGGTTAAAGGTTTTGTAATATTCGTGCCGCTTTTCTTTCTGGGAAATATGATTTTTTTCCGGACAAAATTCTTTCCGGCACAGGAAAAGAACTCTTGGAAGGCACAGGCTAAGTAAGGCACGAACAGGAGCTTGCAAAATCCGAAGAGAAGAAGTAGGCGAGTGAATTTAACAAGTTTGTCGAATATATATAGCAAATTGATGTTTAAGAGCGCTTTTATACCGAAAAGTTAAAATATAAAATAAAGGTTAAAATATAATTGACAATATATAATATAATTTGTATATTTATAATATGAATAAATTCGATGATATAATTTATGAAGATGACCATTTTACAGATGATGATTACATATTTCTGAATCCATCTCGGCAGTTTCAGGAACACTTAAACGAAATTATGCAGCTATGTGATTGGCGTGCAATAGACTTGATGAATATTTTAAGTGTCTCAAAATCTACTTGCAATAATATTCTTGGAAATGATTCCATGACTAACAGCAAGCCCACTCCAATTCATAAAACAGATTTGATTACTTTATTGATGTGCATACAGCAAAAAAAAATAAAGTACACTCATTCATTATTAGTTTTTTATCTGTTTTCAATTTTATGTCCTGGAATGCCTGTAACCCTTGACTTTGAACCATTTAAAAAATTGTCTGTTTTGGAAAAAGACTTACCTCCTGATTTACTTCTACAAAATCTAAATTGCCTTTGTCCAGATACAATCAGAAGTTTTAACAGATTTATTGAATGGCGCTTGAATAAGCCTGATGTCACAATTACAGAATATTACGGTCATCCAGAATTGAATGAATATATACAACTAGAATTTGACGATAATGAACCAATGGAAACTGAAATAAAAAAATCCTTGGAATATTCCGAAAAATTCATTCCTTTATATTTGGACTGGTATGTTTCAAAGATTTGCAAATGGTGCAGATAAGTCATTTTGCAGGATAATAATATATGAGTAGAATTTGTTGGATTTGTAAAAATTCAGAAGACTTTTTTCTAAAACAAAAAGAAAGCCTGCTGGAAAATATTAAAAAAGAGCTGAATGACTGTGCAGATTTTAAATCAAAAATTGTTGATGTTACAAAAGAAAAACTTGGCTTTTCTGATAAAGCTAAAGAGTCGGTAAAAAAGATAAAATCAGAATATTTGACAATGACTTTAAATGCTGTTTTGGAAAACAAGGATAGTTTTATAAAACTTGAGCCAGCTTTAGAGATATTAATTGATTATTTTTCAAAATATTGGACTTGGGGATGTACTTCGAATCTGAAAACTGTTTCGGATGTAATGGAAAAATTTTTGCAAGAACCTGTTGAATCAAGGTATTCCCGTGAATTATCACAAAATGAAAGCAAGGAAAAACAGCTTTTAGAAAAAAAAGAGGTTCTTGAAAATATAACTACATTTTTTATTGAAAAAGAAATTACACCGTATTTCCTTGATGATGAATTTTCAAAATTAGGACGAGAGCCTGAATCTTATGACAGATTTTATTCTTCAAATAAAAATGTGATAGGAAATGAACCTAATAAACTGTCATTTTCTTACCAACAGCTTGGATTTAGTTTCAAGAAAAAGATTTTTATTTGTCCTATATGCCTGTCATTGTTTGCAGAAGCTGCAAATTCATCCTTTGAAATACGAGAAGCACAAAGAAAAGCATTACACGATACTCAAGACTGGGATGATGATGATTGGGATGACGAAGATTTTTAAGCAAATTGAAAAATGTTTTAATTTGTTATCCAGAAAATCATAAGAATAAAGTAACTATATTTACAAATCATTCTATTATACCGCAAAGTGTGTTATAATTTTTCTGTAGGAATCTGCTTATGTCAAATCAAGAACAAAACCAAATCCGATATACGGTCGCATGTGTGAATGAATTTGCGCGTGCTAAGTCGCTTTCAAAAACTCAGGCATTTTTGTATCTGCTGGAGCACAAGGCATTGGATTTTCTTACGGAATTTTATGATGTTGAGCATACGCTTTCTTTTGATGACGCGGTTTCTGATATGACAATGATTTGCCAGAAAAACTGAGGCAAGATTCAATGATGATTTGGCTCTGCTTTTCAGGCAGTTTTCTGACGGGCTTATTTCTGTTGAAACTTTTGGTAAATGAAATGGAATTCAAGAAATTGACAGACCAGTATTCGTTTCATACGGAAAAAGCGTTGTCATATCTTTTAAAAATTGGAGTTGAAAATGTCTAGGCAGGAACAACTGATTGAATATATCACGGATGACAT
>OQVL01001724.1_pt1 | contig 13219 bp, 11 predicted proteins | sample 1691501 | NCBI WGS metagenome assembly OQVL01 (sample SAMN03418253, study PRJEB22391) | human gut metagenome | biome: human-gut; feature: organic feature; material: feces | host: Homo sapiens | place: Tanzania | collected 2013-01
AACAGAGTGCGATAAACACGTGTGAAACAGTTACCCTGGACGCGGGGCTGTATCGTGCGGAATTGCGTGGGGGCAGTGGCGGATTGCCCAGCAAATGCGAGGGCGCACGGGCAACATTGGGATTTATAAATACATCAGTCTTTAAACTGGACGCGTCCACAACAATATCGGTTTTTCGTGGTGGCGACGGCAGTAACAGCGGCACGGTAAACCAGCACCAGGTAACGGGTGGTGGTGCGTCGGGTGTGGACAGTGTAATCGTCCTGCCCACGCGAACAATCCGTGCAACCGGTGGCGCGGGCTGCGCAGATGCATTGCTTTGTGGGATGGTTGTAGTATCCGCACGGACAGGGGTTCATCGATGCAACGAGCATGAACCCTGCGGGATAGTCCACGGTGTACTTTGCGCGCGAGATGGTGATATGGCGGTCTTCGAGCGGCTGGCGCATCACTTCGAGCACCTGACGGCTGAATTCCGGAAACTCGTCGAGGAAGAGGATTCCGTTGTGGGCAAGGCTGATTTCGCCGGGTGTGGGATAGGAGCCTCCGCCAACGAGAGCCACCGGAGAGATGGTGTGGTGGGGTGAGCGGAAAGGACGTTGAGTCATTAGCATCGACCCTTGTTTCAGTTTGCCTGCAACGGAGTGTATTTTGGTGGTTTCGAGGGCTTCCTGCAACGTCAGCGGCGGAAGTATCGACGGCAGACGTTTTGCCATCATCGACTTTCCCGAGCCGGGTGATCCTATGAGCAGTATGTTGTGGCCGCCCGCGCACGCCACTTCGAAGGCGCGTTTCACGATTTCCTGCCCCTTGACTTCCGAGAAGTCGAAGTCGAAATGGTCCACTTGGCGGCGAAACATCTCGCGCGTGTCTACCACGGTGGGCTGAAGGTCGTAGGTGTTGTTGAAGAAGCCGATTACCTCAAGGATGTTGTCGGCGCCATAGACGTTGAGGTTGTTGACCACGGCGGCCTCCATCACGTTGGCTTTGGGCACGATGATGCCGTCGAGTCCGTGTTCGCGGGCCTTTATTGCCATCGGTAGCACGCCTTTGATGGGTTGCAGCGAGCCGTCAAGGCTCAGTTCGCCCATTAGCATGAAGCGCTCCAGGCGGTCGGCTGTCACCTTTTCATCGGCGGCAAGCACCGCGATGGCAAGCGGAAGGTCGTAGGCCGACCCTTCTTTTTTCACGTCGGCGGGCGACATGTTGACCACCACCTTGCGGCGCGGAAACTCGATGCCGCACATCTTCACGGCTGAGAGGATGCGTTGGTAGCTCTCCTTTACGGCGGTGTCGGGGAGTCCGACAATGCAGAATCCGAATCCTTGTTCCACCGACACTTCTATCTTTATCATCAGGGCGTCGATGCCTTGCACGGCGGCTCCGTTGGTCTTGGTAAACATCTGTGTTATTTGATTTTTTTCTTGTTCAGGACGTCGCGCAGTTTATCAAACTGTGTGCCGCGGTAGATTTGTGTGCCGGTAGAGTCGGCGACGATGAAATATGGCGAACCCTTGACGTTGAGGTCTACGATGGTCTTGTCGACAACGCCGCCGATGGCTTTGTAGTGACCCCATTTCACGGAATCTCCATCAATGGTGCGGCGCCAGTCAAGTGTGTCGGAGTCAAGACAGATGTCGACCATTTGCAGGCGGCTGCCACGACACAGTGTCTTCAGCGAGTTGACCGTTGTCTGGCGGTCGCTGTCTTCGTTGCGCCAGAAAAACAGAATGGTCGCCGGATGGTCGTAAGTGCGCACAATCACCAGCGAATCCTGGTCGTTGCGCAGTTTCAGCGAGGCCACTTTTTTCGATGTCAGGTCGCCGCTGTTTAAAAATTGCGAATACAGCGACAGCAACTGCTCCGGTTTGGCTGTCTTGTCGATTTTCTTCAGCAACGCCTGTGCGTTGGGGCTGGAAATGTCGGAATAGTCGCACGTGAGCAGCAGCGTGCTTACCACATTTTTCGGATTCTTGTCTATATAGTCGGCTATCGCCTTGTCTGTGCGGTCGTTGCGCATCGCCTTGAAGTCGGCGGCATGTGCCCGGATAAAGTCGTTCCACTGCTCATTGATGTCCGAGCCCGTCACCTTCAGGTTGTAGCGGTCGGCTATTGAGCCTTCAATCTTTATGTGGTCGCTGCCTTCCACAGCAAGGTGGGCAATCAGTTGCATCTGCGCGCTGTAGAGATAGACCACCGACAGGTTGGATGCCTTGCCGTCCACTTTAAACTCGCCGTTGACTGCCGGCACCCATTGCGATACGATTGAGTCGCCTGCCTGGTATACGATGCGCAGATTCTGTGTGCCAGCATCGGTCAGTTTGCCCTCGATGCTGAACGCGCTGTTGCCGCATGCCGTGCATACGGCAGCCGCTATGACGGCAAACAGCAGATATATCGTTTTTCTCATTGTAAAAATCATTTTCCTATAAGTTTTTTCAGTCGGTGGTGGAGCGCCTTTTCTTTCTTGTATTGTTGCAGCATCCCGATGGCAACGGAGCGCATCTTTTCCTCATCGAGTCCAGCCACGCGGGCATAAGCCTCGGCGAAGCGCACCGTCTCATGCTCGCTTTGGATGTTGATGCTGCGGAAGTTGCGGTAGAGCCGTGCAGTGTCGTGCACGCCAAACTGCATCCGGTTGATGTCGACAAGCACAAACTCGAATCCGCCGTCTTTGTCGCGGCGATAGAGGATGTTGCCCTGCGAGAAGTCCTTGTGGTAAACGCCTTTTTGGTGGAGTGTCAGTGTGAAGCGGGCAAGCGATTCGAGCATCGCGCCCGAGTCGCTCATTTTGTGTTCCCATCCGCCAACAACGTCTCCTTCCCAGTAGCGGCACACGTAGTAGCTGCGGCGGAGCAGACCGCCGGCGCGCTCCTCGATGTAGGCTATGGGCTCCGGAGTGCCGATGCCGAGCTTGCCGAGCGTCATCGCGTTGTCATACGACCGGCGCGCCTTGCCCTTTCTGAAGAAAGTGTAGGCAATGCGGTTTGCCAGCGACGGAACTCTGAATTCCTTCACCGTAAGGTCGATGCCACCGATGGTGGCGCGATAGATGCGGTTGCGTCCCTGAAAAATCTTTGTGCCGCACACGGCTATTGTCTCCGGGATTGACGACAACTCCTTGCGCAGATGCTCGAATTCCGGGTTTATTACTGTTTTTATCATTGGCACAGGCGGTTAGAAACTGTCGAAATGCAGGGGCAGGAGGTCTGCTACCCGGTCTACAACATAAATGCCGTCATCGCCGTAGAGATAAATCTTAACCGGTTGCTTGCCGAGGGTCTCATACTCAAGGATAGACTGGCGGCAAGCGCCGCAGGGCGACACGGGGCAGCTCGTAAACTTTCCGTCTTTTTTGGCGGCGATGGCGAGTTTCTCAAACTTGGCTTCCGGATATTTTGAATGCGCGTAGTATACGGTGGTGCGCTCGGCGCACGTGCCCGAAGGGAAAGCGGCGTTCTCCTGGTTGGAGCCGCCAACAATCTTGCCGTTCGACAGCAGCACCGCGGCGCCTACATGAAATTTGCTGTAGGGCGCATACGAATTTTCGGTCATAGCCTTTGCCTTGTCAACTAAAATTTTGTCCTCTTCAACGAGTTCATCATACTGATAAACCCGCACGTTGGTAGTGATCTTTAATTCTTTCATATCAATGAAGACTCGTTTATGCAAATGTAAGAAATATTTTTTATAAACGGACATCATCAATGTCAAAATGCGGAGACGCGCCGCTGTCTTGGCTTTTTTAACGGCTCAAAAAAAACAGCGGCGCGGCAATGCGTTTGTGTCCTTCTGTGTCTGTCGGGTTTGTCAGAATTCGTAGCCCAGACGGAAGCCTATGTTGGTCTGGAAGTAGTCATTGTCGCCGATGTCTAATTGAACACTGTACTCGACGCCGGCGGTTAGCGAGTGGTTGTTTTTAAGCGCGAGGCGCATGCCGAGCACAAGACTGTCGTATGAGCCGTGAATCTTGCCGAAGCCGTAGCCATAGCGTCCGCAGACAAACGGGGTGGTGCGGCGGTTGAGAAAATTGCATCGCAGCTCGCCGAATATCGGTACAACAAGGCGTGTCGTTCCGTCGCAGAAAAACGAGTTAAACCCGATGCCGCCGCCAAAATAAAGATGGTTGTTGAATTGGAATCCATGCGACGTGGAGAAGCCGAGACTGTTGCCCGTATCTGTGTCTGAGGGATAAATCGTAAACAGATAATTGACGTCGTAAAAAGCTTTGTAGCCGCGCATCGTCAGCTTGCTGCGCACGGCGTCGGTGTTTGTCGGCGACAGTTGTGCGTTGGCGGCAAGTGCCAGCATCGCTATTGTGATAAAAGCCAGGAATCGTCTCATAATTTTTGTGCTTAAAATTCATAACCCAATTTAAATCCGAGATTGTCGTTGACAAAGTCGGTGTGGTCTGCCGAACCGTCGCCCAATTGGTTGTCATACTGGCACAGCAGGTAGATTGCATGGTGCTTCGGAAGTGAGTAGCGCACTCCCACTTGGAATGCGACATACGCACCGCGGATATCGCCGATGCCGTAGCCAAACCTGACATCACCAAAAGGTGTAAACTTTTTGTCGTTTAACACATTTATTCTGAGTTCGCCGAAAACGGGAACCGTCAGATAGGTGTTGCCGCCGCTACGGTACAATTGGAAATCGGTGCCGCCGCCAAGAAACACGAAATTGTTGAATTGGAAGCCTGCCGACGCGCCGATGCTCCACTTGTCGGGGTCGTAGACGCCGCATAGGAAGCCTTCTTTGTCGGGCAACCCCCATTGGTAGCCTGCCTCGAACAGCATTTTATATCCGCGCATGGTGCGGCGGTTCTGATAGCGTAAAATCAGTTCTGAGTCGTCGTTCTGCTCCGCCACGGTCGTTTCCTGAGCATATCCGCAAATCGCAGTCGCGAATATGAAAATCATAAAAAATAGTGTCTTTTTCATATCTGTGGTTTGTTAAAATTCAAAACCCAGTTTTATGCCAAGCGACCTGGCGAACCACGAAATTCCATCGTCTTGGTCGTTGATAAATGACTCGACATCAAAATGGTCGCTCATTATCAGCGACAGAGATACTGCATGCCTTTGTGCAACCTTCAGTCTTACTCCGCATATCGCGGAATAGTAGACTCCGCCCCATTCGCCGACAACCGTGCCTAAACGAGCTTGAAGAAACGGCATAACTCGCTTGTTGTTAAGCAAATTGATGCTGATTCCTGCAAAGATTGGCATCATGGTTTTCTTTCCGTCGATGTATCGAAGCAATCCCAATCCTCCGCCTAAAAAGAAGAAGTTGTTGAATTGGTAGCCTTGTGTTGTCGAAATCATAAAATTATTGCAGTGCGGATAGCCGGTCTTTTCGGAAACGATATTTAAGATGTTCTTTTTAACATCTTCTTCGTTCAAAGAAACCGCCGCTTTGGGGGCCACAGGAGCAGTTTGAGCCACAGGAGCCGGAGCCGCCGCGGTTTCCACCGCCGGGGCTACTTGCGCCACAGGAGCCGCCGCTTGCACAGGGGCCGTGCCGTTTTCCGTATTGGCGTTAGCCATGGCATACTTAATAATGGAGCGAATCGTCGGGTAGTCTTTCAACTGCACGCCTTCTTGTTTGGCGATATGGTACGTCTCGCGCATAATGGCAAACAATTCGGCTTGTTTGACGGTATCAATGCCCAAATCGGCTTCCATATCTAAATCCAAATCCAACATATCTTGCGGATAGCCGGTCTTTTCGGAAACGATATTTAAGATGTTCTTTTTCACATCTTCTTCGTTCAAAGAAACCGCCGCTTTGGGGGCTACTTGAGCCACAGGAGCCGCCGCAGGGGCAGTTTCCACCGCCGGGGCTACTTGAGCCGCAGGGGCCGCCGCCTGTACAGGGGCCGCATGGTGCATGGTTTTCACTTTATCTACAAACGCTTGCGAGCCTTCCATCACTAAAGAGGGTTTTACGCCGTGTTTATAGTTATCTTTCACGCGCAACGTGTTTTGCACCACTTCCAACACCGGGTTTTGCTGGCCGGAAATTTCTTTCAGCCACGCATCGTGGCGGGCCGCATCAATAATGCGGGGTTCGTTTACATCCCACACTTTTTCTAACAGCGTCATGCCCAGCTGGGAGCCGAAACCGGCCGCCAAGCGCAACGCATATTTGAAGTTATAGTGGCCGCCTTTGCTAAGCGTAATGCCTTCCAGTTCGGGGTCGGCTTCCTTAAAGTTGGCAATCGGCGGTACGAGGCCCGTATTCAAGCAGTGTACGGCAATAGCGTCTTCCAAACCGGCACCCATGGAATGGCCCGTAAAACCTTTGGTATTGCTGACAATTACCTTGCTTACATCCGCCCCGAAGGTGGATTTAAGCGCATAGGCTTCCGCACTGGCAGAGCCGCCGCGCGCAGGCGTGTAGGTTTCGTGAGAGATAAACACCAACTGTTTGGCAATATCCGCACGGGAAACACCGCTCTTGCGTTCGCCTTCGCTAACCAGGTCGTTCATCACTTGCGCCACATGGCCCACATCCAAGCGGGTGACGTGGAAACCGCTGTTGCGGATTTCGGCCGCCAACACTTTGGCCAACGGTTTCATACCGCGTTTGGCCACTTCGCCGGCTTCTTCCACCACCAAAGAGACCGCACCCATCCCCACAATCATACCGTTGCGGCGGCGGTCAAACGGCAAGGCGGCTTTCGTCACGTCGGCTTCCGTGGTAGCGGCGCCGGAGGCTAAGAAAGCGGTTAAAATCCATTCGGACACATTATCATTGGTAATATCGTCCGCGCTGATGACAATAACTCTCTTGGCGCGGCCCAATTTAATCCAGTCCTGCGCCACGGCAATAGCCTGCGCAGTGGAGGCACAAGCCGCACTCATGGAAGTAGCCGGCCCGCGGGCACGAATCCACTGGCAGAAATGAGAGTGGGCAATAATAATGGTTTTTAAGATAAATTCAGACGTAAAAGCCATGGGTTCCACTTCTTTATCTTTGAAGTTTTCGTTATACCAGGCTTCAATTTCCGCCTTGAGGGCGGGGTCCGTAATTTGGGCAATAAATTTATCGCAGAACGCGCGCACTTCTTTAGCGGTTTTGTTGTTGAGCAGCCCCGCCACACGTTTGGACAAATCGCCCATCATGCTGTTGGCCACCGGGAAAGCAGAGGTAAAAATAACCCCGGTATCGTCAATCATATCGGCAGGCAGGCCCCAGCGGTCCGGCAGATAACCGCCCGTAGAGGTAGGTTTATAATACAGCACCAGCGGGATGCCCGCATCTTTAAGGGCTAAAATACCGGCGGCAATAGCCAACTGGAAGGAGCGGTCCATAGAGCGCACCCATTTGGCAGGCAGGCCAAATTCTTTTTCCGCATCAAACGCACCGCCGCGCGCCGCCAATTTAATGGCTTGGCTGGGAGAGGTTAAGCGTTCAAAACGGTGGTTGCCGTCTTTGGATTTAATCACAAATTCTACATGTTTATCAATTTGTTTTTGTTGGATTTCCGCAGACACCGGCTCAATTAAGTTGCGGCCGGACAAAATTTCGTCCAACACGCCGTCGCGGAAAATGCGGTCCCAGCTGCCGGGGCCGCCGGCGGCAATACCGCTGATGACAATGTCTTTATCACAGCAGTTTTTGGCTTCGGCCAAGGCCGGAGCGGCCGCCGCGCAAGAAGCCGTGCAAGAAGAAGCACCCAATTCTTTTTCAACAGGGGTTGCCGTTCCGGTCACCCAGTTTACAAAAGCCGGGTTAAAGGTGGAGTGGTTGCCGTACATATCGGTACCGGCCCAATCCAAGTGAATACCGGAAGAAATCAAATTGGCGAACAAGTCGTTAAATTCGCTAATGCCGCCTTTTTTGGGGTGGTTGGAAGCCAACACTTTAATATCTTTTTTATCCGATAACGTATTGGCGGCCAGGGCGGAAAGCACCCGCTTCGGGCCACATTCCACAAACAAGCGCACGCCGGAATCGTAAGTGGTTTTAAGCTGTTTAATCCATTCCACCGAGTGAGAAATCTGCGTCACCATTAAATCTTTAATTTTTTCCGGGTCGGACGGATAAAACTCCGCCGTCACGTTGGTAGTAATAGGCATGGTGGGCGCATGGAAAGTAAGCGTATCCAAGAAGGCGCGGTACTGCGGCATAGCCGGGCGCACAATGGCAGAGTGGAACGCATGGGAAACCGGGATTTGCACCGCCTGGATACCCATATCGTTAAACATCTTAATTGCATCATCAATAGATTTGCTGGCACCCGCAATTACCGTTTGCGTGGGGCAGTTTTTGTTGGCTACAGCTACATAACCGTTAATGCGGGCCAATTCCGGCTCCACCCGTTCCACAGGCGCGGCGATAGAGGCCATTTTGCCGTTGTCTTCCACTTTAATTTCAGACATTACTTTCCCGCGCGTGCAGACGGCTTTTAAGCCGTTTTCAAAATCAAAAATACCGGCGGCCACCGCGGCGGCGTATTCGCCCAAGCTATGCCCCATGACTACATCCGGCTTAATGCCAAAGGAGGAGAGCAAGCGCATCATGGCAATATCGGCCGTCAATACGGCGGGTTGGGTCATTTCCGTCTTTTTAATAGCGGCTTCGCGCTGGGCAATTTGTTCTTTGCTTTCGCCCGGTTTGCTCCACAAGGTTTCCGTCAACGTTTGGCCGATAATGTGGGTTAACAAGCGGTCGGCTTCGTCAAAGGTATCTTGCACTACTTTATATTTGGCGGCCAGGTCTTTCATCATATCCACATATTGGGAGCCTTGGCCCGGGAACATAAAGCACACTTTGGGTTTAATTTCGGTAGGGGTAAACGGATAAATACCTTTCATTCTAAGGTATAAAGATTCTTTTTCCCATACGTCTTGCGTGGCAGAGATTTTTTTGAAAAATTCAATTTTTTCTTTTAATTTTTCGGGGGTTTCCACGTTAATCGTTACGGCAAATCTTTGCGGTTTGGCAATGTGGTTTTTATAAGAAATGCTGGGCAAGTAGGCCGGGTCATACTGAATGGCCATAACGGCTTTGTCCAAAATGTCCGAAAGTTCCTGTTTGGTGGGGGCGGAGAAGGTTAAAACGTCGCCTTGAATTTTTTCGCCCGGCACATGCAGGGTGTAAGAATTACTGCTGGTCATATTTACTTGCTCCTGTTTAGTAGGGGTTGCACCGGCCGCACAAACTTCGGGTTGCGCGGGTTGAATTAAAGAATCGTTCATTTCTTCCATAGCCACATGGAAGTTCGTTCCTCCGAAGCCGAACGCGGAAACATTGGCGCGGCGGATTTTGCCCGCAGGCCATTCTTGCGTTTTGGTAATTACGCGGAAAGGGCAGGTGGCCCAATCCACAATCGGGTTCGGGGTTTCAAAATTGATAGACGGCGGCAACACCTTATTATATAAAGCTAACGAGGTTTTAATTAATGCCGCAATACCGGCCGCCGCTTTGGCATGGCCGATTTGGCTTTTTACACTGCCCAAACCAATCGTGCCCGGTTTGGCATACGGGGCGAAAATTTCGTTTAAGGCGTTCAGCTCCGTGGCGTCCCCCACGCGGGTACCCGTACCGTGGGCTTCCAATAAACCCACGTCGCCGGGGTTATAGTCCACTTGTTCAAAGGCTTTTTCTACGGCTAATTTTTGGCCTTTGGGGTTGGGGGCGGTAATGCCTTTGCCTTTACCGTCGGAAGAAGCACCCACGGCGCGGATAACGGCATAAATGCGGTCGCCGTCTTTTACGGCATCGGACAGGCGTTTCAAAATAACCATACCGGCGCCTTCCGCCATAACGAAACCGTTGGCGCGGGCATCAAACGGATAAGAGCCCGTTTCCGACAGCGCACCGATTTTGCAGAATTTGATAAACGCGGACGGGGACATCATCTGGTCCACACCGCCGGCAATCGCCATATCAAAATTGCCCATGCGCAGCCCGTTGACGGCTTGGTCAATAGCGGCCAAAGAGGTGGCGCAAGCGGCGTCCACCGCAAAGTTGGTACCGTGCAAATCAAACACGTTGGCTACACGGCCCGGGATGACGTTGGCCAATTCGCCCGGCATGGAGTCTTCGTTAATCGGGGTGAAATGTTCCCGCACGCCTTCGTCCATTTCGTCAATCATTTTTTGGGCGTCCGCCGGGGCTAAATGTTTGTAAGTGGGAGTATTTTTCAAAATTTCATACAAGAACGGGCGGTTCAGGCGGGTGTTGGACATTTCGTTCTTCATACCGCCCATAGAGTTGCCGATAATGACCGCCGTGCGGTTATGGTCATAGGCTTTTTTATCATAGCCGGCATCTTCCAACGCCATGCGGGTAGTTTCTATGGCCAGGTGTTGCACGGTATCCATCTGCTTGGCAATTTGCGGAGGAATACGATATTTAATGGAATTAAATTTGAAAGACTGGGGAATAAAACCGCCGATTTTGGAATACGTCTTGTCTTCGGCTTTGTGGTCAGGGCTGTAAAAAAGGTTATAGTCCCAGTAGGACTTGGGAATTTCGGTAATGCAGTTTTTACCTTCTTGAATGTTCGTCCAGAATTCGTCTTTGTTCAACGCTCCGGGCATAATGGCGCCTATGCCTACAATGGCGATAGGTTCTAATTTTTTATTTTTCATTTGGTCTCCTAATCAATGGTTCCCACAAAATACTATATAGGTATATGATATTAAATTTTGGGGGTCCAAAACAAATTAAGAGCCGTTTTTTGCAACCGTTGTGTGGCAAAATCTAACTTGCCGTATTAAAATTTATGTTTTCAAAAGAGCAAAATGCGCGCGCGTTTTGTTGTTTTTGAGCGATTGCCCGCCTGCCAAAAAGGTTGCTTTTCCATAATAATAATGAAACGCCCCGGGCTCACGCCTGGGGTTTATTGTGAGCAGTATTTATAAAAAACCCCGCCGGGAAAGCGGGGCTTTTATAAAAACAGCGGCCGTTAGGCTTTCTTTTCTTCGTCCACTTTCATATTTTCCAATTCTTCAATCAGGCTTAACAAAGTGGGTTGCAGTTTGGTCACATATTCTTGTTCAAAGGTAGCCAAACGCTGTTCCAGGCGGGCCATTTGTTTGGCCATTTCGGCCATATTTTTTTCGTCCGCGGTGTTCATTTCTTCCAAGCGGTAATGCAAATCTTTCACCTTTTCTTTTAAGTCCGCCATTTCCAATGCGGAAGTGTTTTGCAAAGAGCTTAAAATAGAGGCACGCGGGGAAAAAGCCGACGGTTTGGAAACCGTCATCATGGTTAAATCTTCCACGGGGGAATCAAAATCCGTTTCATTCGCCAAAGCGGCGCGGTATTTTGCCGTAAACCAAAACAGCAAAACAAAGCTAACCACAAACCCGGCAGACCATAAAATTAATGTGTTTTCCATAAGTACATATATCATACCATATTTTACCGGTTGCTTTGAGTCTTTTTTATTTGCGGATTACCACAAAACAGGCCGCAAAAATAAGTGCATACAACGCAACCGAGGCGCAACTGCGCGCGAGCCCGTCAAAACCGGGCCCCCACAAAAACACCGCGCCCGCCAACAACAGGCAGGCAACCACATTGATTGGGCTAAATTTTAATTTCATACCTTATCCTATTTAATAACCGTACCCGTTTGCCCGGTTTGATAGTACACAATGCGGATTTCCACATTTTTGGCTTTGGCCAGGCGCACGGCGTCCGGGTGCAATACACTGGCCCCGTTTAAGGCCAGTTTATACATTTCGTCAAAATCCAGCACTTCATAGCGTTGTGCTTTTACATCTTTATTGGGGTCGGCCGAATAAACGCCGTCCACATCTTTGACCATTTCCACATGGTCGGCCCCCAACTGGGCGGCCAAAAATACGGCGGACACATCACTCCCCCCGCGTTTTAAGGTGGTAATTTCCTTATTTTCCCCAATGCCCTGGAACCCCGCCACAATGGGTACGTTGCCCTGTTCAATTTCGCGGGCGAGCCTATCCCCGCGCAACGTCAAAATATCGGCCCCGGTGTGCGTGCAAGTGGTAATCAGGCCGATTTGGCTGCCCGTTAAAGATACCGCCGGAACGCCCACCGCCCTTAACGCGATAGACAAAAGCGCCACGCTTACGCGCTCGCCGGTGGTAATCAGCATATCCAATTCGCGCTTTTCCGGGTTGGGGGTAATGCTGTACGCATGGTCCAAAAGCACATCCGTTAAATTGCCGTTGGCGGAAGCTACCACCACCGGGATAAACCCCGCCGCATAGCGGGCTTTAATCAAGCCGGCGGCCTGGAGCAGTTTTTCTTTATTGGCCAGCGTATTGCCGCCGAATTTCATAATACAAATATGGTGCATAAAAAAATCCTTTTTTTATTATAGCAAAGTAAAAGCCGCCCGGACGGCCGGGCTTTTTTTGGGTTAGCACCTTTACACCCGCATTTCAAAAAGTTATGATTATTTTAGCAGGAGGTTTTATGGTAAAAAAATTAGTTCTTTTACGTCACGGGCAAAGTGAATGGAATTTGGAAAACCGCTTTACCGGGTGGACGGATGTAGACTTAACCGCCAAAGGCCGGGAAGAAGCCTTTGCCGCCGGGAAACTGATGTTAAAGTCCGGCTTGGTATTTGATAAGGCGTTTACTTCTTACTTAACCCGCGCGATTAAAACCTTAAATTTAGCGTTGGAAGCCATGGACCAGTTATGGCTCCCGGTAGAAAAAACCTGGCGCTTAAATGAAAAACATTACGGCGCTTTGCAAGGCTTAAACAAGGCCGATACGGCCGCCAAATACGGTGCCGAACAGGTGCTTTTATGGCGCCGCGCCTATGACGTGCGCCCGCCCGCATTGACGGCGGACGACCCGCGCCACCCGCGTTTTGAAGCGCGCTACCGGGGTATTGCGGAAGGGGCACTGCCGGCGACGGAATCCCTGAAAGACTGCATTGGGCGGTTAATCCCGTATTGGGAAAATACCATTGTGCCCGCCTTAACGCAAAACGACCGCATTTTAATCGCCGCACACGGCAACAGCCTGCGGGGCGTTGTCAAAATACTTAAAAACATCCCGGACGACAAAATCGTGGGGCTGAATATCCCCACCGGGGCGCCCTATGTGTTTGAGTTGGACGAAGACTTAAACCTGATAAAAGATTATTATTTGGGTGACCCGGACGAAATCGCCCGCCGCGCGCAAGCGGTGGCGGACCAAGCCAAAGCCAAATAATCCGGTCATAACTTCAAATACTTCTGAAGGAACTTTCAATACAAAC
>OQVL01001727.1_pt1 | contig 13214 bp, 15 predicted proteins | sample 1691501 | NCBI WGS metagenome assembly OQVL01 (sample SAMN03418253, study PRJEB22391) | human gut metagenome | biome: human-gut; feature: organic feature; material: feces | host: Homo sapiens | place: Tanzania | collected 2013-01
TTTGAGTGGTGCCGTCACTAGTACGAGAGGACCGTGATGGACAGACCTCCGGTTTACCAGTTGTGCCGCCAGGCGCACCGCTGGGTATCTGAGTCTGGATTGGATAAGCGCTGAAAGCATCTAAGTGCGAAGCCAGCCGCAAGATGAGAACTCCATTGAGGGTCGTCAAAGACGATGACGTTGATAGGATGCAGGTGTAAAGACAGCGATGTCAAAGCCGAGCATTACTAATTGCCCGAACACTTTCTTTAAATAAGTTCATAGTTTCAACTGTATGTACAGTCTGAATGGTGCTGAAAGTTGTAATTCAACATTCAACAATCAACATTCAACATTACTTATACGTTTGCTTGTGTGCAAATACGTCATAACCCATTATCAGGTGGTTATTGCGGTGAGGTCCCACCTCTTCCCATTCCGAACAGAGAAGTTAAGCTCACTTGCGCCGATGGTACTGCAATGCAATGCGGGAGAGTAGGTAGCCGCCTTCTTTTATCAAGAGCCTCAGATTTCGAAAGATTTCTGAGGCTTTTTTCGTTTTCACGCGGATGTTTTTTTTTGTCACGCAGATTTCGCAGATTACGCAGATTTTTTCTTTGCTGCTTTTCTTTTTCCCACAGATTTCACAGATGACGCAGATTTTGGACCTGTTCGGTCTGGGATTACACAGATTTTTTTGTATCTTTGCAGCATGAATTGGACGGATAGGATACGACAGGTGAAGATTTACTGGGTGATAGCAGCGGTTTTGATTGCTGTCGCCTCTTTGCTCGTGTCTCATTTCCTGGTGCGGGATCTGGCTACGGAGGAACGGAATAGGATGGAGGTGTGGGCGGAAGCTATGCGCTCTCTCAATAAGGCAGATGAAAATACGGATCTGAGTCTCGTGCTTAAGGTGATCAATGAAAACCATAGTATCCCTGTCATCGTGCTCGATGACCAGAATCGGGCGCAAACCTTCAGAAATGTGGATATTGAGGGCAAGGATGAACAGGATTCCCTTCGCCAGGCTTCTCTTATCGGACAGCGACTGCTGGCTCAGGGCAAGAATATCAAGATCGAACTCGATGACTCTGCACATGACTATCTGCAGGTGTGCTATGATGAATCGGTGATGATCCGTCGGCTTTCTGCCTATCCCTATATACAATTAGGTGTAGTACTGCTCTTTGTGGTCATCGCCATCTTTGCCCTGCTTATTTCCAAAAAGGCGGAACAGAATAAGGTATGGGTGGGACTGTCGAAGGAAACCGCTCACCAGTTGGGAACCCCTATCTCCAGTCTGATGGCCTGGATTGAAATCCTCCGCATGAATTATCCCGATGATGAACTGATTCCTGAGATGAACCGGGATATCGAGCGGCTCCAGTTGATAGCCGACCGTTTTTCCAAGATTGGTTCGCTTCCGGAACCGGTACCAGCCAGTCTGAACGAGGTGCTGGAGCATGTCATAGCTTATATGGACCGTCGAACCTCCCGGAAGGTGCAGCTGGTGAAGGAAATGCCTTCTCATGAAGTTATCGTCAGGATGAATGCCTCCCTCTTTGAATGGGTGATAGAAAACCTCTGCAAGAATGCCGTTGATGCGATGGGAGCAGGAGGCGGACGGATTACCCTCCGTTTGATGGAAGCTTCTCATCGTGCCATCATTGAAGTAGAAGATACAGGTAAGGGAATCAGGAAGAAGGATATGAAGCATGTTTTCCGTCCCGGTTTTACGACGAAGCAGCGTGGCTGGGGACTGGGACTGTCGCTGGCGAAGCGAATCGTAGAAGAATACCATCATGGCAAGATATGGGTAAAAAGCAGCGAACCAGGCAAGGGTACAACCTTCAGAATAGAACTCAAGATGGAATCCTAGAGCCTGAAAAGCCCGAAAAAGGCGAATTATCCGAGAATAATCGGTTAATAATGAGAGATTTTAGTGATTTTTACATAAAAAATTATTTTATCTCAAAAATTATTTGTAACTTTGCAGCCCGAAACAATATAGTATATATTGAATATGTGTAACATAGATTCTTTTAAGATTGATTTGAAAGCTTTACCTCAAGGTATAACCGAAAAGGAATTTAAGCTTACCAATGAATATTTTGAGGATAACGGCACCGACCGGGGAGTGGGAACATACAAAGCGGGAACAATTGCAAAATTGAACGGCGCTATAGAAGAATCAAGAAAAATTGCTGCCGAATGTAAGCTTCAAAGCGAACTCAATGCCGAGGAACGCAGACTTGATGAAGAATTGGCGGATATATTCTTAAATGACTCCTTGCCTTACACAAGAACCTACAATAATTCCTTAGATGAAAAGGATTGGAAGCTGTTCGAGGGTGACGGTATAAATTCAACGCTGTCCGTTAATAAGGACGAACTGTTCTTCAAGAGCGGCGCAGGCGGCGGATATAGTTGTTAAGGTTATGATCTGCCTCGTCATAGGTTCCGGGTAGCTTATCATCACTATAGGTTGCGGTAACAAAATAGTCGTTGTGGGTGTAATTGGTATTTACAAGCCTTACAAAGTGCTTTTCGGATTTTTTACGGTTGTATTCTGCCCGTTCTTCCGCTGTGCGTATCTTTTCGGGAGCGGGTTTCAGCTTGAAGGAACGGCGTTCAGGTACGTTATACACTTCTATTTCGCAGACCGCTCCCGAAAGGGTCTTTTTTCTGTACCTTGTCATTTGTTATATGCGGTCAAAGTCAAATAAGCCGCTTATGTCAAATGAGCTGCCGATTTCAATTTTTGAAAAGGGCATTACATCATTTATATTCCTGAGCGCACGCATAGCCGCTTTGCGGTGCTTCTTCTCATGCCTGAGTGCAGATGTAAGGATATCTCTGTATATGGGTATAACTCTGAACTCGTTCCCGGTGGTGTATATGCCTATAAGCTCATTGGCAGCGTTCAGCTCTTCTGTAAGCTTGTCCCAGCGCTGGGTGTTCCGCTCCCTCTCAGCCTTTAAGGAAATGCGGCAGGCTTCCGCTCTCAGGGCTTCAAGAGTTATCTTGCGTTCCTTCTCGGTTTCGGGTGAATATACGTCAGCCTCTTCGACAGATACAACGTTCATACCGTATTCGTTTTTACATGAAATTTTCATGATCAGTCTCCTTTATACCTTGCGCCTGCTCCGAAAGTATGGTATAATAGGAACAGGCAATTTTTTATTGCGTTTGTGCTTCCTGCTTCGCTCGCCAAAGGTCAGCAGGAGGCACTTTTTTATTTTCGGGAGCGGCTCATTGCCGCAGGTCGGCAGGGATAGGGCGTATTCCGCAGCACTCCGCTCCCGCCTGTTCTGTTTTAAGTGTATGGGAGTCAAGATATTCCGCAAGCTTGTCCACGTTTACAAGATACTTGCACCCTGCCTTTACCGCTACGATCTCGCCCTTTATGGCAAGCTGTCTGATGAAATGCTCTGCAAGCCCGAAAAGCTTTGCGGTTTCCTTTATCGTTGCCATGTGAGGCACTCTGCGGCTCATTTCAATGGGAGCGGGTGTGCAGTTGACTGCAATATTCATTCTTTATCGCCTCCAAAAATAACGCCCTCTATGCTGCTGATCTCAAAATTTTCATAGCCGCACAGATATGTAATATGGCGAATTGCTTCATTTATTGCTTTGATGGTTTTACTGTTGTCATTATTTAAGGTGCTGAGACAGTCCTCACATATGGGAAAGCGTTGAATTTTGTTCCTGTTTTCCGCTCCCCTGTGCATTGTGAAATATACAGTAACACTTTTAAATTTTTCTTTCATTATGTGTAACTCCATTCTCTGAGGTTATACGTTCCGCTTCGATTTCTCTAATCAGGTTAAAGTAACTGGCTTTTTCAGCTTCTGAAAGTTCGGTGCGGAGATTTCGTGATATGGTAAGCTCACTCTTACCAAGCCTTAACGCTATTTCCCAAAGGCGAACATTTGCACTTTTAGCAGCCTTTCTGATGTCCTGATTTGCCAATACTGGTTTCATAAAATAGACCTCCATTTTTTTTGGTGTAGAAGATGGTGTTGTTTCTAAATAATATAATACATCAAAAAAAGCTCACTGCTTTAACAGTTTTCTGTTTTACCAAATATTCCAGTTTTGACTTTTTTCCATATGTATGGTATTATTGTAGAAGATGGTGTTGTTTCTATATATAATGATACACTAAAAAAGTGCATCTGCTTTAACAGTTTTTAAAAGAGGCTGATTTAATTAAAAGGAGGCTCCCGACAATGGCAAACATACTGAAACATAAAAACAAAGACGGCGTTATAACCTCCTACACAATACGTGTGTATCACGGCTACGATGAAGCGGGAAAGCGGCTCAGACCCTATACAATGAACTATAAGCCCGCTCCCAATATGACAGCAAGGCAGATAGAAAAGGAGCTTAACAGGCAGGCAGTCCAGTTTGAAGAGCAGATAAAGAACGGTTATGCTCTCGATAACAAACAGACCTTTGCGCAGTATGCCGATTATGTGGTATCTCTTAAAGAGCGTTCAGGGGTCAAGCATTCTGTCGTTTACTGGTATAAGTCACAGCTTGAACGCATAAATGCGGGTATAGGTCATCTGAAGCTTTCGGAGATACGCCCGCAGCACCTTAATGCCTTCTATGAACAGCTTTCCTCTAAAGGGCTGCGTGAGAACGGCACAAGAGCACGCTGTAAGGTCGATATGCGCAGGATATTAAAGGCGGAGCATATTACTCATGCTGCTTTTGTAAAGGCGGCGGGTATCTCTGAGGGCACTCTGAGAAGCTGCTGCAACGGTGAATTTGTGTCGGTGGAAACGGCGGACAAGGTTGCAAAGGCTCTGAACAGACCTATAAAGACAGTTTTCGACACAGCGGAGGATACCGCTCCCCTTTCTCAGTCCACTATATCGGGATATCACCGCTGTATATCCGCAATACTCGGTCAGGCAGAAAAGGAAATGCTTATAGCCTATAACCCTGCCTCTAAAGCCACACCGCCCAAAAAGGGCAAGCCACAGCCCAATTATTTTCAGCCGGGTGAAATAGCTGCTATTCTGGAAGCTCTGGAGCATGAGCCTATAAAGTGGCGTGTGATAATACATCTTCTTCTGATAACAGGCGCACGCAGAGGCGAGATAGCAGGGCTGAAATGGTCTGCCATAGACTGGGACAACAGCAGGATACACATAGGCGTGAACCTGCTTAACCGCACTGACATAGGCATATATGAGGACACGCCAAAGACAGAGATGTCTGACAGATATATTCAGGTGCCTGCGGAGACTATGCAGCTTCTCAGGGAATACTACAGCTACTGGACGCAGCTCCGCAGCTCCTGCGGCTCCCATTGGAATAACTTTGTTGAGATTGCTGACGGGAGCGGAAACAAAAAGAGCGTTAAGGCTGAGTATTTGTTTGTACAGACACAGGGTAATAAAATGGGGTATCCTATCCGCCCCGACAGCATAACGAGGAAATGCTCGGAGTTTTCCAAACGCTACGGGCTGCCGCATATCAATCCTCATGCCTTCCGCCATACTATGGCTTCTGTGCTGTATTTCAACGGTGCAGACAGCGTAAGCATATCAAGCAGACTCGGACACAGCAAGACAAGTACAACAAGCGATATTTACAGCCACATCATCAAGGAAGCTGACAAGCGTTCATCGGAATGTATTGCCAATGCTATACTCAGAAAAGCATAAAAAACAGCTCTCAAATTCATACGGATTTGGGAGCTGTTTTCTCTTAAAAAAATATGAATGGCGCACAAATGGCGCACAATTTCCACTTTGCAAAAAATAATAGCCGCCTGCGAATACTCGCAAACGGCTATAATACGTGGTCTGCCCGACGGGAATTGAACCCACAGCCTTCAGAGTCGGAGTCTGACGCTCTATCCAGTTGAGCTACGGACAGGAAACCATATATTATTATACCCAATAATGGCTGCCCTGTCAAGGCGAAAAATGGTTCTGTGTAAATTTTTTACCGCAAAATGAGGGGATCTGCCGACAAAACGTCACAGACAGCTCCTGAACTGAGTGGGAGTCTGACCGCAGCGCTCCTTGAACTGGCGCATAAAGCTGTATTCGCTGGAATATCCGCACCGCTCGGCTATCTCCTTTACGCTGAGGGTGGTGGATATGAGCAGGCGCTTTGCCAGCTCCAGCCTGCCGTTTATTATGTCCTGCTTTACGCCCACGCCGAATATTTTCTTGTAGGCGTGCTGGAAGCCCGAGCGGCTCATGTTCATCTCCGCCGCCATTTTGTCCACGTCGTCCGCAATGTCAGGCATGGAGTAAAGGCGGCTTCTCAGGCGGATAAAGCTGCTGCTCTTGTCCGCATATATCTGTGAGTGGCGGTTGGAGGTGCTTATGAGCCTGCCAAGCTTGAGCAGGAATATTTCCGTAAATCTGCGCTCTATCTCCTCGTGATACGGCTCGTGGGAGTAATGCTCATATGCCATCAGCCGCACAAGCTGAGACAGCTCTTCTATATTTCCAAGGTAGAAAATTTTGTCGGGGACAATGCCAAGCTCCGAAAAGCGATCCTCGTCCCCCTCCTCGAAATCGAAATATATCCAGTCATCGGTGTAAACGCTGCCCTGACCGTAATATCTGCACGGCACGGCGGGGGAAAACATGACAAAGGAATTTTCCTTGACCTTGTGCTCGGTGCCGTCTATGATGAATATGGACGGCTCCTTGATGAGCAGAAAAAGCCGACAGCCGTTTCCGCCTGGGCGGTCCATGACAAAGTTATCGCTGTGGGAATAATTATATCCTATGGAGCCTATTTTCATTCAAATGACCCCCTTGTCAAACCTTTATTGCAGGGCGGGAGGGCGCTCTTACTTCCATAGTGCCGTCCTCGGAGTAGAAAAAGACCGTCCGTCCGAAGTCAAGTCCCGTCTGCTCTGCCACAATGGGTATCTTGCTGCTTTGGAGCGCCTGCTTTACTGCCGCAACATTTCGTTCGCCAACGCTGAAAACATCTGAGTCGCCGCTGAACATCTGCGCTCCGCCTGCTATTTTTGCAGTGATGCGGCGCTTTTTTGCCCCGTAGCTGCACATTTTCCTGATAAGCTCCGCAACGCCCGTGTCGGCATATCGGCGCATATTGTCATTTTCCGTCTGAGACTCGGCGCTGCTGGGAAGCATTATGTGAGCCATTCCCGCAATTTTCGCCTTGTGGTCATAAAGGCAGATGCCAACGCAGGAGCCAAGGGCATAGGTAGCCAGCACATCGGGATATTTCACCACATTAAGATCTGCTATGCCAACGTTGACCATTACCTGCACCGCCTTTTGTGTTATAAGTTTTGTTATTGCTCCAGATATTCCGCCATACTTTTTCTCAGCTTTTCAACAGCCTTTGAATGTATCTGACAGACTCTTGATTCCGATATTTTAAGCACGTCCGCTATTTCCGAGTACCTCAGCTTTTCGTAATAATAAAGTGTTATGACCGTCCGCTCCTTGTCGCTCAGCTGTTCTATTGCCTGAGCAAGGAGCTTTCTGCGTTCCTCCAGCATAAGTCGGCGTTCAGCCTCGCTGAAACCGTCCTTTTGGTCATTCGGAGCCTCAAAGCCGCTGAACAGCAGCTCTTCAAAGGAAAGTGTATGGGAGGCAGCGGCTTTCAGCGCATAGCTGTCCAGCTTTTCCACAGTCATTCCCATATGATGCGCCAGCTCTTCCCTTGTAGGCTCACGGTCAAGCTGAGTGTAGAGCAGGGAAAAGGCATTGTCATATTCCTTTGCAAAGCGGCGCACCCCTCTGGGCACGCTGTCCATGCGGCGGATATAGTCTATTATAGCCCCCCTCACCTTGATGGAGGCATAAGTCTCAAACCGAACATTCTTTTCGGGCACAAATGACTCGGCGGCGGATATGAGCGCCAGCACCGCTTCATTTGATATATCATCCTCGTCCGTGAATCGCAGGAACATATTTCTGGTGGAGATAACAGCATACCGCACAATGTGCATACTTTGCATAACAATTTCGTTGCGCACTGCCTTGTCGCCTGTGCGGCGATAGGTGCAGAAAAGCTCCGACATATCGTCTGTACGCATATTATCCCTCCATTCCCGAAATACTTATATAAAAACATTATAGCATAACTTTTAAAATATTTCTACAGACTTTTTGGAAAAGGGCAGGTGTTGGACTTAGATATTTAAACGTTTAAATTGTTTGTTTTGCACAATACCATATATGCGGCTGAAGGCTAATATACAAATCGGATAAAATATAGATTATATGATAATTTGTATAATATACTATTAGTATTGAAACCTTTTAATTATACAAAATATAATTTAGTATAATAAACTTATGATAATACTATAAGTATAATCACTGCCTATAAAAAATACCGCAGACCTTTCGGAATGCGGTATGTATTTTACTTGAGAACATAAATGGTAACGTTCTTTGCGCCCCACTGAATGCAGTCGTTATATTCGTCCATGAACAGGTCAACGATTATGTGACCCTGTCTTACGGAATAGCCTGTGTCTGCTGCGATGGCGTAGCCGTAAACCTCGCCGTCGTCCGCAACTATGTAAAGCTCGGAACCGTAAGGGATAATGTTGGGGTCAACTGCCACATAGCCCTGGAAAACTGCCTTGCCTGTGGACATGAGCGCTCCTGGGTCTGCGGTGTATGCGCAGGACTTTCCGCTGATGGTGTCAACATACTCGGTGGGAACACCGTTTTCGTCCAGTGTGAGCCACTCGGGAACTTCAAATCTGGAAACTGCCTTTACTGCCTCAGGAGCATCTGCAAAGGCTTCCTCTGTAACTGCAATATCTTCGGAAACTGTTGTAACAGCTTCGGTTTCGGGCTGGATAGGTGCTTCGGAGGACATCTCGGGAACTACTATCTTTACCTCTGACTTGTCAGCCTTATGGGACTTGGGGCTTGACTTTGCGGAAACTGCCTGAACGCTTGCCTTTGCACCCTCTGTGGAAACAAAAGAGCCTGTGGGAGCTTCCGAGTCCTCATCATCAAATATCTCTTCGTCGAGATCATCGGAATCTGCGTCAGCAGTTTCTTCGGAAGTGATAACTGCTTCGGTCTCTGCTGTGTCAGAATCGGCTTCATTAGAAGCGGCTTCATCAGTCACGTCAGCAGAATCATCTGCCGATGTGCTTACTGCATCTTCATCTGTGCCGATATTCTTTTCCGAGGGAAAAGCCGCTACCTGAGCGGTAAGTGTCTCGGAAACCTCAATATCCTCAGCAGGCTCGTCAGCCATTTCGGTCTGAGCAGCAACTGTTTCTGTGGGGATAATATCTGTTTCAAGGTCAACGGTCTCAGGCTCGCCTGCTCCTGCTGCGCCGATAACGGTGCAGAGTGCAAATACTGCTGCAGTCATGCCTGCTGCTATATATTTCTTTACGGAAGATCTTATCTTTGTCTGCCCTTCCGCTGTTATCTTAGTTTTATCGTTCATAAAAAAGCTCCTTAATACTGGCGCTTGCCGGGCGCCGAAGATTACCACCTTTGTGAGATTTCAAGCCGGACTTTACGGAAAGTTTAAAACTCTCTATCCGCTGGACTGACTGCACGGAATTTCCCGACTGATTAAACATATCATACTTTTAAAAAGTTTCAAAACGGTTACAAAACCGATTACACTTGTAATTATAGCGTAATTTCTTGAAAGTGTCAAAGTAAAATCAAAGTGCAGATTTGTGCAGTTTGCTTAATAATTGTAGAAAATATTCACATAAACCTTGATTTTTCAAGTCCCTTTTGTTGTAACATGAACATTTCACCCGTTTTTTTGGGCATTTATCATAAATCAAAGAATTTGCATTTTCAAAAGGCTATAATACGCCAAGTATAAGGGCATTTTAGTAAACAATATCGCATTTGTTAATCACTTTGCGTATGTTTATATACCATATCTGCGACTGATATTCAACAAAACGCACAAATGCGCCAGAAGATAAATAAGTTTTTGTGCAATGTGCCGATTTTGGCTCTATATGGCTCTGTAAAGGCTTTTGAACAAAAAAATCAGCATATTTACTTGAAAAAAATGCCGCAACAGTATATAATAGTATCATACCTGCAGGCGATATGTCCGCAGCTATACTATTATAATATAAATATAAGGAGACTTCATTATGGATAAGAAAAAGGATCCCAGACTTGATAATGCCCGTATAATGATACGCACTGCCGCTCCTGTGGTGGCTGCTCTGTTCCTGTTCCTTGTTTCCGCAGGCTACATCGCTTACAGAATGATAAGCAACAGGAATTACAACGAGCGCTGGAAGGATTACGACGAGTGCGGACTGAGCTGATGAGTATGTATATTTATAACGCCCGTATTCTCCCCATGGACGGGGACGAGATCGGCTGCGGGTATGTTCTTGTGGAAAACGGCAAGATCGCCGAAGTGGGCGAGGGTATGCCGCAGCACGTCAGAAAGTCCGATATCGACGCAGAGGGAAAGCTCCTTATGCCCGGATTTATTGATATCCACACCCATATGGGCTTTATCGGCGACGGCGCAGGGGAAGAGGGCATTGACGTAAACGAGGGCAGCGACCCTGTTATGCCCCAGCTTAGATCTGTTGACGGGCTTAATTTCATGGACGGCTACTTTGCCGATGCGGTCAGCGCAGGCGTTACAAGCGTTGTAACGGGCGTTGGCTCCCTTAATCCCATAGGCGGAGATATGGTTGCGCTCAAAACTGCCGCAAGGTGCCTTGATGAAGCACTCATAGGCACAGTGGGCATAAAGTTCGCTCTGGGCGAGAATCCCAAGTCCTATTATACCGAGCGTGACGACGCTCCCCAGACAAGAATGGCAACAGCCGCCCTTATCCGTGAGGCGCTGGAAAAGGCACGCAGATATATGGTGCTCACCGAGCGTGCAGAGGAGCCTGAGGATCTGCCCGATTATGATATCAAATGCGAAGCGCTTATACCATTATTAAAGGGAGAAGTCAAGGCGCATATCCACTGCCACCGTGCGGACGATATCATGACCGCTCTCAGGATATGCAAGGAGTTCGGCTTAAAGCCGCTGCTCATTCACTGCACCGAGGGTCATCTCATAGCAGACCTGCTGGGCGAAGCTCATGCGGAGACTGTGGTGGGGCCAATCATCTGCGACCGTGGAAAGCCCGAGCTTGCCCATGCAAGCCTTGAAAATGCAGGGAAATTGTGCGCTGCGGGGGTAAAGACCGCCATCTGCACCGATCACCCCGAAACGCCCATAAACTTCCTTACCGCAGGTGCGGCTTACTGCTGCAAGTACGGAATGCCTAAAAATGAGGCTCTCAAAGGACTGACCATAACCGCCGCAGAGCTTGGCGGATTTGCTGACAGGACAGGCTCCGTTACCGTTGGCAAGGACGCTGACCTTATTCTGCTGGACGGCGACCCGTTTGAGATAATGACCAACGTTTGCATGACTATGATAAACGGAAAAATCGTTTTTGAAAGGATATAAAATATGACCAAGCTTAAAAGGACTATTGCGCTCATATCCGCAGCGGCAATGTGCTGCTCTCTTGCAGCCTGCGGCGATGCGCAGAACGGAGATGACGGCGAAACTTCGGCTGACACATCGGCAGTTGCTGCTTCTGATGCGGCATCTTCCGACGATGGCATAAAGGCTGTTTTCGGCGAGATAAGAACGGAATATAATACTGACCTTGACCTTTCCGACTATCCTCTTACCAAGTCGGACGTTCCCGCTGACTTCTCCCTGACCGTTGAGGCTGAGAGCGGAAAGCTGGAGGGAAATGCCAAGGCAAATGACTTCCCAGACGCATCGGGCGGCGCATATGTCAATGGCGTAAACGTTGAGGGCGATGCTCTCACCATGACTGCCGATATCGGGTACAGCGGATTTTATGATATGAACTTCCTTACCATGGGCAGCGAGGGCAGAGTAAACAACGTTCTCGTTGACGGCATGAAGGTGGGCGATATCACTACCAACTCCCCTGCTGAGTTCGGCGACACGCTTTTGAGCTACATCTATCTTGACAAGGGTACTCACGAGATAACCATTACCCCCAGCTGGGGATATGTGGATATTGACTGCCTTATCCTTACCGCTGCGGCAACTCCCATTACCGAGGATACATACAAGGTTGAACCCACTCTTGTAAATCCCAATGCCGATGAAAACACAAAGAGACTTTACAAGTTCCTCTGCGATATCTACGGCAAGTATTCCCTTGCGGGACAGTATGCCGATGAGGGACGTGCTTCCTCCGAGTATGAAAAGATAACCGCAAAGACTGGTAAGACCTTTGCAGTTCTGGGACTTGATATGGGCAACTACAGTCTTGGCAGCAAGGCTCACGGCGCTGAGTCAAAGACTGTTGAATACGCATACGACTGGTACAAGAATGCAGGCGGAATAGTTCAGCTCTGCTGGCACTGGACCACTCCCGAGGACTATGCCGTAAATGCAGGCGATCAGCCCTGGTACAGCTCCTTCTACAAGGAAGGCTCCAAGCTTGACCTTGACAAGATAATGAACGGCGAGGACGACGCTGCATATCAGCTGCTCATGGACGATATCGACAACATGGCAAACGAGCTGGCACGTCTCCGTGACGCAGGCGTTCCCGTTCTCTGGAGACCTCTTCACGAGGCAGCAGGCGGCTGGTTCTGGTGGGGCAACTGCGAGCCTGAGAGCTACAAGAAGCTCTGGAACGTAATGTATGACAAGATGACCAACGAGCATAACCTTACAAACCTTATCTGGGTATGGAACGGTCAGGATCCCGCTTGGTACCCCGGTGATGAGACTGTTGATATCAACGGCTGGGATATCTACGCAGGCAACCACGTTGACTCTTCCCAGAGCGGACGTTTTGACGATATGGCAACAAACTACGGAACCAAGACCAAGCTTATCGCCCTCACCGAAAACGGCTGCGTAATGGATCCCGACAAGGTGTTCAACGACAACGCAAGATGGCTTTTCTGGGGCACTTGGAGCGATCCTTTTACCATGAAGCTGGGCGTTGTTATCAACGATGAATATACCACAGTCGAGCTGCTCACAAAGGCATATAACCACGAAAGGGTTCTTACTCTTGATGAGCTGCCCGACCTTCAGAATTATCCTCTTGACTAAAATCAAACGGCATTATGCCGAATAGAAAGGAAATTTGTTTGACGAATATTACAATGGATATAGCAGCAGGCCGGGAGGCTTGACTGTTGCTGAGCAAATTGCTAAAGAGCTTCCCGGCGTACCTTTTA